>Ga0163217_1008233_pt1 | contig 19305 bp, 7 predicted proteins | sample SynspAceP_FD_185933 | JGI IMG/M metagenome (GOLD analysis project Ga0163217, IMG submission 185933) | Saline lake microbial communities from Ace Lake in Antarctica - Synechococcus sp. Ace-P (PacBio error correction) | ecosystem: Environmental > Aquatic > Non-marine Saline and Alkaline > Saline ...
AAGGAAAAAAAGAAGGAAAAGGGGGGATTTAAAAAAAAGCCTCAAAACCCTTTTTCCCCCAAGTAAAAAAAATGGCCTGAACAGGATAATGGGTTTCCCTGAAAAAATAGGTCACTTTCGAAATGGTTTTTTGAAAATTGCAATAGGTTTTTTTAAACTCCAGGGCTTCGAAAAAATATGGTCAATTCGTAAAGAAAAAAAGAGAATTTCGATTTTGTAACGTGGAATCCAAAAAACCTCTACCTGCCCTTTTTTTCGAAGGGCATTTCCAGCTGGCTTCGCTCAAATTTGAAGTAAGTGTTAAGGAAATAAGGATTTTCTTCAAAAGATCACCCCATCAAAATAATCGGATGCGACTATTGGTTAATAAATGTTCAACAAGAACTTTCAACTGTTTGCTACGAGCTAGCCTCCCACGTGAAAGTTTTCCAAGCGTTTTGGCGATCACGTCCTTTCCTTTGAACTCCTTCAATTGTTTTTCTAAACCGTCAGTAATTAATTTTCATTGAATTCTAAAATGGCATTATAGCTTTCGATAGTATCGTCAATTGCATGATGTCCGGCAAAAATCGCCCCATTAGTACGAAATTTGTGTCAAATACCTTTCCCTCATTGACAATTGGAATAGCGTGAAAAAATTGCTAGACCCGTAAGATCGCTTTTTCAAAAGGGTTGCCTTCGATGATTCTGATAGGAGATATGGAAGTTTTTGATCTTACCAGAGTTTGACGGAATTTCTGGAAGCGGTGGTGTAATCCCTGAATAAAATTCCTGAATAACCTTCACATCAGCCCGGATGATCTTGTGCCAAGTGGTAGACATTTTGGGTCAAACTTCCTTCTGTTTCTGCTTTGTAATCAAAAGGTGGGCATTATAAGCTCAACACACTAAAGTCCTTTTTGCCTCTTCATTTCATCAATGAACTGAAAAGTAATCAGCGCGCAAATTTGAAACTAAAGAGTGTAAAGAGGGGCAAAAAGGGCAATTTTAACGCCCAAGCAATGGCTAATATTCCAAATAAATAAAAAAATTCCAATTAAATAAAAAGGGTATGAAAAATGGGAGAAGCCCACGTAAATGAAATCTCGGCGATATAAAAACACTTCGAGTATAGTAAAATTGACAACTAAAAAACTGACCAGCTTTTATAAATCTCATTTAGCTAAGAAGAATAGTAAAGAATTATGAGATGGTTCATTTTCAGCATATATAACAGATTAAAGGAAATTTAAATTTGTCACCTAATTCAGGATAAATGTTTCAATCGGTAAATGTATAATTTTTGTTTTTTATGCAGTAAAAGTTCCTTTCTCCTGATGGGAAATAAAGGTCTAATTTTGATGATTAAATCGAATAAGTGTTATTTCACATCTAATAATCACTATGAAGAATAATACAACCTAATTTACCGCTGGTCTTTTATTTGCGTTGTTTTCATGTTCGGACCGAAAAACAACTTTGAAAGTTGCCGAAACTATTGAGTCCTGGAACTCAAGAAGAAGCAACAGGTGAAGGTAACGTCCTAGCCAATCGAATCAAAGAAGGTGAATTTTCAGGAAAGCCTTCAAAGTTCAAATTGGTTGCCCCGCTGTGAAAAGGTAGGACTCCTTTCGGGGAGATTTTTGGTTCCATAATAATATTGTCTTTGGAGAAAGGAGCTAATGAAGCTTCAATGTAGATCTTGCTTCAGATATATTAAGTAAGAAGGTAAACCCTGCCTGCAGGAAAATATTCCCTTATTCACTATTCGAAAGAATCTGTCCTTGACTGTGATTTTTCACAATTCGGATGGATTTAGAGCACGGTCCATTTCAGTAATGATGTGATAAAATGACGCTTTGAAGAGTTTGAAAGTCACTCCTAGCTTGGGAAGAAAAATGCTCAAGAAAGATTAACAATGGAAATTGAAGTCAGGTCTAGTGATGCAGATGGGAAAGTTAAAGCTTCCAATCACTATGAATTAGTACAATAGAAATTTTAGTGCCCAATAATTGAATTTGAGGGCTTTTTTTTTTGTTCTTTTTTGAATCTTTGGGACTATTTTCGGTTTTGTATTAAACTAAGATTAAATTATAGATTATCGTATGAATGACAAGTGCCCTTCATTTTTCTTTGCTTAAACTGGGCAGGAAGAATTTGCCTAGGCGAGACAGGCCCGCCAAGGCGAGGCGGCCGGTGACGTTCCGATGGCCACAGGAAGAAGTAACCGGCAAATTAGTGTTTTACCATATATTAAGTCTCGCTTTTTGCCTTTTTCTTGGTAACAATTTGCGGATTATACAAATTAAATTAATTCAAATTCTTCCACACCCAATCAAATCAATGAAGTATTCGGTTTTTTTTATTGCTTTGGCGATTTACTGTTGCCGCTTGGATAGTGGTTTTCCAAGCCGCTGGGTCAAGTTCCTCCGCTGGGCACCACTGTTGACCCAAATCATGGTTTCTGCAACTCGTTCAGTGAGATGAAATTAGCTGCTCGAGGAACTTGAATTAACGGACTTTTCGCTGCTGTTACGGTGGTCTCGAGAAAATTTGATTCCTCATATTTTTCGCAAGAAAATGAGGAAGAATCTCTAACACAGGGCACAGGATGATGTGACAGCAAGCATCGGCTTTGGCAATGGAGTTTCAGACGATGGCCGCAGCCGATTTAGGATTTCTGGAAATTGTAGGACCTATTGCGCTGGAGTTGATCGATGACTCGAGAAAAGGATTTAGGGCTACGGCGCGAACTAGGCAAAATATTTAGAAGATAATGATCACTAGAAAAACATTGCGTTAGCAGAAGCCTACGCAGCGGGCGTCAATGAATACATTGATCAGCTGACTCCTGGACAAGTCCGGTAGAGTATAAGATTTTAAATTATAGACCAGAACAATTGGAGGTTTACAAATCATTGCTTTTGCTTTAAGTATAATGTCAGATATGCCTTGTCCGTGTCGAGATTTGGAATATTCAAGATCTTGAGGAAGATTCTTGGGTGCAAGAAATGCTGGATAACTTTTATCCTGATTTTTTTTCCCCTTTTTTAGGAAAAAAAAAAATTTTTTTGGGAAAAAAACGATAATCGAGGCTACTAACAAATTTGGGACTTTCACTCCACCTTTCTATTGCTAAGACCAGATAGCATTCTTACCACGACTTTGGTCATAGATCCATTGCCACAGCCGGGAAAGGAACCGCGCTCAATAACTGGGCGGTCTCCGGTTCAAAACTAAAAGCGGAAATCCGATTTTGGGCAAATTGATCCCGACCTGAGTCTGATCTACCTCATTTGGTATTCCTATGCAATTGACTAACTCAAATCACTCTGTAAAGGGTGCACCTGCCCAGGAGCATTAGGAGTGATTTTCAGCAATTTAATAAAAATATAGCTTGGGGGGTTACTAATGCAAATAAAGATGCGCGTGATTTGGTATAAATAACTTTTTCAAGATGAGCAAGAAAGGCTATAAATACGGCAGATGAATGGAGAACATCAAAATTTCAGAATTGAGAGATTAAGATCAAATGGTTGAGGAAGAGCTATTTAGCATACTGTAGTTTTATACCCTTACGGACCGGTAGTATTGATCGTCACTTTTAGAAGTGATCGGCAAGGATGTTATTCGCTTTAAAGTGGACTGTTCACGGAAGGTTTCGAATGAACAACAAACCTTTCATTCTTGATGAATAAGGCCTAATGATTTTGAGGATTATAAACATGCATTGGACTCTTATCTGCGCAAAGCACAAAACTTGGTTTTTGCTTCAAATCGTAGATATCGCCAGCGAATTCAAGGAAATTCCCTTTGAAATGGACAGGAGCAGGGAAAATTTTTTTATGGATGGAGCAGATCCAAGAATGGAATGCAAGGATTTCATTCCAAAATGCAACAAAATGCTTTGACACTCAACCCCGAAAGAGGTTTCTGTTTCATCTGCCTTAATCAGATCCAGTGGATTGCTTCCTTATCCTTATTATGTATTTGATAATGTTATGAACATTATCGCAACAGGCGATTGAATCAACAACTTACTGAAAAGGAGGGGATTACTATAGAGGATATGAAAGCCTTACAGTTTGACGATTATCTACTCACGCCAGGAGCTTTGCCGATATGATTTGCTTTGCTCGGAACTGAATTTGGACGCTGATCCAGTGCAAAAAATAATCTGGGATGATTGAAAAGCTGGGACCTCTTTTTGCAGACCAAACTCAAAAAGCACCAACACTTTTTTTACATCTGGTGGGACAAAACCTACGCTAATGTTTGGAGAAATGGTCAAATTTGGGAGCACCTGTCGTGAGTCCAAACAATTATCAAACTGTTTTATTTATTGACCATAGTCCTTCAGATGAGTTTTTGATATTGAACATACAACCGAAAAAGAATTGCGTCTGATCATGTAAAAAAAAAGGCTTTAAGACACTTCTCAATCAAAAATGCCAGAATGGGAAAAATATGAAAGGAGCTATTCTTGGGCTAACTATAAGAAGAACGAGTATTTCAACATTTAGTCCTAATTCGTTTCATTTTCTGTAAAAAATATCTACTGCGGTGGAGGAAGAGGATGGCTCATGCAACGAGTGAACGAAGTGGCGCAAGCTGAGATGGTAAAGTGGAAATGGGCGATGAGATTTAGTGCTTTGGGATTTTATCCTGGTGGCCATCAGGAAAATCCGGAAGTAGATTTTTACAGTAATTTCATCCCTATTTGGGAAATGGAGAGTATCTCATTTCAACTCGAAGCAAAGAGCAGTCGGAGGGAGTTCTTGTTTCCAAACGATTTTAAAGTAAACACATGAGAATTTATATATTTATTCCTAATCACCATAGGCCCCATTGTGGTTTTCTTGAATCCGTTCTTTCCCTATTGGGGTCATTATGAATATTGGATAGCTGTTGGACTGGACTCTTTAGGCTTAAGGCTTTCAGGTTTTCTCGCTGGTGGTCTCGGAATGGGATTTGGCTTGGCTTGGACAGGCTATTTTCATCAGCACAGCAACGGGGAGTTCATTCCAAACAAAATAGGGGAACTGATGGGCCTTGGTTTGGATGACTGTGGTAGGAGTGACGGCCATCGTCGTTTACTGCTTGGGGGCTTTAGTGGATTGACAGGAGTTTTGTTTCAAGAGACTTTATTTTCGCAGAAAACGCAGATAACCTATAATCGAGGCCTGATCATCTAAAACCATCTTAAAAAATGGTTCTTTTTAGTCGAAAGAACCATTTTTGTTTTTACGAATTCTTGAAATGAGTACCTTTGTTACTCATTACTGAAGTGAACTTTTTATGTTGGAATCCTTATACCTCAAAAAACTAGGTTGAGGTTGGCTTATTAGTTTTTTTTGTGAATTCGAAAAACCAAAGTCATCTCCGGTGGTTTGGCAGAAGAATTTGGTGAATCCACCAATGCAGTTCGCAAAAGAAATTAAATAACTTACTAAAGCGGGAAATTCTGACAAAGAAAAACTGAAAAGAATAAATTGAGTACCAAGCCAACATCGGCCATTCCTTTCTTCTCAAACATTCAAGAATAATCAGGAAATATTCTTGGTTTGGACCATGCTTCAGCAGATTTTGGATCGAAATGGAAGAGGTCAGTCAAGTGTTTTGATTGGGGATATGCCAAAGAATAGATCAGGCAAAAATGAAGTGGTAATCACCAGGAAGACACTTTAAAAATGAAGATTATATCATCATCTCTCAGCTAAAACCTTGAGCAGATGATTGAGCGGAAAGTGGTGTTTGACCTTTGCTGGATGAACGAATGCTTCTCCAGGTTTGATTTTATTCGAAGAGAATTTAGGCACCTGATTTTTGTCGATTTCTTAGTTTTGAGGCTCAGCACATACTGTGACGAGAGGGCGAAGCTGTGGAAAGCTTTTTTTGATTCTCAATAAAAAGAAATTAAGCCTTCGGATTTTTTTAGCGAACACTGATTGAACACGAAATTACAGAATTGAAAAATAATACTCATTTAAAATCGGCTTTAAGATCTATTTTCTGATAGTTTTTTTGTGCTGATCGTAATTTTTCCCTGCAAGGGCAAAGCCTTTCAGATATTTCAAAATCTTAAAGTAGATAAATCTTTTGACGCTCAAATAGAGCAATTGATAAGAGCGGGAGCGAGTTTTGGGCTGACCCAAATCAGTTAGAAAGCTAGCTAGAGAACGAGGTTATGCCTGCTCCGAAGCAGCCAAATTGCGTGAGCGAATCAATTCCTTCAGAGCTCATTGGGTAAAATTCAAAACTCCACGGATGCGGGGGGTGGCTTCGAGAAAACTTTCAGGATAAGCAGGGAGAGGACATGTTGACTCTATTCGAAGGGCGACTCATATTATGGAAGCTGACTCCACTCAGAAGAAGATTTTTTGGTTTTCAAGCTTTTTCATAAAGAGAGCTTGAATTTCAGCCCAGCCTGATATGCCACCCCCCAATCCTACGTGGTTGTGGTGGAGATCAACTGCTGACTTTGATTATTTATGGTGCGTCATACAGCAGTCCTATGACTTGGAAGTGAGCTCCTGAAGGCCGTGTTTTCGTGCCAAATGTAGGTCCGATCAGTATGGAGGAGCCACCATTGGAGGCCGCTTTGGCAAGATTAAAAACTAAGCATGAGTCCATCTAACTTCTGGCCTGAAATGATCAATCCAAATAACATTTTTTACAATCAGATTAGGCGAATATTAGATCGATCAAAGTTTTCCTATGGTTGGTGAGTTGACTAAGCAAGGAAGCTATATGCTACCGTCATTTGGCCACTCGTTTTTCAATGGGCTGTATGCTGCCGGAGGGACCAAATGAAAATGGGCTTTCAGAAATTTCAAGGTATATCGGGATAATCGTCTGATTTTCCAACGTGTAGATATTTTCAATTTCTCTCGAAAGGAGACCAAATCATCGGAATATCAACTTCAGGACAATGATTGATCATCCGTGCAGCCGTTCAGGCAAGGGTGGAGATAATCGGTCCTGTCAGAAGCAGAGGGTTTTTATTTAGGTAAAGCAGGGCGAATATCTTGATGACCTTTTCATCTATACAGGCGGATTTCACCCAAAAAGGTTTTTTTTCCCCTGGCATACAAAGGATCGGGTGAACGATTTCGGAGAATAGAAACAATCAGCGGAAGGTGATAGACGGTTTCCCACTGAGCAAGTTCAGTTCATTTCATTGATTGGAAATGGGGATAAATTTTAATCGGGAGGCGTTAAGGCGTTTTTCTAACCGTGTCCAAATCACTGGAAGCAGTCCAACCGTCAGGATGATATTCAATTTAGAGAATGGAGATCTAACTGTCAAAGGCCTTAATCGGAAAGCGGATGGATTAAGCCTGAGGCATTGTCCACAAGATGCCACATTGACAGAACCAGTGCCGATCTGACCTTGGCAGCTGAATCTCTAGATCTTAAGGGATTCTGGAAGGAATCAGTAACAGAATGTGTTCTTAAAAATGAAGTTTACTTTTTATCCAGCAGGTAATGATCATCAAGAAGGCATATTAATGTGAAAATTTCGGTGAATAGGGTCTCCCTCGGCACTTTTAATCCATTTGCCGCTTACATGACTTGGTTGCGATTTGATCCTTCGGCTGGAGGTTTAACTTAGAAATCTGCACAAACTCATCCATTGAAGTAGCAGAAGAAGTAAGAGATAGCGAAATCGGGGAGACTTGCCGAGGATTTTAAAAGCTGACGATAGACTCCAACCCAAACTTTCGAAGAAGAGAAGAGACAGCCTTTGAAAGCCTTTGGATCATGTATTTATTCGTAGAAGTCCAGGATTTTGAGCGCGAGCAATAATTTCAATTACCGGTGAAGTAGTTTATCCAGGTGATTTTTGCAATGGCATAATGCAATGAAAGAATCTCCGATGTGGTGCATGAGCAGGAGGGCTTTTCACAATTTGCTTATCCTAAAGGGCTTCTCTGATAGACGGAACAGTTTATTTATGAAGGGATGAGTGAAGAAGAAATGACTGAGGAGATGAAATGCGGTGAAATCCGAGACAACCTAGTCCCAAAGGAAAAACAGGGTCAAACGAGGCTGAGTCCAATCTTATTTCAAGATTGAATGAAAAACTAGATGAAAATAGAGGAGAACGCGAAAAAGTGGAAAGGGAAAAAGTCCCAAAAAGTCTTTTTAGATGGATCAGATTTTAAATTCTGTCAAAACAGATTCCGACCTCTTTCAAATTAGATACAGGACAGGATATTGATAGGAATTGTAGAAATATATTCTGAAAAATCGGTTCAGAAGGCAGATCTTTAATTCTTTTTTTTTTTTTGGAAGGAGACATTATCCCAGATCCAAAGCAATTCAGACCGTGCGAATGATAGGAGAAGTACTACTCCAACCCAAGCTCGATTATCGATTCAAAAGGTTTCAGGTCTTATATTTCAAGCAGGTGGATTCACCGAAGGAGCAAGGAGATCCAAATCCTATGTAATCTATGCAAATGTGAGATGCCAAGCGACTCATAGTTTTTTGGGACTAAGTTTTTATCCAAATCTGGAGCAGGAGCTGAAATAGTTTTGTGCGAGAAAACTCAAAAAAGGAAAAGCTTTCTGCAGCAGCATGATAGGAATAGCTTCTACCCCTGGCGAGCTCGAATCTTAAATTAAATACTGTTAGTAAATCAAACACCATAATTAAAATTTTAGTAGATGAAAATGCAATTGTGGAACAGGGTACGTGGGATTAGTTTCAGGAGCATGTTTTTGCAGATGTAGGAAATCGAGGTCACTGCGTAGATATTGATCAGAAAAAGATCGAAAAACTGAGATGGCATTATGCCCTGCCGATCTACGAACGCAGGATTTGGAAGAAATAGTGTGAGAAACTTTTAAGAGTGGTAGAACTTAAGTTTAGTACAGATTTGGGGAGGCTATCAGGGAGCTTCAGTAGCATTCATTGCTGTAGGGACACTCCTGGTGAAGATGGATCTGCTTGATTTGAAATATGTACTAGCAGTAAGCGACGAGATTGGTACTAAAATGACCGATTACATTGTAGTAGCTTACCAAGAGTAACTGTTCCGGTGACCACCGGAGAGAAAGTTCGAGCAAGCACTGAAGGAAGTTAGAAAAACGAAATTCAGAATTTGCCATTTTGTGTTGCATCTAACCCGAATTCTTGCAAGAAGGTGGCCGCTGTAGAAGATTTCCTTAGACCTATCGAATGTGATCGGAGTAGATTAGATGGCGCGCGCGCTGAGTGAGATTTTTGAAACGCCTCTACAAGCCATTCCAACTTAAGTGGGAACGGAATCATTTATATGGAATTCTTCGGCAAGAATGACAATATACAGCCAATGCAATGTTAGCGACTAAGATTTCATTTATGAATGGATATCGCAAATCTGTGGTGAATTGTCGTGAGAATGCAAACATGGTGAGAAAGGAATAGGTTTTTTGGGGTTTTTTCCTCCCCTTGCCTGATCCTCGGATCGGCAATAGTTTATAATATCCAGGGGTAGGATACGAGGATCATGCTTTCCAAAAGATGTGAAAGCGATTATAAAAACTGCGAAGCAATATGGTATGACTCAAGTATTGTCAGGCAGTAGAAGGAAGTAAATGATGCTCAAAAATTTGTGCTTTCTCAAAGTTAAAGGCACTTTTGGAGAAGACCTTACAGAATGAGCTTTGCGATTTGGGGCTTGAGCTTTCAAGCCAATTACAGATGATATGCGAGAAGCTCCTGCGGGTAATTATTGATGAACTTAGAGTGCTGGTGCAGAAGTTAAAGCCTAACGATCCCGTTTGCGATGGAAGAAGCTAGGGAACATTAATATTTTGAATAAGTTAACTTATTGCAAAGGATGCGCTATGAAGCCTCGTAATGCTGATGCAGGCTTTTGCTAGTAACTGAATGGTCTGAATTCCCATTCAAAGCTGGGATTGTTGGGTAGGTAAACAATTTGAAAAACAAGGTGGTTTTTTTGATGGCAGAAATATCTACGATAAGAGCTTTTGAAAAGCTGTTTTGAACATTATGGGGTTGGGAGAAATAGGATGTTAGATGATTTGATAAGTCTCGATACTGATAAATAAAATTAACAACACTAGGAATCCAAAATTGGATGTCACATTTCCAATATGAGCTTACCTCTGAATAAACCTAAAACCGCAGTGATCAGAATTACTTTTATCAATGAATCTCAGTCAAAGTTTAGGATATTCTTATCCACTATTCTGAGGCTAATAGGTTTGGATGATATGATGTGCTAATGTACAATTTGAATAATATTTTTCTTTTACCCTAAAAAAAGGCTTTGAACCTTTTCGAAATTGATAATATTTTATAATCGGACTTTCTACGATTTAACTTCAGGAAGAAAATGCAAAAAGGTATAAGGGAAGTAATTGGCGAATGAAGAAAATAGCTTGACAGACTATTTCAATTATTCCTATCAAAAGAGAAGATATCTATATCTCTATGGTGGTTTATATTGTTTTAGGGATAGTCCAGTTCCTGTACTTCTTCCAGATGAATACCGAATCTATTGCGATAAATGCTTTCTGAAGCGGAAAAGAATGAAAATGGATTGGGTAAATTTGGGTAGTCTGCAGGATTTGCTGGAATGAACCTTTCTCAATGAATGGAGCAAAATACTTACTAGGGCCATTTTTTCTCCTGAAATGTACCCAAAATTTTTATCTAGCAAGCATTTCTTTAGTTGGTTGACAATCAAGAATTTTATTTTTCTGTTTGAATCAACAATGACTTTGAGAAGATTATTTATTACAGGAACGTCCAGCAGAATTACTCACAAACACTTTTCCGAATTCATTCGAGTATTCCTACTTGATAGGACTGTTATTTGCCAAAAGCTCTGTTTTCTTCCAATCGAATATTAGCTGCAAAATGAATGATACTTCGATACATGTTTAAGATCGATAACTTTATCTATTCATTATGCCTTGAGAGATGGCTATGAGTTTATATCAAATCAAATGAAAATAAATCAAAATAAGAAATCGAAGAAAGATTGATAAAACTATCAGTTCGAAATGCCTGAAAGCCATTTAATCGCTGCCGAGCTTAACACGATCGGTTTTTTTGATAAAATTTTAGAATTGTCACTTCTTATAAAATAGAAAAAACAGAAGATAAAACTAAACTTCATCGTGAAAGTTACTGTGAGGCAGAGAGAATTCAAGAAGGCTCAACTAAACCTTGCTAATTTTTTTAGAGATAGTAAATCAAGGTATTATTTTTCTCACGAGCCCTTACCAAAGAAGAACAGCTGAAGCTGATTTATTTGTCTTTTTCAATTTAATACAGTACTCTAAAGCAAGATTAGAAAATTCTAAAATATGAGCTCCAAGCGCGAAACGCCAGTGTTTAGTTCATTCAAGATGCCAATTGTCCCCACACAACTGCACAATACAACTCTTTTGAAAATCTTTCTATTTAGTTTTTGGGTGGGAGGGTTTTTTTTCTAGGATATTTTTTGATTATGATCTTTTAATCGAGACTTCATAAAATCGATAAATAATATTAATAAATCAAGTCAATTTAATTGGCAAACCCAATTAAATCAACTTTAAATGAATCATTAAAGTAGGCTCTTATCACAGGAATAACAGGTCAAGGATGGAGCATATCTGGCGGAATTGTTTTACTCCAAAAAGGATATCAAGTTCACGGAATTAAAAGGAGGTCATTTATCACAACCGATAGAATAGATCCACCTTTACCAGGATCTCATGATAGTGAAGATTAGAATGGTACTTATTATGGAGATATGACCGATTCTATGAATTAGACCAGAATTATACAAAGACCCAACCTGACGAGATCTATATCTCGCAGCAATGTCTCATTCAAAGTAAGTTTTGATATTCCAGAATACACAGCTAATGCAGATGGTTCGGTACGTTGCGATCTTGGAAGCCGGTTCTCTGCTAGGCTTGGAGAAAAAGACTAAAATTCTAATCAAGCTTTCGACCTCAGATTGTAACGGATTAGTCGCAAGCGGTTCCACAATCAAAGAACTACTCCATTTTACCCAAGGTTCGTATGCCCAAGTTAGCAAGTTTTATCATGCCTATTGGATCACCGTGAATTACTAGGAGGCTTATGAATGTATTTGCTTGCAATGGATCCTATTTTATCACGAATCGCCATTGCGAGGAGAGACTTTTTGGTGACACCGAAAAATCAACGGGCTTCAAAGATAGCACTTGATTACAGCAAGATTTATTTATGGGTAATCTTGATTTAAGAGAGACTGGGGACATGCCAAAGATTACGTTGTGGCGATGTGGCTTTCTTCAAGCAGAAGTGGCGAAGGATATATTAATTGGCTACCGGAGTGATACAAAAAGTCCGTGACTTCTCTCCATGGCTTTTTGATCAACGGATTTGAAATAAGCTGGTCAGGAAGTGGGCGTTTGGGAAATAGGAGTTTGGAATCAATTAAATAAGCAAAAATTTAATGACTCCTGTTGGAGAATATCCTCCCAAAGATATACAAGCTTATGAGAGAAAGTTTTTTAGTGGAAAAGTGAAACACAAGATATTTTCAGACAAACTGAGGTCGATCTACTTCTTGAGATCCTACCAAAATCAAAAACTAAAGCGGCTGCACTGAAGCCTGAATATGACTCTTTCAGCATTGGTGAAGAGATGATGGGATTCGATATAATACTGTTTAAGAAGGAATTGAGTCCCTTCTGATGCAGGTTTTTCAATTTTTGAAGGAAAAAGAGAATAACCAAATACTTTAATTGATACTGATTTAGAAGAAGAATTGGGGATTTGGTCTTAGAGCCAAAAACCATCTTTTCGATTTAAAGGCTAAAGAAGTTTGGAGGTATAGAGATTTAACTCTGCTTCTAGTGCGAGGATATTGTGTCTTTTTATAAGCAGACTACCTTGGTCCTCTTGGTTTTTCATTCAGCCAATTTTTAACACCATAGTTTTCGTGTACATTTTCGGGAATCTTGCTGGGATATCGATGATGGTCTCCCTTCGCCTCTATTCCTATGGTTAGGGATTACAGATGGAAAATTATTTCGCGAATGCTTAAATAAACATCCACAGTTTTTAGAGATTAATGCACACATTTTTGGGAAGGTTTTATTTTCCCAAGAATAGTAATGCTATAAGTATTGTTGAATTTCGAACCTAATGAGATTTGGCATTCAGATTTTACTACTTATAGTAGGTTTACTTATATATAAATTGACTGGAGCAGATCTAGCCTAGATTTCATATTTTCTATTTCCTTTGTTTCGTCATCTTAATGGCAATGCAAGGACTTGGTTTTGGAATGCTGGTAATCCGCTATGACGACGAATATCGAGCATTTGATTTTCTTACTGACTTTCGGATTCAATTGCTCATGTATGGCCACTACGGTGATTTTACCCATTGTCTAGCCTATTGGTAAATGTACTTTTTGGTCATCTCTAAATCCTATGACTTATTGTGCTGAGGGAATCAGAAAGGGAGTTTTTAGGCTTCTGGATATTTGTTTATATACTTTTGAGCTATGCAGTAGATCATCGAGTATTGTATTGTTTATTGGGGCTTTGTTGTTCAATAAGGTCGAAAAAAAGTTTCGTAGACACCATTTAATTCTTAAAAAGTAGTATGTCAATTGCATTAAAGTAGAGAATCTTTCAAAGCATATCAAATAGGGGAATTCAGTACAGGGACTATTTCTCAGATTTGGGAGCGTTGGTGGCAAAAACTTCGGGGTAAAGAAGATCCTTTCTTGAAACTGGGAGAAGGAGAATATAAGAAGCGAAAAAGGGAGGTAATATAGTTGGAGTTTAAAAGATTTGAAACTTTTGATTTAATAAGGAGATGTTGGTAGGTATATATTGGTAAAAATGGTGGCTGGAAAGCACACTCCTAAAAGTTCTTAGTCAGGTCACAATCCCCAAACGATCGGTAAAATCAAAAATTAAAGGTAGGATCGCTAGTTACTTGAGTAGGTACTGGGTTTCACCTGAATTAACAGCCGGAAATATTTTTTTCCAATGGTGCGATTTAGGAATGCAGAAGCATGAAACATAAAAAGGCAATGGGATGAAGATTTTATAAATTTCTCGGAGTCGAACGCTCCATAATACACCTGTAAAGCGTTTTCTTCGGAAATGTATGTGAGATTAGCTTTTGCAGTGGCAGCCCATTTTAGAAAAGGAAATTTTATTGTAGACGAAGTCTTAGCTGTGGCGATGCCGAGTTTCAGAAGAAGGCAATCGAAAATGCAAAATATTGCCCACAATTACTGGACGACAGTCTTATTCGTCCAGTCATAATCTAGCACAGTCCAAGGCAACTTGTAATGAGGAACTGATCTTGGAAAAATGACAGTGGACATGTTTGGGACGTGAGTCTAGCAATTGATAGGTATGGTCAATTTCTTCAAATGAATTGATTCACCTAATTGAAAGAAATGATGAAATGGTAGGTAATCATTTTTCAGCTGTATTCCTGTGTGCTCTTCTAATTCCAGAAAAAACGAATTTTTTCCCATGATGAAGAATTCTATGTCTGATTCTATAGTTTTTACCAACTACAATGAACTATTATTTGGAACTATCATTAGGCTTGATGATCGAAATAAGTTACCGTTTTCACAATTCACGAGCCTTTAAATGCTCTTGAGAGAAATGGTAATTTCATTGAGTTTAAAATTAAAATTCCTGCAATTTCATAGCTTACTGGTTTTATTACTGGGACCGTTTGTATTAATCATCCAATTTTAAGTGTATGATTTTGGATGGAAGATATCCTTCAGACTACTTATTATTGATTACAGGATCCAAATTTGCAATTTATAATGGTCAGAATTATGGAACCGTAATTCGCTCCCTATTCTGTTAGAGAACTGTTTTAATTGTTTTTCAACTTAATTTCTCTAATGTTAGTTAATTGTAATGTATGTGGATCAGAAATCAAAAAAATTTTGATGGTTGGTTTCCTTAAGAAATATCAGTACATATTTCAAATGTAGCCTCATGTAAATTTATCCCACCGAGAATCCTTATTGCTTGCCGAGTCTTCTGAGTCAGCGATAACAGAGCTAGACATCGATTAGTTTCTAGAAATCCTTTTATTGCCGAAGTTTTCGAATCATTACTTCAAGTAAGTTATTGCCCTCGACGCAACTTTATCTTGATTATGCTGGAGGATATGGACTCTTTGTAAGGTTTGATGCGTGATCGTGGGAGTTAATTTTTAACAGGCAGGATGTATACTGTAAAATTATTTTCGCGAAGCATTTTAGATGTTCTTGATTTACCATCAATCAAAAATTAAGGCCATAACTGCATTCGAAGTGTTTGAACATTTTAGTCAATCAATCGAAAAGAAGTGAAAAAATTACTTGAATTATTCTGATGTAATCATGTTTTCGGACATTATGCAACCAGATGAAAGGTAAGTTCTCTAATTGGTGTATTATCGTGCCTGAAAGGTACCAGCCATGTTTCCTATTACTCATTTAATTCATTATTGTATTTTAGCAGAAAAGTCAAGGCCTGTATTTTACTCTGATAAAATAATCTCCATATTTTTTCTAAGCATAAATTTGAATTGACCCTTTCCTGAAAAAAAGGAAGGTGTAATCATTAATTATCTGAAAAGATTTAGGAATAAATTGGTTTACCAAAAAACCCTGCTAACCAGAGGGAAAGTTTTCGCCCAAAGATTTTGAGTATATAAAAGGGATAATTGAAACTTCTAATCGACCTTTAATTTTTTAGGTTGCAAATATTCGGAGGTATTTCCAGGATATATGCAGAACTACATTTAATTTTCTAACAAAATGAAATAGCAGCTCATTCTTTATTTTACATACCGAGAATCTTCAATTGATAAATTATAATCTAGGAAAACTACTTTTTTTCCATTTAAGATTTGGAGGTTTTTCCCTTTTCGTTAAAAAATTATTTGTAGAAAAAAAAGTCGAATCAAACGATTGAGGCACTGGAAAAATGGGAAGTATGATGTGTTTGTTCCAACTTATTATTGAACAACAACCTTTTTGCTTTTCTAAATGGAACCCTTTTGTATTAATTGTCTATGATATGATTCAATGACTTTTATCCTGAATTGGAACAGGGAAGCGACATATACCAATAAAAAACCGCTAATAGAGCGTGCCACCAATTATAGCTATATCCGAAAACACAAAGCAGGATATCATTAAGTGCTATCCTCATATTTCTGAAAATAAATTCAGGTCGTTTAACCTTAGTTCCACTCTTGAAAAACAAGGAATTGGAATCATTTCTTAGAACAGCTTACACAGGGGAAAGATACATTTTATTTGTTGAAATAGAGGTTTTTAATCAAAAATTTTACATGGTTTTTTGAAGTCAGTTTCGTCCTGGCTACTAAAATAATATGCTCCTTCTATGCTTAGGAGGAGGAGTATTCTCTGAGACAGAAAAGGATTTGATTAATAGTTTGAAATCTGAATCATTTGGTTAAACAGTAATACTTTTAGAGCTAATGACACTTTGTAAATTTCTTCTATAACCGGCACGATTTTATTGGTGTTTCTTTCAGACTATGAGGATTCGATTCCTGTTTTAGAAGCAATTGGAAAGTGGATGTCCTGTATTCTACCAGAAAGCTCATTTCCGAGTAGCAGGAGACGCTGGAGTATATACTGTTTTGATGATCCAAATTCTTTGTTGGAGCAAATTATTCGGTTTGGTTTCCACAAATTGAAGAAAATAGTTTCATTGAAAAAGGGTTGGCACAGTCGAAGAAGTTTTCATGGGAGAAGACTGTCAGAGGGTGTAGAGGTTTTTTAAAGTGAACCGCTAATAACAATTAATTGAGCCCCCTGATTTCAATATTAACATTAACTGAATAATTCAGTTGGCTTGAATTAACCATCAAAGCGTTATTTCTCAGCCTCGGTTGATTAATGAACGCACCTAATATAGATGGGGTTCTCATGATGAACAGTCCTTGAGATATTAAAATTATTCCACATTAATTTTATTTTGGCTTAGTGAGCAAGATAGAGGAGTGTAATGATGCGATGAAATAAAGGATCTCCAAAAGCACTGGATCTTATCTTCTTTTTTTAAATAGTGCGAGATTACTTTGTGAATGGAAATAGTCCTTCAAGTTTTATTGGGATAATTCAGTGGGAAGATTCTCAATTTATGGAGATTAATTATCAAAAAAGAATGGGATGATTACTTGAATCTTATCCGGAAAATTGAACATTCGTACTATTTTTTCGAGACTTCTCTCCTCACCCCAGTACCTTGATTTCTAGAGATTGTTTTGCTTCGATTTGGAATGTATGATGTGAGTTAAGAAATTGGTTTTCCGAATGGAAGTTTCTTTTTTCTTGGCTGTAGTGAAAGGTAACGTTTCCTATAAGCATGTGCCCTTTCCTGATTTACAGTATTTTCCATTTGACGGGATGAGTTCTCAGACAAATTCAATGATCTACAACAACTTGGCGAATTTGGTGATCAAACAAATACTTGGAGGTGTACTTCTTTGGTATAAGGCTTATTTATTCCTCACAGGAAACAACTATAAAAATTTTTGATGAGTAGTCCAGTTGATAAGTTTATAACTTAACTTGTTATCCATTCAAGGAAGATTTTTTTGGAGCAGAAGTGTCCAATCCTTGATTGACCAAGATATCCAAGTGTGGAATGCTTACTTATAAATGAATGATCTACAAGATGATCAGATAAACATTGCAAAAAAACCAATGTGGCAGGAATGATCGAATTAAGCTCAATATTTTCAGATAATTAAAGGTGTATCAGCTTCAAGGAATAAGGATTAGAACTTAGCAAATGGCGATTTCATTCAATTTCTTAGATGCAGATCGTTCTCATTCCATCCAAAAACATTTTCAACTCAAATTGGGAGTTTATAAAAACTCAATCTTCAAACAAGCTAGTCCTTTGAGGATCAGCAGAATTTTTCTTGAAAGTGCGCTGAAAAGATTTTTTCGTCCTCATTTCAATGGAGGAATCCATCTGATTTGACTGGTAGAAGATCAGTTTCAGGTGGAATTCTTACTAAGAAATAATGCCTTAGTAATTGTGCACCGTTTATCCAAGGACTATTAGTGAACAGATACGGTTTAGAGCATGCGTTTACGAAGATTGGGTTTCAACTTGGATGTGACTGCTTGGTTTGAAATTTCAATTTTTTTAAACCAATCCCAAATTGTACTTCATTTAACGGATGACAGATGCCTAGTCAAATGATGCGACATACGACTGATCTTGACAAATAAAAATTTTAAGCTTACTTCACCATTGGTGTCCGAAATATAACTACTCAATAGACTCGCAACTTTCATCTAAAATGACTTTGGAATCTAGCGGATTAAAGCGATTTGTAAGAGGAATATGCCCTCCTTTTATCTATGATTTCTTGAGCCAACTCATCTAAATCTTTTAGAAAATTGGATAAGCTACAAATTTCAGTTGGCTATGCTGTCTATAACGGCTCTAAATTCATCAGATCAAGCTTTTGACGTATTTTAGACAGTCTAGACGCCTGACGAGTTGATTATTGTAAGATGATTGCTTATGGATGAATTCATGGAAAATCATTAAAGAACTGGAACTCAATTCTCTGAAATAATCCATTCAACCAAAAATCAAAAAAACATTTGGCTACGTGGGGCACATTTAATATTGCCCTTTCGAAAGAACTGGAGATCTTAATTTTTTTATCGATCCCGGATGATTTTTGGTATCCAATAAAATTGAGGAAGTAGCTGAAAATTCTCCATTCCGAATCTCAATATGCAGTTAATTTCAGCATGATGTAGACTTGGTAAATGAAAGTTTTGCAAAAGAGTGGCTTCTCTTTTTTGGGAACCAATTAAATCCGTAAATGCCTCAATTGAGTCGGCCGTCCTTGGATGGCGCCATGGTAGTCCGTAAACCATTTCTTTCAAAGTGTCTTTCCAATCCTTCTGACTTTCCGCTCATGATATTTTGGATAAATGAATTTGCGAACAATTTTGATTTGAAAGGTAATTTTACCCTCGGCGCTAATCGCTTATCGAAGACAATCAGGATATGAAAGTTGGACTGTTTTGTTTGTCAAAAAAAGCTAAGTTCATTTGATTCAAGTTTAATTATTATGTTGAAATTTTAAACGAGACAAAAAATCTTCAATTAGAAAGACCGATTATTGATGAAAATGATTCAGACACGATGTGAGTTTTCAAAAGATCCAAATTTCGAGTTTTGATGGCATTTCTCCGCGAAAAAGCTTGCACAAATCAAAGCTGAATAGAATCTTTAGAAATGAGGTTTCGATTAAATAAGAGGAAGTTTTCTTTTTAAAATT
>Ga0163217_1104638_pt1 | contig 19297 bp, 10 predicted proteins | sample SynspAceP_FD_185933 | JGI IMG/M metagenome (GOLD analysis project Ga0163217, IMG submission 185933) | Saline lake microbial communities from Ace Lake in Antarctica - Synechococcus sp. Ace-P (PacBio error correction) | ecosystem: Environmental > Aquatic > Non-marine Saline and Alkaline > Saline ...
GAGAGAGATGTAGTTACTAGGAGCGAAAGATAGAAATTAGGAACAGCCTACTATTCAAGAGACCCTCCCGGGATTTAAAAGTAAAATCAAATTTACCCAGTAAACATTTTTGAATTGGGTTTCAAGTCGGTAAAAACAAAGATGGTTGCCTCAACAAGCCCACTGAAAAACAAGGGTAATAACATCAAAAGTTTAAATTAATCCTTAAATTTTTCATCGATATTGTGGCCTTTAAAAAACCAAACCTTTTTTTCAAAGGCAGCCCTTCTGACCGCCGCCTTTCCCTGCGGCTGGGTTTCGCACGCAACTTGACTTGCCCCAAGAGACGAATTTCTTTTTCTTTTTCGCCATAAATTTAGGACATCCCCTGTTCCTGCACCCAACATCCTAAATGGTTTTTTTTTGTACTTGCGGTGTTCCGTGGCTTATAATTCCCCCTAAGCTTGATGTTGGAAGATTTCCGCCTTTGTTTTAGAACTAATTTTGATAGGCTTTTTTTTCCCGTTAGCGATTTTTTTTGGCATCGGGTTATGAGAAATATACATCGTCACTCTCGTAAGTATTTTCTCAAGACCTTCGCGGCTGGGGAAAGTAAAGCCATATCGAGGTTTCGTCATGCCTGAGTTCAAAACTCTTCTTTGGAACTGAATAAGTCTTTAGTTTTTTAAAAACACTTCAATTAAAATATATGCCGTAGCTAAATATTGTTCTTTAATGCGCTAGAGATAGTTTTAAAACTGAACCTCTTTGAAACTGATCTTTAGCTAAACAGTCGTTTTTCATCATGGACATATACTCATAGGTCAATGTAATAATGTGCTAGTCGCGCAATACCTCGTATCTGGATTTAATATGGTTGAAGGGCTCATGGTCTACTTCTAAATAGTTTCTTCCGACAGTCGCTAAAATGGCGTAGCATATTTAAGCTTTTATCAGAAATAGCACTTCGTAAAATGAAAAGAAACAATTGAATCCTCATGTATGTAAAGATATGCACGTAAAGCACTGGTATGAGTAGTTGAAACTTTTGGTATTCGATATAGTTATAATCATCAGCTTCTTTCGAAATCTGTCAAAATAAACATGTGACGCTCTGGCAAACGTCGTAACTCTTTCCTTTTACCAGCTTATAAGTTTCAAATTCTACGGCGCAATTCCGTATAGGGAACACAGGAATGTACGATACCTATAACAACCAGGAAACTAATTGCCTTTCTCATGAAATATAAAACCTATTTCAAAACCTGATCCCTCAAAAATCAGTCCAATACTTCCAATAGCACATAACAAATACTCCGCTGAAAATACAACAACGTTCTCGGTAAATTAAATATCCTAAGCACAAAACGTCTACAGGCCAGACCGCCAAAAATGAACAGCAACAGCTAGCGTAGTAGGTAACTTGTAGCTAAATTTTAAATTACCCAGTTTTATTCGTGTCTTGAAAACTACCCATCTGTACTTCTCGCTAATAGCTTTCAAAACAATACAGGTCAATTCTAAAGTGTCTGAACGTTTGAAAAATGTAACGACATCCTTAAAGTTAACAAATAAGAAAAAGACGCTAGCGGTAGTAAAATAACCAAGCCACAGTTTACAGCTCTTTCCCAACATTTATTTGTACCCTTAGCCCCATTCTTAAGGGGCTATAGTACCCAAACAAAAGCTAGCATGGCAAGCTATTCTTCGATAAAAATAACCACACCCTCAATGTTCCACGTGGACAATTGAGGTTTTATTCTTTAACGCTTATTCTCCCTAAAAACCACCATACATAATAACATTGCGCGAAACTCCACTAAATGTCTGGAGCCTGAGAAATAGTCACGGGCTGAATTTTTAGCCAGCTTTGTCTCGCTTTCAGTAGAACAAAGACTTTAACTTAGCGTAATCAAAAGTCCGTAAGGATTTTTACATTTTCTAGGCGAATGTAATTTAAACCGCCATTGTGGTTTCTTTCAGCAAACTACCCCGCATATTTGTAAGTTGTATCCGCGCCCCCCCCTTCCGCCTGTTCCTAACACCATCACTATTTGAGAGTTACGCCTTGTTACAAATTTAAGATACTCATGCAAGCTAGCTATGCCCATGGTAACGATTTGGGCGCTAGAGGAACGATTTAAACATCTTCTCCGATTGACGCTACCAAAGGAAGAATGTTACACTACTAAAATCGGATTATAGCATCGCGGTAACAACTAGAAGTATCTTTAAAAACTGAATAGAAACTTGCGGATTTCTCTAACTTACTTCCATAAGAACCAGTCGATCTTCCCTAGCCAAACCGATAGAGAAATCCCTTTGGTGTGTAATCTTCAATCGCATTATCTTGACGAAGTAGGTCTTCCCCCCCCCCCTTATATTTCCCGCTCTGACGTAAACATACGAATACGGTTCTTCCGTCCTTCGTTATAAGATCATCACCCATTACAGCACCATGTAACGGCTGTCAACTCTTAAGCACTAACATCTCTTTTTCATTTATCTTTTGGGTGCAATTTATGAACCCGCCCATAAGCCTGTGTGGGAGGCGGCCTCTTCATAAAACCGGGTTGTTCCATTGATCGGACTGCAAATCAAGTTACGCCAACTAATTTGTTTCTAAACGTGTGTTTTAGCGCGTTGTCGGAAAATAATCGTATTCAATAGCTACGCCTGGTCTAAAAAACTTTACAATTTCAAACCTACCACAGATCGCGAAGAGCTTTAAATTGAAGCACTTCCGGCAGGAATTGAAAAGCCATTCAACATAAACCTCCACCGATCCCAGCCTAGGTTCACAAATAAATCTGGTGACTGTCTTTATCTGCAAAAGCGGTGTTATTTATCTTCCTATAGAGGGCAATGAACTCGGCCCAGAACCTTTTAATCCCGCCATTAAAACTTGCGATCTATCAAAACTTCGCTCAAACAAAGCAGGTACCAAAAGCCTGGTATGCGCGTCACATGATGCATTCTCATGCGGAAGAATTCTAGTTTTCTGGTGGAGAATTGAACTAAATTTGTTCTGGATCTCAATCTTCCTGGCTTGTGGTATCGATTTCGAATAAGTCTATAGGAATTACCGTCTACACGAGGCGGTTTCCCGTCTGTTCATTCTGCCGCTTTCCAAAACTAAAACCTACTAAGGGCTACTGTATGCGGTGGCCGCTTTTTCTCGCTGCAGCGGCCGCCACCTAATCGCTTATCCCAACTATGAATTTAAGCCATTTAAAAAGGTACCATTTCGCTTAAAATAAACACCCTTCGCAATAAATACTTAAACTTAAGAGTTGTTCACCCCAATAACTTTAATTGTTTTCACCTACGCAAGCTAGACACCATCTCAATGAAGTAGAAATCCGACATTTAGAGTAATTTCCAAGCATACAGCCATTCTCTAAAACGCATTCTACTCGGTTTGGTCTTGACTCCAGCATCGCGGCTTTTGGATATTATCCAAATCTTAAATTGGATAAGCGGATTTTATCAGGACACAACACTATACCTCATACCCCCCGACAGGCGTCAATCTCGCGAACAACTTTGTCCCCTTGCAATACCGTCCCAGGCCGGATTAACAAGACATTTGCCCTATGGGTTGTAGGTTCATTGCACCAACAAAACCTCGATCCCATGCGCTGCCGCTGCCGTGTTTCGCAACCTGCATGACCTGGCCCCGACTACTGATTGACATCGTAGCTGCTTGTTCAAGCCATATTCCTTTAATGGTTTCACACGTGGAATCAATTTAATTTTTTCGTCTTCCTTTTCCGTCCATTTCTAACCATCCTTGCAGATTTATCCTGATAACTTCAGTGAGATGAAGCCACCATGTGCATACCCATTGAAGTCTTCATCAAATGCCGACGTGATAATTACCCTGCATATTCCCTTTTATCTTCTTGTGAAATACAAATTCTCGAAACGAGTTGCCTTCACAATAAATCAAAAGTGATAAATTTCAGTATACGTTTCATCGATCTAAAACGAATGGTTTATATCCAATAGGTATTGCATGCACTTACTAGAATATCACGAAGGCTAATGGGACCCACTCAACACTTTTTCAGAAATAAAACCTAGTTACCCAATCTGCTAGCAACTCGTTATTAATTTCAAAATGCTATCTCGTAATTAAACGAGTCATTCTTTCTAACATACGCTTTTAATTCCCTTTTTTAAAAAATTTGGCGCAGAAGGGGTAAGGCTTTGTCGGTTAAAATCTCTCTTCTTGCTTACAATCCGGTATAAGAGGATTCGGCTTCGTCGTAATTGATTTACAAATAGTACCCGTCTTTGCCCCGTACTTTTCAGCGTTCCGTCCCTTTCTCCTTGCTTTAAAGCGGCACGTCTAAATTGAAGCAATTGGTATTGTATCGTCTTGTGAAGGTTTAGTCTATTGTATTTGTGTTAATTGCCTTTCCAATAGTTTTATTTGAAAAGTGGTCCAGCTGTTGCAATAGATTTTTGGGCAAACTGCCGATCTGCCAATTCCAATTAAATGTGTTAATTGTTCTGGCAAGTGGTGTTTTTAGTGAATTCCTGTTGCTGCTTGTAGAAATTTTCATAAATTTCTTTCATCTCCTCTGAGGATCCTTGATTGCCAGAACCACCATTGCCAATGGTACCAGTCGCGGTTCCTGAGAATCTTCCCTTACCAGACCTCTCCGTTACCCCAGATTGCCCATTCTAGTAGCCTGCCTGTTCCTCGCTTGTTGGCCTTCTTACCCTCTTGACCGAATTTTGACCCAGATCTCCCTTCGCTGTTCCTTCGCCTTCTTTTCCTTGCTCCCCATCTTTCCCTTCACCTTGAGAAGAGGACAGACCGTCCCCTTTTTACCCATTCATCAATTCAACTATTCTGGGCTTTAATAATATCAGGCAATTGAAAAATCTTCCCCTTGACCTTCCCTTTCCGATTGCATACTCTGATTCATATTTCCAAATCGAAGCCAACAGATCAAGAAAGGGTATTCCCCGGAGGGAGTGACATATTTTTGGTGCGATAATCCCTTGAACATATTGTTTCAGATATAGATCCATGGCTTTTATCTGTATAAAAACACTTCAGAACCTCTGTATTCAATATTTTCAAGAGATTCTGGAACCCTCAGGGATAAAGGCAAATAACATCATCGATATGAAGAAACAAAGGCTTTTAATTCTGGTTTTGTTCTAAACTAGCCTTAGCTTGATTCTTTAAATGCTCCTTCATCGTTTGTTAACTGCTCTAATAAACTTTCTTGTTTAAAGGTAAACACAACTTCACTATCTAAGAATTGACGCAACACTTCAGCGTCTTCTGCCACTGATGATCCACTACCTGTAGAAGATTTGTTGCAAACGCCGCAGCCATCTCTTCATTTATCTGCGCAGATTTGGCTTTTTAGCTGCTTTGTTCGTTTCTGAATTTGATTAACCCTGATTCTGAAGACTCTTTCACGCCTGCGTTTATAATTCTTCTAAAGCCGACTTTGATCGCTTTACATCATTCGATATTTGTTCATCGATATCCAATCCAACAGGCTTCTTTAAGTCAATTATTATCTTGCCTAACTCTGTAGTTCTTATCTAATTTCATGAACTCTGATTACTTTAGAGACTGTTTCACCTTGCAAATTGTTCCTTTAAACTCCAGGATTTTCATTTTTAAGAGAGAGCAACTCTTGCTTGTCTCCCATTTTCTAACTCCTTAGCAGTGCGAGGCTTTTTTTCTGTCACATAGTATTGCTTAGTCCACTCTAACATTGTTCTAATTACGTTGACCACTTTTTTGCTTTTTTTGCCAAGCCTCCAAACGTTTCCGATAAATTCGCGTTATAAGTTTTATCCGCCACTTTTGCAAATTCCTCTAGCAGCCTTGTTATTCTTTTCTGCTTGCAGCCTGAACGCTCTAAGCGTTCTTGCAAGCAATCATTTACTGGTCTTCCTTTTGTAAATTTTAAGATTTTTCCCGCAACTGGTTTGAAAATTTGTGCATTAAGCTTCTTGAACTGTGAATTTTCTAAAAACCTATTTACTTTTGTTTTTGTCATTAAAATTCAATTCTGACTTCCTTTTGATCCTTATTCAATTCTTCTTAAGAGTGCTTTGTTTTTTAAACTTGCAACAGATTTATCGAAATAAGAGAATTAAACTTTGTGGATTCTAATTGTTTATCCATTTAGGTATTTTCATCATACGTGATGCTTAAGATGGCTGCTTTTCGTAGCTTGAGTTCCGTTAACTCCATCAATTATCAGGACTTCGAAATAAACAAGAAAAACATTTTCCCCTGTAATCCAGAACCCGAGGGATAGGTATAATAAAAAGAATCCATCACTCCAACTTATGGGTTAACGGAACTTTAAGGTCTTTTGGGGCTATCCGTTTTCAAATAAACAAAGAAGAGCTTAATCCATAATCGCTGCAAATCACGCTTTAATACGCGAATTGGGTTTGATGAATCTTACAAACTTGTTTCCACTCTATTGATGGGTATTCATCTTTTAATAACTTTAAAGCAATCTAACTTTCAAGAAATCACAAATGCTGGTTTGATGTACTTATCGATACTCAAAGCGAAATTCCCGAAGTACTTTCGGTTAGCAAAATTGAATTCGCAATCGTATTAAACCAAGGACGTAATCTCTTACTTTAGTGAATTTCAATTCGTATTCTGCGCTGTTATATCGCGCCATCACTTAGTACCTTCACAGGAATAGATAAGGCATTACCGTACACCTTCAATAGTTCAGCTTTGCTTTATTGATATAGCTTTGGAATATCTAAAAGTAAACTGAAATCTAAAATGCAGGTGTTCCTAAAACGCTCTAAAGAAAACTACTGAGACTTCAGTTCTCCAGAAAAAAATCTGAACTTTTTTGATTTAATGGGGACTTTATTTCATTAGGTAAAGTCTCTTTCTTGTTGCATCCTATATTCAGTGCGTCGATAGTCATATAAACTTCTTCGGTCGAACTTTACCCTGGTCATCACTTTAAGTCGAAGATCTTCCTTTTTGTAAAACGTCATTTTATCGTTAACAAGACAAATGAAAAAGAGCTGGTGGCTAAACCGCACTGTTGTAATTAAGTACTCGATCATAGCTGCCAAAAGAGACTCATATTACCGGAACAACCAACAACAAAGCGACTAATAGCAAAGGGCCAACACGAAAAATTTCACTGTTTTGTTGCCGCCTAAAATTTATAGCTTTTCGAAAAATTAATGACCCCAATATTTTTGGAAACCTGTCAAATCTAGCCAATGAACAATTCAGATGCCTGGGGGCTGATTCGCTAAAATCCCCAAAATTAAATAACTTACAATAATTCGGGAAAATATTTCCTATGATATTCGATGCCGGTAACTCTCTGTAGTCCCTTTTTAATCTTTAATAAATAAAGACCAGGTACGTAAATATACCTATATAGCAAAACAATTCCTAGTACGGACCAGACAACCAATAAAAGGATAATTCCTAAAGGAACCCAACCATAAAAAATAACTCCAAACACCACGAGGAAGGAAATAAAAGGGCACCCAGACTTAAAAAAAGAATAGCCCTTTTAACAACTGAAGTGTAATATAAATACTTTTTTAAGAAAGCCCTGTATTATCTTGTAACTATGTTAATAAATATTCAAAAGCTCAATTTTTAAGCTAAGATACTGGAAAAAGAACTTTAGGCCATTCGAAACTAATTTTTCATATAAATTTAGTCAACGCGATAAAAAAAATATAATTTTTGTAGTTATATCCTTAATAGAGCCTTCGTATTATGTCGCCTACACCATTGAATTAATATCTTACACACGAAAAATTACAAGCATGCCCACAAAAGTTCGTGTTCGTTTTGCACGTCCAACGGCCATACATATTGGAGGAGTTAGAACTGCACTATACAATTAGTATTGGCCAAAAAAAATAACGGAACATTGTCGTGCCTCGTGAGTAAGATACAGATCAAATAGGGTTATGTCGAAAGCGCTGAACAAGAGCATCGACGCCTGTGAGGAATGGGTGCCAGATACCTTTTGATGAAGGACCGAGGAGGGTAACTTTGGTCCTAAACCGGTCAAAGTGACGCCAAAACACGTGTATAGAAAAATATGCGGATGTCTTATAGAAAAGGGGAAAAGCCTACTATGCCTCGATACTCCGGAAAAGCTAGATTCCAGCAGGAACAATCACGAAGGAACAAGAAAAACATTGTATAGTATGAATGTGGCGGGGAGAACGCTTTAAGAAGTTAGATAATTCGTTATATGCTACCAGAAAAGTACAGGGAACGGATCGCGCGGAGAGGATTAAGTGATTCGCTTTTTTTTAACACCCCCGATGAAAAGTTACACCGTTTAGATACTGTCCCCGAGCACTATGACAATTGCCACCAAATGTTCTAGAGATGAAAGTCTTTTTAAGAGTGATGGTATGCCCCACACTACATTTGGCCATAGTGTTGATGACCATTTTAATGAAATGACCCAGTTTATTCGTGGGCGAGGAATGGTCCTTACCTTCTTAGCCCCCACCACATAAATGATGCTTTTTGAATGGAAGGCACCAGATTTGCTGCAGTACCCCTTAATCAATCGAAACCTGTAGGTAAGGAAAATTAAGCAGAGCGCGATGGCGGAAAAAATAAGGCTTTCCTGTGCCTTATCTTGAGACCGTTGATTCAGAAAAAGGCTATTTCCAGAAGCAGTCAACTAATTTCTTAGCATTATGGGCGGAACCCTGGCACAGGAACAAGAAAGTATTTACTTAGAACGAATTGGTTGGGTCATTACTTTGACTGTCATGAAATCAGGTGCTCGTTTTGAGCCAGACAAAACCAAATGGTATAATCAACACTATTGGCAAAGAAAAAAATGTTGAATTGGTTCTGCCTTTCAGGCGCTACTTCGAACATAGTGTTACACAAGGACGCACAACACTAGAAAATCAGTCGAAACTTATTAGGACGCGCTACTTTCGTTTCCAGATTTTTGACTAAGCAATTACTTTTCATGCCCGAACTTCCCTATGAAGAAAAGCGTTAAAAAACAATGGAGAAGAATTCTGCTGAAATAATGAAGCAAAGCCTTGCTTCCTATTTTGAACGCTATTGAGGAACGTTTTCTTCTTAATACGAAAAAATATAAAAAGACTGGCATAACGTCACAAGACATCCTTTGGAAAAAGTGAGCACCCTTGAGATTGGTTCATTGTCGGAGACAGATGAAAGGACCTCATATTTCGATATCAGTACCCTCATAGGGAAGGAAGCGACAATGCCAAAGAAAAAAAACTAGACTATAACCGTTTTTAATAATCACCTAAGTCATGTAACAATAATGTAAAGTAATATACCAAGTACTAAAAGTTTGTAACTTCATTCCATAACTTAAAATAAAAACTATGAATTTCTTCTAATACCAATAGGTAAACTATTGCTTTGGTCATTTATTCTCGAACCTTTTCCGTAAAGTCAACAAAACCGCGTAACATTGAACGTTTGGTAAAATCCAGAGCGTTAGAACATCTTGCTTACATATAAAATTTCCGTGAGAATAAAAATGGTAGCCCCCGGTTGGATTAAATTCAGCAATTAGATGTAAAAAGTTTATTGAAAACAAAACCTTAGATGATGTTTTCGTAAAATTAAAAGGTTCGGACAAATGTTGTTCTAAGAAACAGTATACGACGCGTTTGAAACCAATTAGAATATCCACATGAGCAGATAACCTGCTTTTGGTTTTTTGACGTGGTAAGAGCGGAGTACCAAAATGAAACTCGATGTGTCTTGTTAAAAAGATGATATGCATCGCTGTTTAAACGAGAAACACAACAACTAACATGTCTGTTTACGGGTACGATACTATCAAAACCTTGGTACGACATCATCCTGCATGCACAGGTGAAACAAGCCATGAACCCGTATTAACGCTTCCTGAACGTGAAAAAATAGGCAGCCCAATTTTGCCAGGTGATGCCAGCACGTATTTTAACGTTGAAAAAGCAAAAGCCGAAGCTGAAATGCAAAACGTTTGCAAGGAGGGTAATTGGCAGACAGCGAAGAGAAATTGCTAGAGGGTTTAGACGAGCCGTGAGTAATGAATAAGTAGGGATAAATTCACAAAACGCCCCCCTCTGCCCTATTGGGTTTACGGCGCAACATTACGATCCCTTTACAGTCATAGGAGAACATACCAAGCTAATTTAATATTGGTTGCCAAATTTCTCCACAAGCAGGAGCGATTGCTCAATAATATGGGGCTTCGTTTACAGCAGTAATATGATTGGTGGAAAGCGATGAGAAAATAAAGCTACTCCTAGAGAAAAGACAAATAATCACAACTTTCATAAAACTTAAAAAAATAAAAAAGATAGCAGGTGAATTAGAACGTTTCCCTTGATAATCAAAATTCATACAAATTTTAACCCTGCTATGGTTTCGAAAAATTCGCAGCGAAAAAATCGATTGATACCACATCGAATTTTTTATTTTGTCAGTTTTGAAATCTCAGTGCTTCAGAAATTCATCTTACACCCCGCCCAGCATTCTACCAGCCCACTAGGCTTTTCAAGAGTAGGTGTATACATTAAAAAGCAAAAAAACTATTTCAAAATGATTACAGCGCACATTGAAAATACTAGACACACCAAGCATGTTGTTATTTAATACGCCTTAAAACATGTTTGCTATGGAGCCGGTTTTTAATAAGAAAAATACCAATCGTTAATTTTGTTTTAAATAACCAGAAATCTATTCTAGTTTTTATCTTGGATTTTTGCCCACGATCTCTAACGCCAACGGTTTTATTAAAACACTAAATTTTCAGCAGTACTTCTTATCTACATTAAAATATCCAATACGTTGAAATTGAAAAATAGCTCCATTTTGCATTTTGTAAACTTGGTTCCAAATAGCCGTAATAAGCTTTAAAGAATCAGGATTTATAAATCCAAAATCTTTAATCTTTATGGTGGTCCTGGGTTTTCATCGGTAAACAAACGCATACATTCGTAATCTGCAGTAACTGCATGTTGAATAGAAACCCAATGCAAGGTACCTTTTACTTTCGTAACTTTTCTTCACTGCCACTACCACTTTTACTTTTAGGTCATAGGTAATTGAATCTCAGTAACAGTACCATCAGCAACTTTAGTAACAGCTCTCGGCTTTATAATAGTAGCCATTCTTAAGGCGTACCTCTCCGCCCAGCCTAAGTCGAAGAATTTTTTATTCGCTTCTTCTTAAAATCTTCTTGGTCAGTAAATAATTCTCGTGGAAAAGGACTTCCTCTGGTACTGGCCGTTCATCCTCAGGATGTGCTTGCTTCTGACCATTCTTACTTGTCCCTCTGATAATCGTAATGACCATTTTACAGGAATCTAAAACAGGCATAACCGAGGTGCAACTTGTATTAAATGTTCTCGAATAGAAAATTCCAAGTAATGAAACATCCACAACATTATCGCGCGTTCGCAATTCCGATTGTATTTTGCAAAATCACAATGCTTTCGGCGTCATACGCTTTTCTTCTTAAACCCGAAAGATGGGCATTCTTGGATCATCCCAGCTGGAACGACACCTTTGTTCGACTAATTGAAGTATTTCGCTTACTTACCAACCGTATGAACTAAAGTTTTCTTCGGCAAAGCTCCCCTTTGCTTTGGGCGCACCTTAATTCCGGTTCAATGACCTTGGTCAAAAACAATCAATACAAACTCTCTATGGCATCGCAAATTCAGGGTACAGAAGGAGTGGACACTTGCTCCAATAACGCTTTCTCAATGGGTCAATCGTAATGGGGTAATACAGCCAATCGGTAGAATTATGGTTCTGTGGTGGGTTGTGTTAAAATGCGTATTAATTGGATCCCGCATAAGCATATTGCTTGATGCAGTCGATTTTTAGCCGTAAAACAGGGTCTCGCCGCTTGGTAGTTTTCCAAGCCCCGCCCTTCATATCTGGAAAAAAGCCGCAAATTTCGCTTCGATGCACGATTTCTAACGCGACTGTCTGTACAGTTTCAGTAGGGTGTTCCTTTTTTGAACCGCCACGTCTTCCGCGGATTTGGCTGTCCACATAAGCCTTGCCTCCTTTGTATAGAGTTTCAATGGCCCAAGTCCAACAATTGCTGGAAATCATCAGATGCATGATAGCTCTTTATCCCATGTTAAAACCTAACCATGCTACATCTTCTTTTGATAGCATCACATACCTGTTCTTCTTGCGGGTTTGGTATGCAGCAACTTAATACAGGAGCTGTATAACCAACCCCAATCCAAAAATCAAAGCAGGATTGAACTAGCGTGACCTATGTGTAAATACCATTAGGTTTCCGGTGGAGAAACGAAAACGCAGCTTATCTTTTGAGAAACCATTTTGAAAATCATCTCATTATATGCTGCTATAAAATTTAGAGACTTTGAACATCGCTTCATTACAAAAATTGTCCTGCCAAAGGTAGCAAAAAATGCAGGATAGCTCGAGATAAAAAAAGGCAGACCCTATAAAAAATGTATTTCACAACATATTTAAACCCAGCCACAACATAAAATATTGTAAAATGCTTTATAAATACCATATTTGGTGTTAATGTCCGAGGCAAGAGCTAACTGGAGGTGTTGTCGAAAAAAATCAGTTAGAACTGCAGGTTTGAGGCAATACCGAACGTTAGCGCTACAATCCAAATGCTAACCTAAAGTAGAACTCATGAAAAACCCTACTATGTACTCAAACACCTTGTTTTAAAACCTTTGCACTCCTGCTGTTTAGCTAGGGCTTATAGCGCAAACGTTAAATACACCAACGCCATCAAACCCCAATTTTGGTGGAAGTGGTAGCGCTTGGACGTCGGCTGTTCTCTGCCACATTCAACGAATATTTGGTCAATTTTACTTGGGTAGCCAGTCCAAAATGTAACAGTGCAATAACGCTTGGTCTTAGAAACTATCTAATGCTCCCGTGGCGATTTTTACGACGCCACCCCTTACAACCATCACTGATAAAAACCAACATCGTTTCAAATATAAAATTTGTACTCCTAACAAATACGCGTGGGAGCGGGTACGACGCTAAGAGTAAAAAGCACAAGTTCCTGTCCTTATATAGGCCCGGCAACCATAGGCTTCCAATATGTACTATATTGATTTAAAAGCCCCATTAGAATTACGGGGAAAATGGAAGGGCGTAGCAAATGGGAAAATATCTGTTGCGTGGGGAATCTGCGGTTATAGCCGTAGACAACGTTCCAAAATGCCGAGAACCTACCAACATAGGAGAAAAAGTTCTACGGTATAAGCCGCTAAAGCCTTCTATTACAGTTCTGAATAGGGTATGTACACCGTTGAAATTGATTAGGTCACAGGTTTGTTCAGGTTTCTGCAAGGAACTTATCGAACTTAAATTACCCTGTGAAGCGGGTACAAAAATTGTATTTCTATCAATACCCTGCACAGACTCATCTGTTGCTGGAGAAGCAGCAGCGCATTAGAGCCACTTTAAATAATGCGCTATTTTTACAACCTGGAATAAAGAACGGAACGTAGTGAGTCCAAAAACAAGCAAGGAAAATTTTCGTATAACCAGTACCAAAACTGCTGCTTAAATGGGGAGTATAACCCGTAAAAAATTGAGGTGACGGCATCTGCTCGAAACAACAAGCAGCCGTAGCACAATTACTAAAACGGAGAATTTACTATACAGAAAATAACGCCTTAGATACATGGTTATATCTCTGGACAAACAAAGTCTTTAAGTATTACCGACGACGGCTAATAGCCCAACATACAAGGTAAATCGAAACGGAAGTGCGTATCCCGGGCGCAACCCAAAACAGCTTAAGGCACAACTCAACAGCGGTGTGTATTATGTAACAAGTAACCCCAAAGTTTGTGGTTCCTTGCAGCCACAACAAATCGAAACATACAAACATTGTGCCACCTGCGAGTTTAGAACTCAGTACCAATTACACTACAGCCTATGAAAATTGTAAAACAGAATCGGTTTAGAATGTTATTCGCCAATTAACGCCGTGCACCAAATGGACAGAAATCGATGTAAACCGCCAGACCTAAGAATACCCTAAGCTATCATAGGAAAAAAGATGGTGTTGCGTTAGCGGAGGAACCAATCAAGTTAAACCTAAGCGATGTCACCAGAATGGAGACTATGTTTTAGAAGCGCCAGTTAGACGCTTTTTAGCATGGACAAATAGCTTAGTGTTGTCTAACACTACGAAACTCTAGAAATTACAGGCAATGAAATAACGAATTGTAATACTACAGACCAAAAGTATCACCACTACTACCGATGTAACGGAGACTTCCAGTGGCTTAAAACGGTGTAGCATCAACACAACAGAAGCCACCTTAGTGACGAAGAAATTGAAAAATACCAACTGGTTTTTCTAGAGGGGCTGTCCAGAACTTTAATGAAAAATAACCTACAACCGTTGACGCTTCCCCTAAATCAGCTAGACACGCTACAGCCCCGGTTTGTGTTCCCAGAGGGTAGCTCTTAAAACGATTACCCGCCAGCGGTGGTACAGCCTAAATGGAGTGGACTGGAGCGCATACAAGCAATGAGTAGCACAATACAGTGACCTTTAACAAACAGAAGGGTAAACGTATAGTTGAAGGCCTTATATTGAATCTGGTGTGTCCTTAAAGAAATTAAGCAGTTACCTATAAAGATACCTTTAGAATAAGCCAAACGTTATACAGTCACGTGATGGTAATTAACGACTTATGGTTATTTGCCTAATACCTTACTCTAAGAAAAGGCTGATATAGGCGTGATTTATAATAGTCAAGGAGTAGAGGTTTTAATGTTAACGATTATCAAATAATTGGCACATCAACCAACCGAATTCACTCAAATATGGTTTTTATTATACCCATTAAAAAAAGGAAGTGAAAATATTTGAAACAAGGAACAATAACCGTTATCAAGTAACCGTTTTTTCAGATAACCAGTTCTGAAATAGTGTTTCAGAAGAGTAACTTTTTATTTATAGGCCTACTAGCCTACTTAAAGTTAATGCACAGGAATGCAAATCCTTTTTAACTTATGAATATGCCGGGTTCAGATTTAATTAAAATTAATACGATTTTAATAAACCCAGACCTTTTTCTATCGCGCTCGGGAAGATAAATCGTATTTTAAAACTTACTGCATAGAAACCAAATCGGGACAATCAACGATAACGCTCAAACTCTATTTTTTAAGTATAGTGGTCGATCAACGATAGAACTGGATTGGGCTTAGTTTGTTTACACAACAATGGGTGCCATTAGTAATAGGTGTACTGGGCGGAACTACGCCTAGGCCGTTAAGTTAAGCCCGATAAAAGTAATTTAACCTTTGGTGCCGAACGTTCGTAGAACCGCAGTGTCTTGATAAGGGGTAGAAGTAGTACTGAGATCAAAACGATCCCCTTATTAATGCCATCCTGAGAGTAATTAATTGACCTTTCAGCCCAGGTTTTTAATATTTCTATGGCAATTCGACTTTTGAGTTTTTGCCGAAACCTTTCGATTATAATTACAACAGTAGCTCACTTACTGAGTTCGCAGATAAAACCTTTCAGGCATATCCAATATACCCATTCAGGTTTTTGCCCAAAAGGAAAATGGCATTCTTGAAGGAGGAACGTTAATGCCTTTGGCGCGGATTAAAAAAGGGGGTGAAAATATCAATTGCAGAACGGAATCTTATTTGGGTGAAGTTAATTCTCGATTACCAAAATGTGGGTGGGTTCAAGGAGCTAGTGATACTGTTTGGGCTCGGCAGGTATCGGGTTAACCTTAGCAAAAGGTTATCACTGGGTATACTATGGAGAAAGGCTTGTCCTAATAATTTGCAGATTTCGGTTCTTACCGCATGAAATATCATTTGCCTATTTCCATAACACCTAACCTACGAAGATCGGGTGTTGTTGAAGAACGACATGAACTGGGTAGAAAACACGCTGAAGATGTAATCGCCTTTAAGTTCCAAAGATGAAGAACTTGAATAATTAAAGAAAACGCTTAGCAGAAAACAATGAAATTTTAGCTGAACTTAGTAGACAAGATTCTATTGAGGCAAGTAGAAATAGTGATTTAGAACGTCGGTTTTGAATGGTCATGCGCAGGGTGCGAAGAGAAACCAAATGGTGAAAACCCAGAAATCGACGAAAAAAGCGAAACAAATATATTTACTCAATAACTAAAACCAAGAGTGCTAAAGCTTGGCATCGATGAGACAAAAAAATACGAAGATTATAATACCTGCGCAGTCCGCATCTAATAACAAGAACCCGACACTGACCAGCAAGAAACTACTAAAGAAAACTTTTTGCGCTTCAAAAACAGGGATGCCTCAAAGCACAAGGCAAAACTACTATGGTACGAACAAGAAAACGATGCCTTTGCTCAAGTGACTAAAAACAACCATTAAAAAGTAGAGAAATTTAGAACTAGAATGGGTACGTGATGGCTATTATGTGTGGCCCAACGTAATACAAGAATCCATCCTCAGCCACAAGTTTACTAGATGCACTGTAAAGCCAAAGGGAATCTGATGCCGATAATTTTGGAACAAAAAAAACCGATAACATACGCTGTATTTACACACATGAACTCAAAACAGTTTAGATGGCCAGCAATGGGCTTCTTAATACATCGAAATGTGGATCAAGAAGTATCCTGGCGAAAACTGGATATGATGTTGACATCCGCTTTTATGACATCACTGCAACTATGCCAGAAACAGTCAAAAAAATACGGGAACCAATCCTCAAAATCACAGTACTCACCTAAATTTACAAAATAATGTGATACTAAACGCATAAGTATGGGCAAGGCCACATCGAAATACAAATCCTCAAACAAGGTTCAGGCTGCGTCGGATCCGGCTCTGGTTATCCATATCATTGGCTAATAGTTTTGCTAGCCGCTAAAAAGCAAATAACCGTGTAAAACGCTTTTTTAAACTCACTCAAAGGTTTAAAACGCAGTTATATTATAAATCCGAAAAAACTATCGGTATGTTTACCTAAAAACATCGCCTTGCGAGATACGATCTAGAGCCAACATCCAAAAATAATAATGCTTACCAGCAAAAGATGTGGGTGATGGAAAGTAATCCCCAAAATTAATGGTTACCAGCACTGACTGTTATTGAACTCCCCTAGAACAACTCGCGTCACAAAATAACCACATTTTTATAATTTTATACTCCATATTGGTATGCTAACTAGGCAATCGTATACAAAAATATGGGACACATTTGTTAGCCGATTAAGAAATCCAGATTCACAAAACAATGTTTTATTCGTAATATCAAGCGTCACAACACAGCTCAGTCATATTACTGGATTGGTTGTTTGTTTTATAGCTTCTAACTTCGCTTATGGTGAAACCGATTCAAAACAACCATGAGGTTGAGTTTACCTTAAGTCATTTTTTTCTAGGCCCTGCATTACTTCAAAGAAAACCATAATACGCTTACGTAAAAAGTTCTAATCGCTAAGACCTCTAAAGGCATAAAATTTAATTGTAAAAACCAGGTGTTTTTCGATAAAATTTAATAAAAGCACCTGTTGTAACTGTCACAACGCGCTTAGTACGTAATAACGGTTAGGTTATAGGCCATCAACTTAGCTGCATTTTTACGCACCCGTACTGACCCGACGGAGTGTATAAACTCGTTATTACCAAATCAATCATCCCTAACAGAATAACTCTTTCTGCGCTTATTCCGTGCTTTTTTTACCCAAAAATAATAATCACCAGGCTTAAGTTTTAAAATCTTCACTTCGTCTATTAACTTCGCTGTAGTATTCTGTTTTGTGACGCATCTCTGGGTAAAACAAATTCCCGTTTAAAAAATAAATTGTTGTTATACCACTTACAGATCAACGCCTTTTGTAAGTGTTCCCCATAAGTTAAGGCAAACCATTAATGTTTTGAAGGGCTCTACATCTCTGACGGATTCGTTCTGCTAACCAGCCTTAAGAACTTCGGCTTCTGTTGTTTATATATGCGAGTCTACCATCTGGAATATTTCCCGCGTTGTAAAATTGCTTCTCCGCTAATAGGCGTAAAATGCCCCCCAGCTACAACTGTCTGAAACTACTTGGACTTTTGGTACGGCGCTGAATAAGTACTCTCGAAAATGCGTGGTATAAATAATTTAGGTCTGGGCCTTCCAATTTCAAAAATCTTGGCGTCATTGGGTGTTATCCTGCATTAATCTACCCAGATAAATATTTATCAGGACAGTTGTATTAAAGACCAACTACCATCGTTCTATAAATCTTTACCGTGGTTCAAGCGGCCGCGCTCGCAGACCCGATCGCGCGAGTGACATGGGTTGCTTCTTACAATTAAGCCAACACGATAGTCAAACAAAAACAGTGTTATATTAGGGCCTGATGAGAGGAAAGTACAGTTGAAATGCTACTAAAAAACTAATTATAGCATATTATTAAGTTATTTTAAAAGCTTCTAATGGCACCGTAAATACTTCGCCTTACACACGTAGGTTGGTTCAATCTTTCGAATCAAGGCCATAAGCACGCGTTTGTCTGGGGCAAATCCAATTTTTGAATAGTTCTAGTTCCTACTAAATATCCACGACGGTCTACTACAATCATAGACACGACAGCTACACTAAAAGCAAAAGGAAGCTAAATACACAGCACGTTTAGGGTCTTTTGAATATAAATGGTATCTACCGACATAAGCAAATTATAAAATTATAGAACGTACACCTGATTTTCGTTTAAATCTTACAAACAAGACTGTTTTTTTTGTTATGCGCTGTTAATCAATAATTTTACTTTGATTGTTGATTTAATTTTTGTACTTTGTTAGATAGGACAGCATCAGATAAAAAACAACAAAACTCGGCCTTTTAGAAAATCTATTCAAACCCAAATTAGAAAGCAACTGGCTTTGAGCAAATTCAGAGGCTGATATGGAAGGGTACGACGTCCCGAAATCCATTTTAAGAAAAAGGACCGATCAAAAATAACACCGGATTATTGTAGGCGTAAAAAAGGTAAGAAAAATACGATGTGAAATCAGTTAAAGTCCAAAAAGCCAAGATTATTAAAGAGCAAAATGGCTGTTTTTAGATACCATAAGCCGAATGAAACAGATCGCTAGAATCATCACCACTAAAGGACATTATAAATTACGATATGATTTAGAAGATATTAACCTATCTAATAAAGAGCCTATTAAACTATAGCCAGCCATTTAGAAACCAATAATAATAAAAGCACTTAGAAATAGGTTGCTTTTTTTATTTTAATCATATACAGCGGAATACCATCTTCTAAATATCTCC
>Ga0163217_1078719_pt1 | contig 19296 bp, 29 predicted proteins | sample SynspAceP_FD_185933 | JGI IMG/M metagenome (GOLD analysis project Ga0163217, IMG submission 185933) | Saline lake microbial communities from Ace Lake in Antarctica - Synechococcus sp. Ace-P (PacBio error correction) | ecosystem: Environmental > Aquatic > Non-marine Saline and Alkaline > Saline ...
AGAGAGAGAATGCCAGGCCAATGGGTCCTATCCTTGAAGAGGATGCCCCAGTTTGCAGGCGAATTCATCTGCAAGGCCAGTAAGGGACGCCCCTTCCGGAAAAACGAGACGATTCGTCGTCGTGGCCAGAAAAGTCCCCCCAATGGCCCAACCCGTGATTGATGAAGAACCGCCCCTTCGAACGTTTCAAGGCAACTCCTGGAAACAAAAAGACTCCGGAATTGAAATTGTTGCGGCGGTCGAACTTGTAAAACGCCCCGGCGAAACTCGCAGCCCGCTTGACCCAGACCGATAAGTGCGTCCAGAAAGCCTATCCGACTTTTGATGAGCGGTTCGAATGAAGTTTTCGCCCGAGACCTATCCGCGCCACGCAAATCGCGAAAGTACAATCCGCAGCTTGAAAGCCGCCTTTTTTGGTCCGAACCTGGCTGGCGAAAACTGGCTAACGGATGGCCTCGGCTTGGGGGGTCCACAGTCCAATATCCGCCCGTCAGGGGCCTGCCCCCCGTAACTGCGGGTATTGGGCCGCCTATTCGCGACGATATCGGCGGCTGAGGATGCCGAAAAGTTGTTTAGAAGACGCATCCGGGCCAAGCAAAATGGCTATGTGCTCGGTACTGTAAACATGCATGAAGGGGCCGCCCCATGGGGCGCCCTACCAACCGGACAATGCGGTTCTTCGGGCGCACAACAAAACCCTGGCGTTCGGGTTAACACGCCAGGGAGATCATCCTGAGGATCCCGGCGCTTGCTTGTCGCCGCTGGCCCTTTGCGACGTGGCGCTCGTTCAGATACGATGGCAGTGTACGAATTCCAAGCCGCCTAATTGCCGGGCGTTCAGGGGACATAAAGCCGACCAACCGGCTCGTCCTCCAATAACGGCGTCCTGGCGCCTTTTCCCACACCTTGATCATGTCCGGTCCCTTGCCCGCAAACGTCGAAACACTCTGGAAGACGGCGAATGGCATAAAATCCTGGCTGGATGGGCCCTCCAAGCAGAGGAGATCGTGGGCAAACCCGATTTCTGTCCCCAAGGTCAGGATCGGCATAATGGAATGGCGATGATGCGGTTGAAATGAATCTGTCGTGGCGCGACGGCCTTCGACAGAGCCTGCCGTGCCCTGTCCTGATGCGGGCGCCCAATCTGAGCGCCGACAATCGAACCAATGTGCCTATGCTTATGGCCGCTTCCCGTCGCGCCGGCCTTCTTATTTTCAGAAGGTCGAAGCCCATGCCATCCATTCAGATCGCCTGAAGCAAGATCCTGACGGTTTTCACCGGGTTTTTCGAAGTTGAAATGGAATGGGGCGCGCCGCCAACCAGCAAGCGACCTGCAAGCAGCCTATGAAACATGTCAGTGAGGTCCGCCGCGCGCAGACCAAAACGTTCCGACAAGGTCGATTTTTTGTTTGATAGCCCCCACTGCGCCGCCAACAGGCTTTTTCCCTTTGATTTGCCCGCTCCAGCAAAATCAAAAGGCTGACTTCTTACCCAAGCCTGGGCCGACTTTGCCGCCTGCCCGCAACCGCATCCATATCAGGCTGCGATCCGCAGACAGGAATTGCCCCTTGTCCCTGCAGATCATTGGCGCAAGTTGGCGAGGATCGCAGAACGCTACGCAGTTGCGGCAGCCTGTGAGACAATTTTTGGCAAGCACCAATGCCGCCGGGCTTCGAACTGGATTTTATGTCCGATTCGGACGAAGCACGTCGACTCCACCAACTGCCCCTAAACTTGTAGGTAAACTGCGCCGTTCGCTTTTCAAGAAAGGCCCGATAAACCTCCCTCGAAATCTTCGTTTGAAAATCCCCGCAAGAAACAGGGATGCGGTTCAGGCGCGCCATCAAGCCCAGCCGTCCTCCCAGGCTCGGCGATCATTGCCTTTGTCGCGCGCGCAGACCATTGAAGAGAATTTTCTGGCGAAATCTTGGCCACCAAAGGTATCCGAGCCTGCGACACTGCCGCATCATCATCGACGTAGGCGGTTTTGACGAAGGCCCCAGATTCCCGGGCCTCCTCAGCTCCAAAACAATCGCCCCAGTAAATAAAGGATATCCTTGGCACGGGAGGGTCCCCGATTACGCCTATCAAGGCGGCGCGAATCCGCGGCTGAAATAGACAAGTCTCAGCTTGCTGGCGTCCGCAAATTTTCGCGCCTTTGGCCACGACACGCAAAATCGCCGCCCAAATGCGAGGCTTAAAGTCTCCGCGACGCATGCCCCTTCAATTTGCTGCGGATAACGGGCTTCTTGCAGCGCTCGCCGCAAGCCAGCGCGTCAGCAATCACCTGGCCAGACTGCGCCGGCACTTTCTTCTGTCGCATAGGATGCGCTCAAATTCGGTAATGTCAGCTCCAGCTGCGAAGCCCCTTGCCTTGCCGCCATGAATGATCACGACCTTTTTAACGTCGGCAGACACGCCCGCCCGGCCCGATGAAGTTCGGGAATGCACAGCCACAAATGTCCCGAGCGAACAGGGCATTTCGCCGTTCAGTTTGTTGAGAATGATCTTCAGCAAAGGGGGCAGCAAGCTCCAGGCGAATAGTGGGCTCTGTCACGTGGCTTCCTCTGAAAAGCCTGACGCGCCGGTGATCCGGTATTGGCAATAAGCGCTTTTTCGTCGCAAGACAACCGCTGAAACCCTGCTGGCCCCATCCCGACTCCGCCCATTCCTGACAATTGAACGCGTGCTTTTCAGCTTCATGAAACAAAGCGGTCAGGGCCGCATCATTGAGACTGACACGCCGACATCGAGCACTGCGCAGCGACCGTTTCGGCCTCCTCGAGCGTTTCCGGCGAAACACTGCGCCTTAAAGGCCGAACTCACTGTCATGGCAAGCCTGACCGCCCTCTTCAACGGTCCTTCAATACGGCCATCCACCCGCATCAAACCGCCCCGAAAGTCCCTCCTCCCAGCATGACCGAACAATCGTGAGGAACCTCACTCAATATCGTTTGGACGCATCCAAAAGGCCGCTCATGTGGTCCTCAAATTTGCCCCGCCGTCAGTATCTGAGCCCCTTTTGCCCCTTGCATCCTCAATCTGATTTCGCAGAACCTCCGCCTGCCCGATCAAAAAATAATCGCCCAATCTCGCCCGCAGTGAATATCGGGCCAAGTTTGAGACGAACCTTCCGCCTTTTTCGACAAGGCGGCTTCAAGAAAAAGGCTTTAATATCCGGCGTGCGACAAGATCCGCTCGATAGACCTGGCAGGCATGCCCGTTGAGAGCAACCGATCCGCGCAGGGCGCATCAACTGGCCGCTCTCGATTGTCCCGCCCACTTTCAAGAATGATGAGCGGGATCCTTTCCGCCGAGCTCCAGGAAGGCAGGGGATCATTCTGCGTGCAGCAGAGGCGGGCCACTTTTCCCTGCCCGTCGCCCACAAGACCCCGTAAAAACAAACCGCATCGAACCGCTCTCGATCAGGTCTGCGCCGGTTTTGCCCCCAATTGCCAGTAAACAAGACCAAAGCACATCGACATGCCGGCTGCATTGATGCCTGCCTCCCGCAGAGGCTTCTTGCAAGCGCGGCGTCAACTTCGCTTTGGTTGAATCATCAAACCCGGCATCCGCCAGGAGCGCGGGCACGTAATCGATCATTGACAGCGTCAAGGGAAATTCCCAGGGGCTATTCACCCCGAACAAGACATATGGAATAAATTGCGGCGTGTGACCGGAATCGCCGGATTCACCGCACTTCGTCCATCCGAAAGGCACCAGGTTGCGGCGGCCTGGCAACCCAGCCGCGTAATCGCGCCGCGACACCTGTGATTTTCCATAATGAGCGATTACCGCCTGCGACCGGTATCAGTTCCAGCGCGTTTGGCGGATGGCATCGCCATGCGTGACCGAAGCCGGTCAGCCCAAAGGAGGAGGCGCTGGCCCCGTTCAGCGAGAGACAGTGCTGAACCCAAGGCCGGTTGTGCGGAGCGAAAGCCGTTCAGCTCGGCTTGGACATCCGCTGCGTCAAAGCACGCCATGTGTAATGTCCGCAATTGCCCGTTCTCGATTTCTGAACAGAAAGAGCCTGCGTCATGATCTAGGCCGAGCCCCAATGCGGCCGGAAATTTGACCGTCCATCCCGGGTCCAGGCCTTCTTGATCCGCTCGAAGCAGAATCCAAAGCGCCTTGCTTCGCGTCCTGACTTGGGGATAGGTCCGGCCGGATAATTGGAAATGCCGCAAGCCCTCTTGCCGAGAATATATCCAAGCACCTTTCCGTGCGCGCTACAATGGCCGGTCCCGCTGCCGGATTTGGGTCGAAAGCGCGTGATCTTTGTTCAGCAACCTGCTTTTCGATGGTCTGTTTCGTGAATGGCGATATTCCTCTGGCCAGATAAACACCGGCTCGATCAGTAACCCGTGTTCCCCTAGAACTTGTGATCAAGCGCCCCTGTCAGAAATAATCGTGCCTGATCGAGCTCGTCACGCAATTTCCTCAAATGCCGTATATCGATCTCCTCCCAGCATGCGGCGCCTTCCGATACGGCACGATGCCGTGAAATCGGCACCCAACCTTTCTCCGATGGACCGCCAGAAATTTGTTTTGAGCGGCGGCGCGAAACTGGATTGCCCCGAATATGATTTTCGGGAAATGGAATTTCCTTCGATCGTCTTGCCGCCAATGGCGCTTTTGATATTTGTTCAGTAATTCCGATTCTTCCTTCAACGCCAAATTTCGGAACGTCCCTCCCAACGTATAGTGAAGCGTATAGGCTGCAATCATCCATGAAGCCCCGACCTTGCCATCGCAACCTTTCGCCCCCTCGGTCAGCGCCTTCAGAACGTTGCCCTGCTTTTTTCATAAACATTGGTCAGTGCCTTGGAGTCCGACATCATGGATGCACGCGCCATGCGGACTTTGGTGAGGTGGGAATCCAAACCGCGAATTTTCGGTCGCAAGGTTCTTCCCCGGATCAGCGCAGCCAGAGCTTCTGCCGCACTTGGTGACGGGTTTTCGAACTCACTTGCCCAAGCTTCGTGCGCGGGTGCGGGGAATCAGGCCGGAAGGTGAAATTTCGGCCTTGAATTCCCAGTATGCCGCCATCGCCCGACAAACCAGCCCGGTCAAATCAAGGGAGCCATAGTGAGCGCCAGAATGGCTTGGCGCCCATTGGGTCCCGCCCCGTTCCGGTCCGAAACGATTGTGCCGTCGCAAGAACGATGTCCACTGAACAGCACGCGTCGCCCGTCGAGCATATTTACCGGCGCCAAAAAAAGGCATTGGTTCTGTGAGAGCCCACCACGCGATCGTTGGATGTGAGTCCCGACAAGGGTCCCCCCAAATGGGGGGTCCGCAAACCTTTGGCCGACACGGCCGCGTGAAGGTCGCCGCAGGTACAACCCGGCCTCAACGTCACATACATAATCCTCTGGTTAAAGCGCGAGACCCTGTTCATTCTCGAAAGATCGAGAACCCGTCGGCGACCCCCGGAACGGTCGGGCGCGTAAGCTTTCGTGTACGAACATGCCGCCCCGCGCGGGTTGAGAATGATACGCGCGCGCATGTGCCGCCTGAGCCGCTTCTGCCAAATTGTTCGAGTGATTCCGGAACGATCACAACAGTCAGCAAGGTGGCCCTTTGCCCATATGTCCCTGGCTTCATCAAGCGCAACGGGTTTCGCCTATCACCTTTCACGGCATTGGCCGCCCAGCGGACTGGCGCAGGAACGCCAACAAGCTCAGCAGTCCCGGGTCGACATGACAATCAATCCGGGCTAGCAAGAACAAGTCTCCTAGTAAAAATTTGAAGGTTTGAGCAGCCCGAAACAGGCTTGCTGCCAGATCAACGCCCAAAGATCACAGGACCAGTGGCCGTGCCCGCGTCAACGTCTGAGCAAGTTTTAGCCTCAAGCTGCGGCAGGTTCGGCGATTGCGGTCCAACGAGCGCTGAAATCCGAGAGGTGACAGAACACGTCTGACAGGAGGCCCATTCCAATCGCGGCAGACAGGCACCAGGAATTTGAGAGCAATGAAGGCCGGCCAATGTCAATGGCCCCCGGACAGGGCTGCGACGCCGCAACCGCGGCAAGGCCACGAAGCAACACCCATCGCAAACCGAGAAATCGATAGTCTCAGCCAAACTGGCGCGCGCCCATGTGCAAGGTGGAAGACGTGCCAAAAGGCAATGGCAAGCCAGACAAGCCCGCAAGCAGAACGTCACCAAGCTGTCCAGACCGGAGCGGAAAAGCCAGCCCGTTCGCACCAGCCAGCAATATAGCCGTTGGCAGAGCAAGTTATCAGCGCGTACGCGGCGGCCAATATCCACATCGGCCGACAATGCCAAGCCCGCCATTCAGGCGCCTTCCGGGGAATATGCCCGGGTCAGTCGAGTATCTACTCGTATAAAAAGCGCCAAGATCACCGCCGCAGCCAAGTAGATCGAGCACCAAGCAACGTGAAGGAGAGTCCAGAATACAAATTTGCAATCGACATCGGGCAAGGACTCCAGGCAAAAAACAAATGATATATCATGTTGTCAGTATTGGCCAGTCCCCTCTTTGCCTAAAAATTCAGGCGAATCCTCCTCGCGTCCTCCCGCTTGATATGCCTATTCTGTCCCGTCCCATCGGCCATTGCCATCGCGGGTGGAGGCGCAATCTGGTACTGAACCTTCCCTGCAACGGTAAATTGGCATGTTATGTCCTGCACCGGCCCGACCTTTCGCATTCCGCATGATCCGATGGATGCGCAGAAGAGGAGATCCGGCTGCACACCCCAGCAAAGCGGCAGCATGGCTTGCTTCAGCCGGACTGCTGTTATTGTCTGTCGGCTTCCGCAAGGAACCTATGACCCGCTTTTTTCCAGCAATGCGATGAGGCTCTCTGTAGCGAGTTCTTTCCTCATTATATCCCTTACTGCTACGTCATCGGCACATAGTCACGAGATAGAAAAGGGTCGCGAACCGCGAGGCGGCGCAGGCCGCAACGATACGCTGGACGCTGCTCCCGCGCTTCAATTCAAGAGACTTCCGCGATGGCCGGACCTCGGACTTGACGATTTCGCAATCAAAAGCAATTGGACTTCTGTCTCCAACCCCAATACGCTCAGGCCATCAATGAGATTTTCGAACTGCCCTTAACCGTTGGCGCTGCTGCGTCAATAAGTCAACAACCCGTGCCCGCGCCCCTCTGTTGCGGCGAACCAGCTCCAGCACGGCAAGTTCATTCAGCGCTCTCTTGACGGTGGTAACGCGATACGCCAAGGCGCTTGGATCAGTTCCTGCTCACGCAAGGCAAAGCGGCTAATGCGCTGAATAATGCAACCGGAAGATGAAAAAATTTTCACTGCGGATCAGTGTATAGATCTGCTGGTAAAGCGGCGTGTCCGACGTTTCGTCGAGTTGACCTGGCCGTGAGGTTGAGGTCTGCATCTTCCAACATGATCGGCTCAATTTCATTTAATAAAGGACTGTCGTTACCATTAGCAGCGATGTCGGCTATCCCTGCGAGAGCAAGTTTGTCCAAAAGGGTATAGTCATTATGATGGCTTACCAATGCGCTTGCTTTTGCAGAACAGCGTGCCATAAGCGTCCAACAGATTAGGGATCAATTGAGCGCGCGCTGGGATCCTCGCCGAAATATTTCCCCGTTTCGTGTGCACAGATCGGCCGGCGCCCGCAAATTCCTGGGGCCGAATGGTGAGGCTGTTCCGTCCTGCCGGAATATGCAGCAACAGGATTTCCCCTGGGCGAATCTGCTTACGGAATGGCGCGCTAAAGCAGGCTTGAACGCCAAAGGGCGCCGAAGTATGACGCATTGGCCCAGGATCCGCCGTGTGAATCGAATATCTTTCTTGCCAGCAAATCAGTATGAAACGCGACCCGGCGTTTCCCCGAACTGTATTTTCAGGCGTCGACATCATTTCGCCCCGGGCGAGATCGTGCTTCGCTACAGGCGCCTGATCTCCATGTTCGCGCCGTCCCCTTTCGATGTATGGACGCCTATCTTGACACGCGTATGGTTGAGGCAGCGATCTTCCCGGTTTGCTGACCACGCCGAGATTGGGCGGTCTGGTGCGATCCGCTTCAGAAGAAGATCCTTTATCCCCGAAATCGCCCGTGCGTTGTCCAATCAGGCGCCGAAATTCCCTCTTGTTCCAACTCTACGTCTGAGGTTTCAAGTCCAAACCCCGACCCCCAAGATCAATCAACGCGAAATGCCGCGTGCTGGTCCCGAAAAAACATGGCTTATGTCGTTCGGCAATTCGGGCGGCTTGTTCGGAATAGACATCCCGCCAATTGCACGGAATGGCGGCTCTGAAATCAATTGATTTCCAAGGGGATTGTTCTGTCCGCGTTGCCGGTCCTGGAGAGTTCCAATTAATGCGGTGTCCGAAAATAAATGTCGACTCCTGCGCCGTTATTCGGCGTCGCCAGGCAATGGAAAAATCTGTTTGTCGCGCCCCCCGAATGGAACTCTGGCGCATATGTATGCCCTCACGCTCTCGCGCTGAGATCGGCGGCCTCCGGCGACGGCCACCAGGTCCGTCTCGCGACCATATGTCAAGCGGCAACAAAGAGTGAATCGAGAAACTGGACCAAGGCAGGCCTGATTTGATCAGCCGGACTTCTCGATAATTTAGCTCCAATCAGCTCGAAGACCAGTATAGGGAGCGACTGACCGTGCTTTGGAATAAAAAGATAATCGCCGTTCCCGTCGTTTACCCAAAAGTCGTAGGGGCGGATGGTCATTGCTTGTCTGACAAATGCAAATTGGTGGCAGCGAAAACTCCCCTGCGGGGACCTCCACCTTTTCGACGCCCGAAATATTGCGGCTGCTTTGTCGTCGTGCGCTCGAACCCCGGTCCCGGTGCGCCCCGGTGATCGATTGACGTGAGAAGATTGTCTTGAACGTCTGGATACCCGGCCTTTTGGGCAGAATTCATAGCGGGCGGCTCATTCCAGGCATACACCGGCCCAGGTTGTGGTGTGCCAATCCGCGCATTGCACGCGTGATGGCGACCGCTTGTCGGACGTGCGACCCTTCCTCTGCCGTGAATCCCTGATACTCGACAGCGTATCCGAAGAACGTATACCAGTGCTGCCGCAGAACCGATTGTTCTTCACCAGGCCTGGATACACATCAATGCGGGATGAAAATTCTGCGTCGACCAACAGGTAATGACATCACGGATAAGCGGTTCACACATCGTTGAGTTCAAACAATAGGCCCCCGCAATGATCCGGTGCCCATTCTGCATGATGGAACATTCTCCAATGCTCTACACCCCAATGCCGGTCAGAAGTCGGATGGAACCGTCAATCAGGTAGTCAATACGTCCGGAGATAACCCGGTGCTTGTGCTCGCATTGGCCCCATTTTACCTTTTACCTTTTGAAGAATCTGAAGGGCCACCAGCCTGCCAGATGAGCGATTGCTTCTTCTGCGCTCTCCCAGATCTTTTCCGCCAATGAACCGGCCCACTGAATTTGAGAAATTCCGTATATTCGATCGTTTCGTACATGCCTGACGTGATGTAATGGATCGCCTTGCAATCAGAGCAGTCGCATCCTTCGAGCGACTCCGCAGCACGAGGAAAACGGGACCCGACAAGTGGATCTCGCCCGGCTTCCCTCCTTATTGGTCCTGCAAGTGATATAGCGCTCCAGTTTGCCTCCGACAATGATCCAGGTGGCCTTTGAAGAAATTTCGTTCTAGCTCCTCTTGGAGTCTGGTCCATTCGCGGACATATGACGAGAAAGCATTTCTCGCTCAGGCCCGCGGTCTAAATTGTGGCAAGGTCATGCGTGTCTTCTCCTTGAAAGCGGCGAGCCCAACATTGGCGGCGGGTCCGCCACATTTCAGTCCCGGCAATGCGGCAAGACTGGTCAAAAGGCGTTTCAGCGCAGAAGATTGCGAAATGGTTTGGTCCTACGATGTAAATGGACGTTAGCGTAAATCCGAAGCATTGCGCTCCGGAGCGTTCATGGCTCGGCAACTTGGAAAATGCAGCGCCTCGATGACCTGGTCCGCCCACGCATCCGCCCTGCTGTTCGATTGTCGAATCATCAAACTTGAAGTCGGACAATTCGTTCATGCACGGCAAGGCCGTAAGAGTGGCACGATCCGTTCAAGCTCTATCGGCTCGCTTGGTCGGCTTCCCAAATCAAGGCAAATATCAAACCCTGCTTCAGCCAACAAATCCGCGTGCCGAAATAGCTTCATTCCGCGCGGGACTCATCCAGCTCTTGCTATCGGGTAACGTCGCACGCACCGCGCGATCAACTCTCTCTCCCTCCGATTCAGACAGTCCGTAATGGTGAGATGCGCCGTCGACACCCGTGTGCTGCAAAGTTTCGTGCCCTGCCCAATCGAAATCGCCTCGATCAAGCGGGCGGATACTTTCGGCGGCATCCGCGTTTAAAGACAAAATTGCCTGCAGCCCGGCTTCCGAAAGCGCCCGGAGGAATGCGGAATAACGCCACCCGATTGCCAATACGTTCCGCGTGTTCGTATAGTGTCCTGAGGGTCGGATAGGGCCGTTTTTCATCGCGCCAGTAATGTCTGAAGGGTTTTGTCCGGCGGGTCCAATGGAAAAAATCGATCGGAACAACGATAAAACGCCATTTGCTTTCGCGCCCTGAACGTCAAGACTTGCCGGCTCAACGACGAGTCAGCGGGGTCCCCACCATAGCGGCCGTTAAATCCATGCCATAAGTTTCGGTGAGGATAAGTCGGAGGATATGAAATCAAGGCAGGGAAAGCCCGGTTTTCCTCCTCTAAAACAACGCGCGTGCCTCGATATCTGCTATCTGACTGATCCCAATATGTGTTCCGCGATAAAAATATCAGCAATTTCCCCTGCCCCGTTGTGATCCACACACCGATCAATCCGAATGAAGACGCCACATGCTTCAGCGCCTCTCAAATGCGCGAAGGCGAATGGAGGCTGACTGAACCAAGATACGCGTGCACGGAAATACACATTACCGTAACCGCCTGTCCTGCCCCTTCCCGAGCAAAACTGGTCAAGTGGCGCTTTTAGAACTTCTGTATACTGATCTGGTGTATAGCCAGTTAACGGAATACGTAATGACGTCCGTTGACCTCTAGTGAGTAAAGGCAATGGACACCAGCTTGCCAGCAATTTTCGTCTGAATGGGCCTTGTGGCTGGTCATTCCTGAAGAGATCGCAGTGTACAGAAGTCATTCCGCGGCAATCAGGTCAAGCCCGTGCTCTCGTATGGGTCAAATGCTGGCGCCAGGTACCCGAATGCGTTGGCCGTCGCCCTCTTCCAAACACTGCGAATGGAATCTTCGATTATCAAGCGAGCTCCTGCTTCCGGATCCATGCCGTATGAGAACGGTATTATAAGATACCGTGAGAAAAGATTCCCATTTCCGGGCCGCCACGGGCCTCGATATTTCAGGTGAATGGTCGATCAGGCGATCGAAAGGGAGATAGACCCGCGCATATTGTACTTGTTCCCAGAAGGCCCATCAATCGCCAGTGACCGATCGTGTTGCCCCAAAGTACGCTGTTGAGTAGCCCGAATGTCTGGATTTCCCCGCGGCCAAGGTTTGCCGCTTTGGGGTTCGGCGTGCGGCAATAAACTCGTAAATATTCGATATTGGGTGCAATGCCAGATGCCAGCTTCCTTCCCGCCTGGCCCATGTGATCTTCGGTCGCCCTTCATAGGGCCAATAAATTTCGTACCAGATTGGGATCCGAGTGGCATCAGGCGGTATAGCCTTCAAATCCAGTCGTACACGTCCCTGGACCGCAACAACGTCTGCATACTTGATAAGCAGGTCCGTGAGGTTCCGCATAATTGATAGCTCTCCGTGCTTGTCTGCCAACGCACTCGACGGATGATCGTACGATAGCATGTGAAAGGGAATCCGACTGCCGTTGCCCTCAACGCAATCCGCCTCGTCGAGCCCCCCGTACACACAAACCGTGTCGACCCGGTTGCCATGTCCAGGAAGCTTGCCAGCGTTTTCGAAGAAAGCGCTGGCATACCGCTTCTCATAGACGGCGTCGCTGCGGAGATGGATTTCGAGGCGGTCGTCAAACTCATGGCCGGTACACTGCCAAGCGTGGATATTTTGCAAGCTGTCCCCTGGTGTATCGGTTCGGGTTCCCCACACACCCGCATCAGCCGCGCTGTCGCATATAGGCAACCCGGGTCCAGATCACGCGGGAGCCCCCTTTTTGCGCGCCGCTTTCGAGATGCCGTTAATGTATTCGCCTGCCCCTGGGTCGCGTGATGTAAGGCCCGTTTTCGGAAAACAGATCCGGCGTGTGTAGACCTTCGCGGATCAAACAATTGACGATCGCCACCTTGCTTCCGAACCCGAAACCTGGCCCGGCGGGATTGGGCGCGGACTTCCCAAATAATCTGGCGAGCGGTCTTGTCAAACGTTCTCCATGGTCGGCTTTGGAAAGATGCCTGGGCATGTCAGTTCCTGCCTTGCTTAAATCGTCCTTGCACATCATGATATAAACTTTTTACCTAACGTCGCAGTCCCCCGACACGAACAAATTGATAAAAAGAAGAACCTAACATGAAACGAACTGATTTCAAGCTAGTGCCAGAACCGCTGCAGCATCGCTTTGGGTGGTCTTGCCGCGGTGCGCATCGACCGCGCAGCAACCGATATCAACGCGAAGCCATCCGCGGCCCCCCCGAAGCCTGCCTACATGGCCGTCCTGGGTACAGTGACGAATCGTGAAGCATTCAATGTCCGAATTATGCGGCAAGAAGCTCCTCCACTCTACTAAGCGAGAAAAATACGGGAGGCTACTATCTCGCTATTGGTGGCAATCTCACGAAGTCTCGAGGGGCGAAACCACTTGTTGAAAGCCACGTCATTTTCGGCTTGGGCCAGGCGGTTGTCGACGGCGGCCGCGGACATTCTGGAGAGCCCGGAATAGCGAGGCCCCTGCAAGAAGGCACGGAACGACGGTGGGGGGGCAATTTAACGATGTGAGTTTCTTGTCGTAAGGCCTGCCTGGCGCAAGACGGCGCCGTTGCGGGCAAAAAAGTCACACCGCCCCCAGACGAAAGTAAAACTTCCCTCTTTGCTGAATTTTTTAAATGATATATCTTTTTGGGGTAGCGCTAGGCGCGCGCACATGGCGGTTGTGTTGGCAACTCAGATGGCAGGAAGTTATTCTTTGGCTCCAAACTCTGGACCGGCTGCTTGCGAACTCTTCGCTGACCATCCTGGGTGGAAGCTCAGACGTGCGAATTGATAATGCGATACAATTTCTAAGCGGGGGATTGCCAGTCCTCCCTGGAAATTTCCTGGACTATCCCCCGGCGCCTCGCGCACCGGGGATTTTATCCAGCAAATACATTAGCTCGAAAAACGTTCGATTCTGCATACGAATTCAGTCGCGCCAAAACCCCCCGAAATACCCTCCCTTCCTGACTGCGAGATCTGCCAAATTTCAAATGAACTGCACCGCACATCTCTCTTCGACAAAATTATGGAACGCGCATCGTATTGACGATTGCCGGCGACGGCGCCGATCTGGTCGCCGTGGATCGAGTATTTCCTCCATGAAACGCACAGGCGGGGTGTCGCAATGAAAAGGATGCTGGCCGATTAGGTCCGCAGCAAATGACGGATCCCAAACGGGTAATTCGCGTCATGGATCATATCGTATGCGTTTCCGCGCGGACGCGGGCGCGATGAATCCCGGTCACCCAGGCGGCGAGTATTCATAACCGAAACGCGGGCAATGGCTCCACGCATCTGGAATCAACCTGATCGACAGCGACGACGCCCGACAAGGGATCGTCAATTCCATTGCGCGGAAACTGGCATAGCGATTCCCGGCGCAATTTCCACTTGTCCTGTCCTGAACAGTCACAGGACCTGCCAGCTTGGGCGCGATGGGTGCATTGCCTGGGGAAATCGGAATCCAGCGAAGCCGAACAATGCGATGGCGACCGGCGCATTAAGATTGAGCGAACCGCCGCAAATGCGCGTAACGATTTCCGGCCAGATGGGGCCGGGCGTAACGGCAAAGGACCTGGCGCTACATTTTGATGTGCCACATCGAGCGGCCGGCGGAAAGCGCTGCGCCATAGAATTTTTGACGGAGAGCAGTCGAGAGCCTGTTCCGTCGAAGGTCGGCTTACGCTTTGGCAATCTCGCGGTGGAGTTCTCTGCCTTACGGCATCATCGCAACCAGACGAGAAAATTTTCGACTATGGTCCCGTGGGCGCCCGTTCGCACCAAACGCATCCCAGGAGCGCTGGCGCTTCCAGGCAATGGAAGCAATTTGAAAACAGATCAGAATGCGGTATTCGACTATCAGCTCCACATTCAGAGCCAAGATGTTCTCGCCGTCGGTCCAGTTGGGGAAACAGTCCGGAACATTCCCGGTCCCGTAATTTCTCCCGCCAATTGCCAAGCAACTGCCGACAAGTCCAGCGCACTGCTTATATGCCTCAAAAGCCGGGGACCGGCTTTGCGGGCCTTCTCGGTCGCTGCGGCGTTATTGGTTTCATGTACGAATGGACGCCTATCAGATTTGCGCGAAGCTGCAGCGGTTTCTGGACCGGACGCCAATATCGCCCCGGCCTGTGCCGCTGTCCCTGCGTCCTGGATCCAAGCCGGCGGCAAGCCCGCAGGGCTGAAGGAACTAGTACGTCGTAATTCAAGACGCCGGGCTTCGACTGGGGGGCTCCCGGTTGCGCGATGTGCTTCTAATGCGGGAAGGGCGAAAAACATTCTGCACTGGCACGCGGGTCATTTCTCGACGAATCGTAAATTTCGAAGGTCGGCAAGGGCCCGGTGTCCCGTAACGCAGCCTGGCCAGTCCGGCCACCGTCGCTGCATCCGCAGTCCGCCGGATACATTACTGATGCGCCAAGTCCTTGTTTGAGGGATCTGTTCCTGATGTCGCGAGCCGTTTAGCGCAAGCAATTCCGGAATCTTTGCGCCCTGCTGGTGGACAATGTCGACACGGACAGATTCATTCCTTCACGCGAAAAAATCAAGTCCCGTCGGCCGAACCGGTCTGAAAGATGGGCTTTTTTTGCGGGGCTGGCGCTACTTTGCCGGGTCCGGACAGGCCAACCTGATCCGATTTTGTGCTGAACAGGGCAGACTACAAAGACGCTACCAATCCTTATCTCCGGCGAGAACTTCGGATGCGGCTCATCAGCGAGGAACACCTGTGTGGGCACTGTCCGGAATATGGCATTCGCGCAGTTATCGCGTCCGTCATTCGGCGATATCTTCTAACAATAATTGCGTTCCGAACGGCAATCTTGCCTGTTCGCCTCCCCATGGAGCCATATCCAGGCGCATGGCAAATCCTACCCGCAGGCACCAGCCTGATCTCGAAACCTTCCGGACCAAGACAGTGACGTATGCGCGGACGTAGAATGATTTCCGCAATTGGGCCGTACGCTAAAAAACGGTTGCCTTGTTTGAAGGGCTCGATCCGATCGGCTTGAAACGCTCAAGGACAAGACCGCATCAAACTCGTTCAAGGCGGCCAGACCGCGAGATTCAAACGCCCAATGATGCCTATCCCTAACATTATCCTGCCGACGTTTTTCGTCCGTACAGCGGCCTTGTTATCCACATCCCTTGTTCGACAAGCTTGTCACGCGCTGTTGTGATAGGCCGAGTGAGCCAGAATTTCCCCGGCTTTTTGTCGCCAATACTTGGAGGGCTTGAGTGCAATCCAAGGGTCGAAATGCCCGAGAGTGCAATGGCATGGACCGGTAATTTTACCCCGGCCACCGGTCCGGCAAGTCCATTTCGACCAGCCCGCCTTCTGCATTGAGGTGAACATCATCGAACAGGTCCTTTCCCGGTTCGCATGAAAATCGCGCAAAAGGAGGTCCGGTCCGTTCCAGTCCTGGACATCAGCTCATCACGATCGATTGTTTTGCGAACCAGTGCACGCAGCTGCGGCCAATGATTTTCATCGCGCCTTGCGCCCGAATCATTATTGCAGCCAGCCCACAATCTTCGCCAGTCATCAAAAAGGAAAATTCCTTGCAGAAGTTCGAACATTGGCCATCGGAGAACAAACGCCAAAACAAAAACCTTTTCGCGCGTCCAGAACATCGAAGACGTCCATAGACCGCCCAAAGCGGATACAGCGAGTAGGCATAGTATGGCGCTGCAGGCTTTCCCGTTACGGCGAATTTGCGCCATGTGCTGACGCGACGAGGAAAGCCCGTTGTCTCGAACAATGACTGCCGACACGTATTGGACGGCCTTTACCGGTTCGCGCTCGCTCCTGCAAGCGCCGCCAGTTGGCGATCCGCCCCAAACATGGCCGCCGGTCCACGTCATGATCGAGCCCCTGCCCTCAACAGGTCGCCCTGGAAGGTCCGGTCATGTAGGCAAGACCGCCCATCATCCTGCGCAACCTCCAATCAAGCGCAGTCCGGATTTTTTCGTAAAGGCCCGCTCAGGAACCCTTTTTTCGAAACAATAAATCAGTCCCGGATTGGTCGCGAGAGTGGCGTCATAGCCTGAATCCCAGTTTCTCAAGTGCGCCAGGCCGGAAGTTCCGATGAAACCGTCTGACTTGTTGATGAGTTCACGGGCAATCTTCTGCGCCTTCCGACGTCCTTTCAGGTCGATCGAAAGGCTTCTTTTGTTAAAAGGTTGTATCATAGAAAATAGCCCGCACCTTGAACAATTTCCAGGCGGCGTGTTTTTGTCCGCGCCGAACCGGTTTCGACCTTGATCAACACATCGCGCCCCAAGGTCCGGCCAGTTACAAGTCCGGCTGCCGGAACCATGACCATAATGTGGTGAATTCTACAACCTTGATGCCGGCGAGCGGTGTTGGCGATTCCGTCAATGTATTCTAACCCTTGGATTTCCTGGTCTTTTAATAGATATATCTTTTATGGCAAATCTCTCCAAAGCGAAACCAAAAGCGCACCAGCGCCACCGAGGACCTCAACAATGTTCGACAAATGAAAGTTCTGATATCAAGTGAAGTGGGCCATACGCCGATGGACTGCAGAAAATTGTAAAGCCAAACGATGCCAACCGAGGCCCAAGAAAGCGCTGGAATCAGCGCATTGGCAGCCAGCGGTGTTCGGAAATCGAGGTTGGATCCTTGTTCTCCCAAATTGCTTCCCGCAAATGGCTGACACCGCAGACATCTGGGCCCATGCCCTGTCGATACCCGGCTCGTCGTCGCTTGTCCTTGTTTCCGAATCTGAAAGGGCGCAAGAACTGGCTGTCGAGGCTGGCGCACATAAACTGACGCTTCCCTTGTCGGTCACGAGACGCCATTCCCTGCGCAATATTCCCCCGTAACGCAATGAACAGGTGTATCGATTGAAAGCCGCGCCAATCGCTCAACTGAATTTGGTCGCCTACCCAAGCCAACGCGTCCCGCATTTTTGAGGGTCCGCTTTCGACCAGCGTTCGGTTGCACCCCTCGAGGGCCCATCGCGGATAGGACATCCTGCGATGCGCAGAGAACCTCAAATGCCATCGGGATGCGAACGAAGTCGGCCTGTCCGATACGCAGGGGTAATGCCTGGACCCGGTCGGCGATAAAGCGAACTGATCCCGCTTCTGTTCGCCGGCGTTGTCGGAGCCAGAACCTGACGTGGTCCCATCCTCCACAATACGCGCGGCTTGGGCCTTGCCATGCTCTTGGCTGCCTGAAGAAGGCATTACCTACACGTTTGACAGCTCGCTCGGCGGTTCCCTCGGCGGCCTGCCCCGACCGCGCCCCCTGGCGCAAGCGGAAACAATCGTGACAGAAAGATCTCGTCTTCATGTTTCCGAGTCGATGGGTCCCTTGATACAGGCATCGACATTGTTCCCTGATGGACGCGCGAAAGAATTGTGACCGAGGCCCTGCCGATGAAAAACTCTATGGTTTTACCAACCTGCGACGCGACTTCATCTGGGCTACAAAGCCTGCACGTGCCAGTCTCGTCAACATTTCTGAACAAACCCTGATTTTGGGGACAGATAATAGAAAATGGGGAAACCTGTCAGCCTCTGATCAACGACTAACTGGTTGCCTATTCGGCGGCGCTTGTCGCAATCGTATTCCTGGTTTTCCCGAAAAGCCGTATCCGAAGAATCTTTTTACTCCGGTGGACGCAAAACTGGGGCCCTGGGTTTGCGGGCTCGCCCTATCCGCTCAAGCTCCAGCGCTGGGTTCCTTGCTTGGATTCTCGGGTTTCGTTTATATGCAAGGTGTCCTCGCTCATGGATGATTCCAGGTATCCCTGTTGGCTAACGCGCGTCTGGCTCTGGGCTGGAACCGGCAACTGCAGTCGAATAGCCGCGCCAGCAAAAGGATTGCTGACATTTAACCGACTTTCTGGACGCCAGTACTCGTGCGGCCCCTGCAATCGGCCGGCTGATCCGGACGGCCCGCGTCGCTCAGAATCGCAATGTTTGTTTTTCCTATTATGTCCGCTCCCAGTTTTTCAGGGCGGCTGGCGTCCGCCTTCGATGATCTCTTCCAGACTGGACCTGGCCGCCTGCGTACTCATTGGCGCCAACTGTCATACTTTCCTATGTCTTCCTCGCGGTTTCTCGCTTTGTTCTGTCATCGATTAACAATTCAGGGAAATACTATATTGGCTGTGTGGCGGGCTCCTCCCGCCGTGGCCTTTTTTTGCGGCAGGCGGACTGAAGGACTTGGCCGACCCGCCATCGAGGCTTCGTCCCCGGCCTAATCAGCGACGTCTGTCGGCGCGCGCGCGGCTGGGTTTGCCGCGATTTGGCCAAACCGCGCGGCTTTTTGCGACCGGCTTTTGCGCGCGCTCGGGCAACTCATCTGGTTACGTGGGAATCATGCCGCGCGAGACACAAGGCCCCGGTCACAAGGGCGCTGCAATCCGCTGTTGGCTGGGGCGCTTTATTGTTTATTCCGGCATGGCAATACCTTGGACTTTCAGCACGTGCGCTGCCCTCGGCACGGACGCGGCGGCGAAGACGATTTTCTTTCGTCTCTCCGCCGACTTTTTGCCAGGCGCCTTCGCCCGGAATCATTGCGGCCGCAACGCTGTCCTGCCATCAATGTCCGACCGTCGACAGCCAACTCCTGTCGCCGGCGAAGCGATCAGCCACGATACTTGGCCTGGCAGCGTTTCGGCGGACGGCGATGTCCTCATCTCACGCCTTGCCCATTCTGTTTGTTTGTCTGGCGGCTGTCATAATCAACGGCCTGGCATTGCCAATCGACGAATCTTTTGCAAAGGACCCCGTTTCGCATGGACAGCCCTGGGGGCGAGTTTTGGTCCAACATTGGGTGTTTCGGTGTTCTCAAGTTTCGAAACCAAGGCCGCCAATCGCAATCCTGTGCTCCATGTTGCCGGATTTTGC
>Ga0163217_1082738_pt1 | contig 19292 bp, 20 predicted proteins | sample SynspAceP_FD_185933 | JGI IMG/M metagenome (GOLD analysis project Ga0163217, IMG submission 185933) | Saline lake microbial communities from Ace Lake in Antarctica - Synechococcus sp. Ace-P (PacBio error correction) | ecosystem: Environmental > Aquatic > Non-marine Saline and Alkaline > Saline ...
AAAAGGAGAGCGAGATCAATTATTCCTGCAATTATTTTTGCTTTAATTTCCCCCAAAAAAGATAAGCGGGGGGGAAGGGAAAAAAACAAAAAAATTTGCCCCAAAAGGTTTACCTAACAAAACCCTGGAAACAAAATAGCAATGAAAAAGGGAAAAAATGCCCCTGCCCTATATTGAAAGCCTCCCAGCGCAAAGATTTGGGAATTTTAAAAATAACCTCTGCTTTTTTTTTGCTCACGCGCCTTTAAACAACGGAAACCCCAGCCCCCCCAACCATGCTGATCCCAGCTCTCCTATCCGCCATTACGCTCTTGTTGAACTCCTCTTTAAGAGATCGGAAATGTCTCCTCCAGGTAATGGAACCGTTATTACCCGGTGAACTGGCAGAAAGTCAAACCGATCAAATGCCTCGGCGGCTTTGGGCTTAACCCCTAGGAGACAGGGCCGACAAAGGCGTTATTAGCAACAACGCTAAAAACGTTACAGACATCCAAAGCGCGTATTTTCGACACCCCAAGACCAACCCTTGGCGAAAGCCTGGTTAAATCCGAGAACGTAACTGCTAACTCGAAGTAAGAGCCCGATCTGTGGTTTGCTACGCGCGTCGTGTTCTGACGATGTCCGCTCCAAAGCGTGGGTCAACGGTTTTCCCGTGACGCTACAGATTCAAAAACCGTTGGGTGAATGTTAATCGACATTCACAGCCAACTGATACATCAAGTCGCTTGCCTCAAACCGTAGCACTCACCAAGCGTTTGGCTCGATGCGCTATATGGGGAGCAAAAAGCCTATTTAGAGAAAGTCCGTCTTATCAGTCGAGATTTGGCGCAAGACCGTGACGCATTAGAGCTTCTGAAAAACGCAGTCTGAAGCGTTCCGCGCCCAGTTAGAGCTCATTAGTTATCAGCTCAACGAACTTCAATGAACTAGATTTGCAAGAAGGCGAGCTCGACGCACTCGATGCGGAATAACCGCCAACTTAAGATAGCGCCGACACCGCATTAGCGAACCGCGCCAGCAATTACTAGAACTGTGTAGCGATAAGCGAAGAGGCAAACATTGCAAGCTGGCTGTGAACGCAAGCGTTTAAAGCGCTGTTCAAGAGCTACAAGCGAAAAGCCTCAACATTAGATAACGTTTTGGTGACTTGCTCACAAATGCCTCAATTTCAAGTGGACGAAGCGTACGCGAACTATCGCGCAACCATCGACGGCTTCGATGCTAATCGCAGCGGCCTAGAGGAGATCAATCAAACGCCTTCGCCGATATCCAATCAGTTGGCGCGTAAACATAAATGCGGATCACAAGAGCTACTCCGCCTTACAGCTGGCCTGCAAGATGAAAATAACAGACCATGGAGCACAGCGGTGAAGAGTGCTCAGCACACGCCAAAGGCTAAAACGATGCAAAGCTACAAGGGCGAATTCCAGAGCTCGCACAGCAACTAACCCTAAATGCCGCCAAAAGGGGCCCAGCGCTTAGCCAAGCAGACTCAACCTGCAGTCGCAGAAGCTCGTGCAATGAAGCCAGGCCCTCGCTGCAGTGTTAACTGACACCGCTAGTAAGGGCTTACCACTGCCACAGGGGCAGGAAATCGCGTAGAGTTCTTGGTCAGACCAATTCCAGGCCAACCGCCCCGTCCGCTTATAAAAATTGCCTGGCGGCGAGCTTTCTCGCATCAGCCTCGCCATACAAGTGATCACTAGCGCAAACCTCTCACACCCAAACCTTGGTGTTTTGATGAGTCGATGGTCGGGATAGGCGGCGGCGTTGCCCGTGCAAGTGGTTTATGTTAAAAACAACTTGATCGCGCGGAACAGGTATTGTGTGTCACTGCCACCAGGCGCAGTGGCTAGCCAAGGGCAATAACCCATCTTTTTGTGAGCACAGATGCAGGGAGAGGTTCAAACAGGAAACACGTATCCCCGCCGCATTGGAAGGTGAGGATAAAGTAAAAGAGATTGCGCGGATGCTAGGGGCGAGTTCCAGTAAAACAAGGCCTTTACAACCCGGAGTTTCCTCATCGCCACGCTGAAAGAAATGCTTATAACGGTAACTAGGCTTCTGACAGGTACCGCAGATACCGTAAAGGTAAAGGCTGTGATCTGTAATCTCAGAAACCATAACTTTTTTTCGCTATTTTTAGCTGTTGGTTTTCGATCACTTGTCGTAAAACTCTTCTACGAGTCCGCATTTACTGCTCACACCAAAGTGATTCCATGGTTGCTCCATAGTGCCCTGAGCTCAAATACAGAATGGCCGCCTTCAAAATGGGTGACGCTCCCACTAATCCGGCGTCTCAAACTGCGTAAGCAACACGGTAGACTGTTTTGCCAAGCCACATCTTCGTCCGCTTCATTAGCGCCTTGTACACGTCTTCTGCACTTAAAAGGCGGTCTCAGAGCTCTCAAAGCAATTGAAAGAATCTTCACGCGAGGAAGGGAAACTTAAGGCCGGCTTTACGTAGTTCGTGATTTTCCTGAACGACATTGTTTCTCTCTTTGTTTAAAGCTTGCACATTGACCTCGTAAGCAGTGAGGTTATTATCCCCCGTAACGCCTTATAGAATGAAAGTTACTCTTCATCTGCCGCAAAACCCTGCTTTATTAAACGAGACTACCCATGTTTTTCGCAGCAAGACCCGCATTGAACAAGACCTCTTTTTTCCGCAAAAGCTCCGCCTGTGCCTTCTTAGGCTTGCCGGCGTAGTAAGTGCTTGCTGCAAATCCCACGCCTTCAGTTCCCTGGCGTCTATAAAAATGATATCCAACAAAGGCAATATCAATCCACGCAAGGAAGATGATCGACCAGTTACGACGCCCTGGTATGACTAAACGACAAGTTATTTTCGTCAATGGCACGCCGCTCGTGCTGCGAACCCCTTTCGACCAAGATCGCTGGGAGCTATATCTATAGCTTCCAGCCAGGCGGGGGAATTCGTGGGCAAGGAAGGCGTGACGATGTATTTTTCGAAAAACGACCTACTGACTCACATCAATGGGTGATTTTAAACCTACAAAGAACTAAACTGCCGAAGGCCTCTACAAAGCGATTCGGGCCAGCATCCAACCTCTTAATCACATCTCGTAGAACTCACAAGCGCCAGACCCAATAACCAGGCCTGCGCCCTGCCTGCCCGGTGCACATCCTTCAATAATCCGAGGCGTGATTGCGAATCGACTCATCAAGCAGAATTTCGCCTTCGCAAACTAAAGTGAACTCCCCGCCCTGCCAATTCGAATGATAGTCCACTGACGCATTTTATCCTGGCGTGTAGCATCGCTCGCTGTTTCATTGATTTCCGTCCACCTAGACTGCTCTGCCACCTTGTGACTCGTACCTTGTAACAAACCAACTCTGTGCGAATTGGGCAATCTGCGCGCCATAACGCATCGGCGGTATCCGCTGGCCACATGGCGTTAATCGTCCAATGTGGCCGGCCATCATAGTCGCCAAAAAACTGGAGAGTCGTGAAGTGCGTACCGCTTTGCTGATAGGCAAAGAAAACTCGGCTCAACCCCTCGGAACAAAGCATCGCCCCTGAGTCATTTCGATGCCACCTGCACGTCATACGATGTAAAAACCCGTAATCCCTCCATATAAAGATAACTGAAATAACTCGGTTATGAGAACGATATTGATGTCGCCTGTTACAAACTCCCATATGGCGACGCAGCCCTAATTTTTCGATGTTTGTGGACGTCTCTTTGCCGCATAGGATACCAATCTCTAGAAGTTGGGTTCGCGGCATGGGCTAAACGAGTAGTTCAGGGTCGCCTAGGCTCCATGCAGTTCGCATTGCTGAATATTTAGAAGTATTTTCTCTTCACACTTGGCGCGGCGGTTGCGAAATGGGCATAGGCCAACGATCAAGATTGCCTGTCATCACTCAACCCTCCACACGCGGCGGAAGGCCGCTTGCCACTTGAAGCTATTGCATACTATCATTCAACAGGCACTTCCAGCTTGATCCAAGCGCTGACGCTCAGCCCTAAACCCCCACCTCATAAGTCATATCGCCCCTGTCTTAAACTTTGGACGCTAAATCAAGTCCGGATCGTCTGGGTATCGGTTTCCTGGAAGTAAGCTCTTCGCCAATCGCACTGAGGTTTTTATTGCCAACAACTGCAGCCCCAGTCCACCCCTTCGATTGCCTCCAATCGGGCGAGGTGATTTAGGTAAACCGACCTTCACTGCCCTCATTTGGAGTACACAGTACCAAATCTCCCATTGCCTTCGATTCTCGGGCATGTTGATAATTCCACAACAACTGAACTTGCCATTCACTGCGTGAAAAACCCATCGAGCTCGTACTGCGCTCAAAGTCATAACGATCTGAATTGCGATCGCAATTCGAATCCCGCCCTCGTCATGATCATCAATCAAATGGCCCCTCTTCATTCATGGTCATGATCGTCGTGGTCATCGTGATCGTCCTCTTTCATGATGTTCTGGGCCGCGGCTGGGCAATGCCGTAAGTTGCTTTCCGAATGGCTTGATGAGCTGCGCCTAAGATAGCCGAATCCGTTGACCCACGATAGACCAACCGTCACGGCGTGAGCACGAAGTATTGAAGTTGGTCCGATACTGCCCGACTCTCAAGCAGCTCTTCATAAGCCTCCTCATCGCCGAATCGAACAGTGGCTAGGGTTTATCGAGAAACCATTTGATCTCGTATCGTTACTGTCACGAATTAGTGCCATCTGAGATGTACCGCCCCATTGGCAGCACCAGCGCTCTAACTTAAGACACTCGGCTTTGTTGATCTGACGCATTACTATGCGAGTCTCTACCAAGCCCGGTCACCGCTTCCGGCACTTGGCTAGGCACGCGATTATCGAATGAATCGTTCAACAACCCACAATGGCTTTCCTTGCCATATAACAAGTTGGCCCGGGCCACGCAACGCACTTCGATACGTCTCCGCCAGCGCCCGCTTCGAACACTATTGGCATGGAAATCGGGGCTAATCGCAGAGGCATCCATATTGCCTCACTCCGCCTTGCAATAACCTGTAACACCGATTGCCACTTTTTGCCCACGAATATAGGCAAAGCCCCACGCCAGTGCCAAACGAACCGCACTGTTCAAACCAATCACGCCGACCAGCTCTTTTGAGGGTTTCGCCCAAGGGTACTCGCGGCTTGCTCACGCAGCGTTTTCGCCACTTAAAACGTTTACAGGAATGAGCCGTCCTCGGCACGGGTTTGCTGGCAAGCAGAAGTGAACGATCAACCTCTGTCAATTGAGGTCCACCGAATGCGCTTCTTGAGCACTTAGCTTGTTTGAGTACAAAGTTGCCGCTACAGCGACGCTTAAGACACGCAGTCCTTAGTAAAATAAATAGAATGGCCATTGCGACCTCTCGAAAAATTCTAATCAATATAGACACGGCCAAGACATGCCTCGGTTGGAGGGTTAGTTTGCCAGCGCGAAAGTGCGTGCGTTTAAAAAGTGTCATCAATCAAGAATAATGCGGAGGACCAACGAAGAGTTTCGCAGGAACGCGGGCTACAAAAACCAGATTGTTCTAGAAGCGGTTCGTAAGCGAATGTTGTGCTTTGGGAAGGGTAAAGCTGAAAGGTGTCGCAAACGCAAGTGCATCACTACCCGCACCACACTTTAAGACAAATCGTACAGTCTAAGTGGTGGTGCAAATCGCATTGTGCGAATGCAGCAGAGTACTAAGTTGCAAGAACCAAGAAAAGCAGGGCAAAACAGGAAACAGACAAGAATGCTTGGCAGCGCCTTGGTTGGCTCGAAATTGTTTTGGACTAACTTTAGGTTCATCACTAGCCTGCTGCTTTGTTTTAATAATTACGGGAAAACCAAACACTCTGTAGTATTTCGCGATGCTAGCAGCATATGAAATACTACAGAGGGACCTAACGGTACAAAGAATTGACCGCCACCCGCTCGAAAAAAGTTTCCAATATTGATTAAAAATAAATTTAAACCGCTTAGTTTTTTAGGGCTTCTACAAACGCCCTATACGCTGGCAGACCTAACCACATCGTGGGGCCGCCGCAAGTCAGATCCTGTCTAGGTGATGCGGCAAGGCCCTCTTTTCAATGTGGCCAAATGCAGCCTCTTCCTGTTCGGCGTTCTGTTTAAGAAAATCCCCTAAGCCATCGGGCAAGCGCTTATTCACGATCAAACCACCCACAACGCACTCCGCTTGCGCTCTAGCTGCGCATTGGAGCTCTATGGTTTTTCCTAGCACCGGCAAGGCCGTTCTGCCTGCCAAGACGATGAGTAAAGGCCTGTTTCGCTCTGGGTCATTCAATTGCGATTGCCGTAAATCAGAGAAACACGACGGCGACGGTTAAGCAAAATACGGAATCTTGTTCTTCACGTACTATCCATCAGGATTATCGCCATCAGCTGCCACCGGCAAAATCGTATTGCCAAGTGACTTGTATTGCCCAAGTTCTTGAGGAACGCACTAAAAGCGTTCGCTTTATCGCGGCGCTCGATTAAACCATCAAGTCCTGCTGACATCATTTCCGGCAAAGGCGATCAAATCGAGCCGTATGCCCAGAAGGCGCCGTATCAAACACATAGGTCCGTGTCTTTGGCCGCCTGTTCTATTAACCACCTCACAATGCGCTCCATAAGTGCCGCCTCTTGCATCCTGGCCGCGTCCTCTGACAGCTCGATATGTTTATTGAACCTCTCCGGCCAATTGCGGCGCATCATTTACCCAGCGAATCACTCACCTCTTCCAAAATGCGCATTCACAGTCCTGCTCTGGATCCCAACTCCATGCCAATCGAGTTTTCCGCTAGGTCGTATCTGGATCCGGTCCAATCTTGCCGATCGATACAAAATGGTCCCGAGGTTGTGCGCAGGGTCGGTAGAAACACCAACAAGACAACGAAACGGCCCTCTTGCCGCATTCGCCAAGGCCGTTGCGGCGAAAAACAGTCCGTTTAAAGAACCCACACCGCCTTGCACCCGAAAGAAAAAATGTTTTTTGTTTTCGCGAGCTCTAAACAAACATGAGACAAAGTGATCCAAAGGTGAGCGTTCCAATTCCCCATGCGTGCGGATGCCCAATCAATGGAAACGGTCAACACAAACTGGCAAGTAATTCCAATGTGTGTAATAACGGGCAGGGTGGGGATTCCAAGGCTTTCGGAGAAGACCAGCATCAAAAATAAACAAATCGTCTTCATCGCGTTGGGCACGGAGCAAATTGCGCGGGCGGTAAGGGCGATAGTAGTAATTCGCGGCAAACCTTCTTCAAGGCGGGTATAACATTTCTTTAACATCCTTATCAGCTACCGGGTATCATTTTTTCTTCCATAGCAATTCTCCCTTATTGGCAGTAATACGCACTCTGTCAAACTTATAGGCTTTAGCGCGTTAGCTGCCCTTTGCGTCTTGCTTGCTTTGGATCAATTACCGAAGCGTCGATAGATCTCTACTCTATCGCCCGTGCTTCAATGAGGTACTCATCTACTGCAGGGGTTGACGAACCCAATCGAGGGACGTGAAAAAAATACCAAAAACTAACATTGTTCAGATCAAGATTAGGAAAACCTGCTCATCCCCCCGACAACTTGAACGGCCTCTAGCGCTGTAAGTGCCAACGGGTACCTTTAAAAACCCAAAGCTTGTTGCTTGGCAGGCTTCGGCATAGACCAACTTCTACTTCAATTAATTCAGAACATGCGCCTCTCTTCGACACTCATTCATTCGCTGTCCAAATACACTTCGTTAGCCCGTATGACCAAGGCATGCCTACGTAAGGGTATTGGCAGAAAGGTTAAATAATTTCTCGAGTGCAAAGCCCTAATACACCGAAAAATCGAACTGCCATTTTTCAGGCTTACTTTACGGCTTCCTCGCCTAGCGCTTTGAAGTGCCCAGGCCGCCCCAAAATTTTGAAAAGGCCCCTCGACAAGGCCATCTGCAATCTCCTTGCCTGGCACTAGGTATTGCGGGTAGTGACAGGAAGATTCAAGCCCGCGACGTCGCCGGGCTAAGCTCGCCGACCGACCTCGGACTCCGTGCGGAATGCACATGTGCGCCTTTGGCAACCAATGCATAAAACAGCGGATAAGCTCTCAATATCATCACAGGTCATACATTTGCTGCGCGTGTTGCATCACCAGCGTCGCTAAATCGATCAAATCCGGGTCTAAACAAGCCAAATAGTCGAACGCGAAATTACTTCTGTTGCCACCGAGTTTTCAAGAATACGACAACAGCACGACTAGAATATAACGTACGAAGGAAAAGTTCACGTATTTCTCACCAAAGCTGTCCCGCGCAAATAGTTTTCCATCGCCACGGCTCACCTCAGCGCTTAAACCGCCCCCTACCGCGCCAGTCGATAGGCACAACAGGATACAGGACAAGAACCCCAACAAGGGGCAGAATCACGTCACAAAGTATCCGCGATGAGATCAAAGAATGATATTTTGACCTCCGCCCATAAGGAATGAAAGTGCGGTCAGGAAATCCGACTGCCAAAACGCATAGAGGCGAACCAAGGCAAAAAAAGCTCAAACCATCGCGCTTGAATCAATACGGCTTTTTTAACGGGGAAACTGCAACTCAATCGACCATATAGAGAGATGGGGATTTCGAGGATCGAACACCAAGGAAGTGACCGCTGCAAAGAAAACACAAAGCCGAAGAAGAAACACTCGCCACGATGCTTGGCGCCGACATAGCCCACACGCCTGCAATGGATAAGAATATTTTTGGCGCAAGTAGGATGAAGATTCAACCTACGACTGCTGCCCTGGCTCACATCGTCAGGATTAGTCGATGGTTAAACGCGAAGATGGCCGGTAAGATCAACAAACCGGCAAAAGAAGGCCACAGAGGTGTCGGCAAGCGCCACTAAGCGCGTGGGAGCCAGGAATGCTGTCGGTTTCGCTGAAGTAAAGCCGTAGGTGGATCATAGAGCCCATACCAGGGACAGCGAGAAGAACGCCTGATTCCAATCCGCGGTTGATCACCGTGCTAATTGAACTGACTGCCAAGTCTGGCACCAAGTAATAACGCACCCCGGCGCCGGCGTTAATCTAAGGTCATCACAAAATAATTAGGCCTAGAAGCATCACAGCCAACGTAGGCATCAACCTTTCGCCTGCCCGCTCGATGCCTTTTTTCACAACACTCAACAACACACGAGGAACACGATGATTCTGCAAGGCGATGAAATAGATATAGATGGAAGAGAGCCCAATGACCCTCACCGAAGGTATTTGGTTGGGCGAGCACTTCAAGATCCCCAGTGACCGGCCTGAGCAAGTAGATATGAATCCACACAGTGACCACCGTGTAGAAACACTGCATCATAAACGGCGTAAGAGATGGCGAGTCCGGCATAGCGCCAAAGCGTGTTGCCCCAGACAATAAACTAAAAGCCCTACCGGAATGCGTGCGAGCTAGCCCCATCGCGATCTCGCGCCCATTCACACGGCAAAACAGATCAACGCCACAATTAACACATAGGCCAGCAAAGAATACCGGCACGCGTTTTTCGAGGCCATGACAGGAAAACGCCACGAGATTGCCCAAGCCAAAGGCAGACACCTGCTGCCGCTAATATTAAAACCGAGTTTGGAGCTAAAATGAACCACGCTCATCGCCATGTGGAAAACCCTTTTATGTCAATTGCTTAAGAATTGTTATGAAGGAACTATTTTTCGAATTCTATCAGCGCCTGCCATGGCCGCCAGAACTTTGCCACCCTATGCAGCAGGCGATTGCGGTTATAATGCCAAAGAGCTATGGCTAAATCTAAGAAAGCAAAACACCAGACACTACGATTCGCCCGCAACAAAAAGGCCATTCATGACTATTTTTTCATGGAGGGAGAATTTGAGGCGGTAATGAGCTATGGCTGTGGAAGTCAAAAAGCATCGCGAAGAAAAAAAGTGCAGCTTTACGATAGCTACGTCATCATCAAAACAACGGCGAAAGCCTATCACTAGCTGTAAACGTCGTGCCGTTGAATTACCGGCCAGCACTCCATGTTGTCTGCGAACCGGACCGTACCAAGAACTTCTTTAACACCGCCAAGGAACTTGCGAAGCTGTTCTCAAAGCACCCAGCAAAAACGGGCACAACCGCGTTGCACCAAGTTATTTGAAAGGCCACAATCATCAAGTGTCCAAATCTCGCTCGCCAAAGGTAAGCAAGACCACGACAAACGTGAATGTGTGAAAGACCGCGAATGGGGCCATCGAGAAAAGCCGAACGCGTCGTTAGACACTCGAAACCGCTAAGCCCTTTAATTTTCATATTCCGCGATTGCTAGGCCCCGCCGCCCACACTGGTGAACGGTCGTGCTTCTAAACCACTTGGCTGGAAAATGCGCAATCGAGGCTTCGACGCACCGCCAGGAATCAACGAAAGACCCGCCAGACTCCAGCACCACGTCGATCTCCCTGCATCGATTCCAGCCCTAGTCAGCGTTTCTTGAAACCGCGCCTCAAAAACTGTTGCGAGCTGCTTTGGAGAATCATCTTCTCGAACGCCCACGCGTTAACGTCAAAGGTCACGTCGAATCTCCGGGATATCCAACACCGCCCTCGTCCTTGGTCCGATAACTCGCCCTTCAATGTCTTGAGCGCTTGGAACACCAAGTAGCTGTAGTTCTGTTTGATCAGCTCAATACAGACGCTTGAACTTAGGCACCGACTCCCCCGCCCTTGCTCGAACACTGCAGCACCGAGTCGTATATTGATTTTGATTGAGGCAATAGCTGATCGCCCAATTGAGGTCAGATCTTGATATCCCTCAAAACGGAAAACTGAGTCTTCGATTTCCCGATCCACCCCTTACGGCCGCCAGACCTCCCCCTTACCAGTAAAAGGAACAAATAACTCACGAATACCGCCTGATCGAAATGTGAATCCCTCCGCTAGCGCCTACCCATGAATCGCGCTCACCTCAAACGAAGAAACCCGCGCGGCTTTAGAAAATACAAGTACCAACGGTGCCACCGGCCCAAAGTCCTACCGCCACAGGGTCTTTGCCCTGAAGTGAGTTCACACTGCAAATAAGTCTCAACGCGGCCGCCAATGGCTTCCGGAAGAACTGCTGATTCAAGAAACCAGCATAGCGGCTGGCCTCTGACAGACGCTCAAGTGCGACCTATTATGCTTTCTCATCGCGCCCTTCGAAAGTTAACAGGATCCCAATACACGCATGATCTGCTGCCGCCCCTGGCCCTGCGCGCCGCGACCAATCCTCGCCGCCTCGCGCATCCCAGCAAGATTCGCGCATCAACGCCACCAAACCGAAGGCCTTTCGAAACAGCCAATTAACCGCGGCACATCGGCCTGACCCAACATCCGTTTAACGCCCCTGAACAAACGCCCCTTTTCACCCGAATCCACAAACGCCTGCCCTAGATCAGATTAGAGACGCCGACTCCGGTAGCCTTCATCGCCAGTTTTGCCCAGTGCTGGTGCGTCCCTCGCCTAATACCGTCAAACGGCCTCGAGCTCTACTTTGCGGCCCATATTGGTTGCTGATATAGGTTATTCGATGGCTTGTTTTGTCCCGTTGCAACGACCTGGAAACTGCCGATCCGATATTAGGAAAAGGCAGAAGGCATAAGTGACGTTATTACTTTCCAAGGACACCACGAAGATGGATACGCCTCGCTCATCCGTAGATTGCCAGCAGCGCTGTTTCTGGTAACCGACACCCCACACCGATGCGAGACGAAACGCCTGCTGCTTCCGCTGGCGGATTGAGAAACCTGTTCATGTGAGGGAATCCTTTGTCCTTGGCCTGTTCATCATATACGCTGATTCTTATTAAAAGTGCGCGCATGAGAAAAGCGATGAATTCTAACACAGGGCCCTCGTTTCACTCCCTTGAAAGATTCTATATAAGGCCCCATCTACTTTACTGTGCTAGAAATGCACACACTAAGGGGCCGTTTTGGATTCGACGCCGTATCCCAAAACCTAAGGTGCATGTCGAGAGGGTATAGACTCTCGTAAATCAATCTATGCATTTTTAGTTGCCAACGACGATAGCTACGGCTCTAGCAGCTTAGTGCTTGCTAGCGGCCACCCGGGATCCTGTAAACCGGTGTTTTTGTGACTGTCATATAGAACAGGGATCGCCAGCCTAGCGCGCCCAGCGTGGAAGCAGCTAAAAGTACTGGGCTCGCCGTGACTCACCCTGCCCGTCGGGCCGGTAAGGGTTATACTAAGTAGAACGACGCTAAGTCAAGTAGATGCCAAAGGCAGCGACTGGCGGACGGGGGTTCAAAAATCCCCACGCCTCCAACCACTTAAATAAAAACGCCCCAACTCGCGCAGCTAGTGGGGGCGTTTTTTTTATTTAAGTGGTAAAAAGTAGGGAGTTGCAACCAACGGGACGGGGTGAGCGCGGATAAACAGCAAGCCACAGTTTTGGCTGCGCCGCGCGAACGGGCGAGGCTCCGACCGCCGAGCCCTGGTACTAATCCCCCTGTGCCCCGCACATTTAATCTTCAATCGATCCATCATAAGCTGGAAGTCAGTTTATTAGACCCAGAGCCGCCCGATTACTGACGTTACACAGGTTTATTATGACTACCGTCACAGAAGCGGCTGCGATGCGGTAACTTTACACCACAGAAAAATACTTTTTTCGATTCCGTCGCCTGAAATATTCACCGGCGGTAAAATTCGGTCCCTTTGTGAGAACCATCACAAAAAAGGTTGGTTTTGGCTGAGGCCACATGAACACCAAGAAATGGATTTTCCCCTGATTCAACTTCACATCGCTAGGGTGTATCTGTCGCTCTTTCGGAATTACTCATACCAAATTCCTTGGCTTAATATTTTAAAAACACCTCCATGGCGTAGGTTTGACCAGTCTCTGTATCAAAGCTACCTCACACTTAAACTTTTGTTCGATAAAAAAAACTTTTGACCAGTTTATCAGCCATGCTCCTAGTCGCTCAGTGGCTTAAGCCCAGCTTAGCTTTTGTCTTCAATCGCTGTGAAAATCGATCACTTAAACGGCTGCAAAACAACAGTCGTCACCCTCTGCTTGCCTCATTCAAAAAGCAACCAATACCTGACGCCTTGCGCCGATTTTTGTGCGCGCGCACCACATCTGGCGCCAATCTGAAGAATGCAAAGTGACGGTATCAATCTCAGCTCCCGATATAAGGCTACTACATACCGAGTTAGCAGTTGGCATAGAACATCATCGATGACGGCACAGAGCATGCCTCTTTTGATAAAGTGGCATGAGTAATTCCAGCTTGCCGCAGGGGTGTAAACATCCACTTAAGAATGAATACTACGATAAAAAATGGAGTGCTAGGGTTCCTACGGCATTGTAAAAGATGCGACCTGGTCCGAGAGCAACTCGACCTTTTCAAGCTGGTTCTCTCAGAGTAAACGAACTTCAGTATTAATCTTTTGTAAAGGTACACGGCGGCAAAAGCCCGGGAGGATTCGCTGACAAGCGGTTAGTGTCAGTTTTCAATACGTGAATAAACATAACTTGAGACAATGAAATGAGACAACCTACCCAAAGACCTTAATCACCCCTTATTTGTAAACCGCTGCGACGTTTACCTCGCCCGTTTACTTTTTGCGCAAGATCGCTTCAGCCTTTGTTGGTACATCTATGTCGGATGGATTGCCGTGGGAGTATGGCGGAATGCCTACCGGCATCATCGATAAATGGCTGACAAAATACGACATGGAGAACGATGTGTGCAAATCAAGCGATTACATCGAATCTATTAACCAAATACACGCAGGCCAGTTTTTGAACGCCTGTGCCATGACTAGCAATGGGATGCACTAACGATTCCGCTGCCGGAAGGTGTGGACTCTAACCGGCCCTAATCGTTGGCGATTTCTCCAATGTCAACGACGCGGTCATCTTGAAAAGAGGGGCAACGCTAAGTGATATAAAAGGGCAGCGCGTGAAACCTATTGAAATTGAGCGTACGCCACTATCTTTTGGCGCGGGGCCTGGAATCCCGTAGTTTAGCGAGCGTGATGTCCACTGTGTAAATGCATCAAACGCCGATATGGTCCAGCATACTCGACGCGTGATGTCAACGCCGCGATAACAACTTGACCGCTTGTTAATGAAAATACTGAAAGTGCCAGGGCCTAACAAAAAGTTTTCGATAGCACTCAAAGTTCCCTGCGAAATTCTTGATACCTTGATGGTCAAGACTGAAGTGCCTTGAAGATAATAATCCCTGAGCCTTGGCTAAGCCCCTGGTCGAGCTTGTAATGAATAATGTCTATGATGGAGAGCGCAGCCCGAAGTTCGTGCCCACATGGGGGAAGCTTCGGGTACAGACCAGCTGATAGAAGCAACAACTCCGCAACCACTCAGATGTTCTATTCAGCAAGCGATGCTATTGCCTTTGTTAAAAGCCCCGAGTTGATGACCGACAATGGAATAACTGTTGCCAACTTTTCATTTGATCAAGTTTGTTTAGGCGAAGGTTTGCGCCGATGCTGGCTTCATTGGTATTCAAACCCCTAGTGGTGTCTTCGGCAACAGTCGCAACATTAAAGCCTCCGTTCAATCCATTTTTTTTTTTCTTCATATAGGAATGGGCCTGCCGACCGGCAGCCTTTAATGCCAATCTGGCATACGTCCCCGTGAATTTTCCGTAAAAGGGTATTCCCATGCGAAGGCCTTATTAATTTACAACCAAAACCGCGTTCTATAAAGCCGCTGCTGGCATCATTTTCCTTCTTGCTCATTCTTACTGGTTTACCAGATTGGTCTGAATATCACCAAAAGCCGAAGAAGAGCAAGACAAACTGTTGCCAAGCTTTTGCTGAAATCGCTGACGGCGTAATCGAATGGCGGTTTGAACCCAGCCGGCGATCCGGTGAATATGAGTTTTGGTGGATACAAAAAGCAGTGTCAAGCGGCCTGTCGATAGGGATCGCTATTTCGGCGGCTATCGGAATTGCTTGAGTTTTGGCGGCAGGGGCAATCCCCAAATAATCGCAGCGCGTTGAGCCCCTTTGATTACCAACCATATCCTTAATTCCTCCTATGGCCATCCTGCAGTGCTCTTATAGTCCTTTGGTCGTGGGTGAACTGTCCAAGGTAATGCGATCGTGATCGGTTTTGTCCCTTTCCTGATCGTGACATCCTGCAGCGTACTCAGGATTGCCAAACGGGGAACAACTGGTCAAGGCACAGACCTGGTGGTAACACTTGGCAAATCATTTCTTCGGGTGATCTGCGCAGATCGTTCCTCGCCTGCTTGATGCCGTAACGGCTCAGCCAGGTGCCGCAATGGCTGTTTTTGATTGCCGCCGAAGCCATCGCCTCTACAGACGGACTTGGGTTACCCGGATTATTATCTGGATTAGGCGCTACATGTCGATGGACATCATTCTGCCTTATGTTGTCCTTGGATTACTTTCCTTGCGTCACATTGGACTGGTGTTTGTGAAGTTCACCGGTGGTAATCCCCTGACCACGCAGAGAAAGTAAGGAAACGGTAAAATGAGTGCATTTATTGAAATTAGACCATCTTGTCAAAAGCAATTACCGCGAAATGTGGTACTTCGAAGCTTGAGCTGCAAAGTGCTGAAGGCGAATTCGTTACCACTTGTTGGCGCAAATCGGATCCGGAAAAAGCACCTTCTCAGGTTGCTACTGGCACAGAAAGCGTCAGCTCAGGGCAGTGTGAATGGATGGAAAAAACGATCGAACAGGAACGCAGTCCGATCGCGCAACGTTTTTCAAGAGGTAAATTCCGTGTTCCACATTGAACGTACGAGAGAATTCGTGCTTGGTCTAGGAGTTTTGTGGAGCAAATGCTAGGGCGCCTGTTCGGAAAGCGTCGCAAAACAAGCTTTGGCACAGGCCGATGAGTTAACTTTCCGGCAGTTGGACTTGAGCAGGCACGAATAAATATCCCCACGAGCTGTCCCGGCGGTTATGGCAGCAACGACCTCGCATTGGCAAACAGGCTCTTATTCAAAAACCGAAGATACTGCTTTTTAGACGAGCCTTTTGTGCGCTTGATCCAGTATCGCAATGAAATGCATGAGCTGGTAATGGGGCTTTGGCGTCAGTATGGCCCTGACTATCTTCAATGGCACAACATGACTTTAAAAGAAGGCTTCCACCTGCTACGCGCCGTGGGTGTTCGATAAAGTTCGCGCTCACGACCCGCAATGCACCGAACCTCTTCGGGAGCACAATCACTAATACTTATCGCTTCAAATCCAAAAGAATAAAAAACTTAACAATCGCCGCTATCGATGAAATCAACGCCCAACTACAAAGCGTTGAAATAAATTAATTGTTTGGACACTGAGTTAACCCCGAATCCAGAAAAGATGAAAAAACCAAGAAATTTTTCCCAGTGAATATAAAACCGTCATCGCACCCGGCGCCCATTGGTCGTTGTTGTAACGCAAAGGAATAGAGATGACGCTGACGGAACCTAGAAAGGCGAGCAAACGTTGGTAATCTTTTTTATAACCCAAACCTCAAGAGCGAGAAAATACAACGCTCCGACAACTTGAAATGGCCAAACACATTCACTGACACGAGGACCGTCTATATTCTGATATGGACAAGGTTTCGCTTCTATCACCAATCGTTGCTGCACGACACAATCTTGCAACTTCACTCACAGCAACGTGAAAAGCCCGTTGGGGAGAGAAACTAAATCAAACCCAGGAGCAATGCGTGCGCAAAATGGCTTTGTGCTTTTTGGTTGAACTGCGAAATATCGAATGAAGAAGCAGAACCTACATCCAACCTGAATCATTCAAGAAAGTCTCTGCTGAGATGAGGCAAGTTGCGCTTATCCCGGCAAAGTCAGGCGGGCGACAGCATTACGCAAAGATTGAAATGAACAAACTGTAGTCCATAGCAACAACCTGCCCACAACCCCTGAACATGGCAAAACTGTCTATCCGGACAAACCTGTTGAGGTTGTCTGGGTAAGCAGTCCCATGCAGCGAATGACTAAATGTTGAATCTCTGTACGAAAAACGCCGCGGCCTAACACAACAAGCGTTGTTATCAACCCTGGGTAATGTGAAAGAATTAATGAAGCATTACCAATGATAAAGAAAGCAACCTGTCTGGGCGACGCGAATTGGCGCGCACGGTAATGCTGGGGATAACTACTTCAGACCATCAAAATGGTGAAACAATTCGTCAATTGATCGAAGGCATCAGGCATCAGACACTCTTTTATAACGCACAGGACCCAAGCGAAAGTACAGTGCCAGCGATACTGTCAGGAGCGCGGCCAATTATCTCACCGCAGGCACCAGTAAAAACCAACCTTACAGGATTTGCTTGATATAGTGGGGCCGACACTTGTGGCGACACGGATACCGTGGCGTGCCTGTTCCTAACAGAATCAAAACACGGTAGCTACGACTAAAAAAGCGCTGCATGCACGCAGCCGCGACAAGCTGGTTTGCTAGCCATCGCTGAAACGAAGAAATACGGGGATTGCCAAGGAAGACAATTGGTCATATAAATTCTCATGAATGTGCCTGTTAACAATCGGATGGTCCAGCTACAGTTTGCCGATGCGTACGGGGCCGGGTAAGTATGGTGAGCTGACAGCGAAAATGATACTACGTTACAATTTCCAAATTGCCCGCATTTAAAATAAATCCTTGCAATGCCTACACCCTAACACCAATTGAATAGCCGTTGGAAAGCGCAATAGGCCATACAAATAACGACCATAAATTCAATACGCGAGGGACGACCTGCTGGCGTTTTCAGTAATCCTGACGACGCCACTCAGACAGAGAATAATCATTTCAATACGAGTACTGTTGCCAATCGTGCCGCTATAGCCACGCGCATATATCGCCACGCTTAAGAAGCTGAATACGAATCTGTTGTTACATCACGAAAAAAAGATCAAGACAGTTTTTGCATGTTCAGCATGCTGAATTCGTAAGCCTGGCGGAGGCTTCTGTGCGGAGACCACCTGAACCAGGGAAGAAAATCAGAACCAAAATCGCCAAAGAAAACAAGCCGAGGCCATACACCCTGTTTATGGGCCTTTCTCCAGCGAAAACACAACATTTGTGAAAATGTGTCCCATGGCCTTGTTTATCGGGCCGACACCGATCAAATAATTTTTTTTGGCCTCAAACAATCTCGCTCGAAGAAGCTGCACAAAGTGCCGAAGTGCCAATGTTGCCGGGTTCACCTGTACTTGAAATATTGAAAACGCCCGTCAACTTGGCCGAAAAAAGTCGGCTTCCCGTATGCTGAAGCAGTGCCGGAGGGGGCGGTATCGCATGCCAGTATCGGGACGGTCAATGCTCTCAAAAAGGGTCCCTGGGATAGTGTGAACGCATGAAGTGCGAATATTTTCGAAGCGACACCGTGTTCTCGAAAAATATATCGTTTAACGCTCAGCCATATTGAAGTGCAAATTTTGCGATGGCAGAGGCAATGCAAATCGCCCTCGTGAGCGTGATGCTCCGCTCCGCAGAAAACAGAAAGTTATAGAAAAATGCCCGCACCCAATCTAAGCCAGGAATGGCGCGAGCCATGCATCGCACGCCGAGACGTTGAGGCAGTCTGTCCAGTAATCGAAACGCTGGCACCGTGAGTTCATTTTCGATATGATGCGCAATCATTTTATTTTGGAGGTCAATACTCGCCTGCAGGTTGACATGCTCACCGAAGAAGTCTTCAAAATGTTACCTAGTAGAGGTGATGCCCAAGCTGGCGGCCAATGAGTGGACCCTTGGACTCAATTGCCAACCTGCCACCTCGGGTCACGCGCTTCAGGTGCGTCCTGTAATTGCTGAAAGATGCTGCGCAAGACTTCTTAACCCAGTGCAGGCTGCTGTCGACGGTTTCTTCCGACAGCTGGAACTAATTTGCGAGTGGACACTTGGTGTGGAATCAGGCCATTGAAGTCCCCTCCCCTGTGATCCAATCTGGGCAAGTTGATTGTCACAGCAGCACCCGCGAGGACGCAATGATCAATTGATCGAGGTGCTCCAGCATCGCGAGTGTTACGTATAGAAACGAATCTGCTTAATGTCGCTTTTCAGTGCTTCGACAGATCTGGCCAGAAAAGGACAGTTTGGCTGACAAAGACTTTGCTCCCATCGCTAACGGCTCCCATTGCGGTCCCTGTAGCGCGGGCACTCAACCACTATTCAAGACTATACCGCCGGCTCTGGTTATTTGGCAGTAGGCGTGCCGCTCCCAGGCCCATGGAACTCAGTGCATTTCGTCTCGCTAACAGGCCGTTTGAATAAATCCCGACCGATGCCGCTGCCTCTGGAAAATGAACATTGAGCGGGCCCTAT
>Ga0163217_1037341_pt1 | contig 19287 bp, 14 predicted proteins | sample SynspAceP_FD_185933 | JGI IMG/M metagenome (GOLD analysis project Ga0163217, IMG submission 185933) | Saline lake microbial communities from Ace Lake in Antarctica - Synechococcus sp. Ace-P (PacBio error correction) | ecosystem: Environmental > Aquatic > Non-marine Saline and Alkaline > Saline ...
CAGCCACAGGGGAAAGAAAAAAAAGGAAAGAATTTTTCCCCAGTGGGAAATAAAAATCAATAATAGGTAAAATTCAGTGGGAAAATCCCTTTAAAGCCCAAGCCGGCTATACTCCCTGATAAAGTTTCCCGCTGTCGGTCCAGGCTCAACAAAACCGAGGACGGGGTTGTCCCGGCATTGTAGAGAACTTTAATAAATTAGACGCCTCTTTGCCCTGAACGTAAACAATATTAGTTATTTTGTAGTGGCGCCTATTGGATAACAGTCGGCTTTTACCCAGCATTTAACATAATGACTATGGTGGGACCTGGACAAATTGCAACAGAAGTAGAACCAAGGTTAGGGAAAGGTTTAATCTAGGCGTGGCAACCCGAGCGGGGATATCATGGCTATCTATAGCTATGGCCAGAAGCGCCACGGAGCGTAAAATTTTATCAACAAGATACGGTCTCTAGCAGGTTTATTCACTAATGTTGTGTGTCTTTATATGCTAATTGTCCAACCGCAAAATCAGTAAGTTACGCGCCATGCACAGTTTCATAAATCAGCCAGCAGAAAAAAAACCTGATAGGTATTCCGTCGGGCATTAAAGGCGCCAGAAAAAAAGACATAATCTTAATTTATGTAACTGAGTGAAAATTGTTAATTAGCTTGCTAGGTTACCTTGCTTAGGTATCGCCTTTGTCGTTGGCTTATATGCTATTATCGCGCAAATCACGATTAGCAAAACCATGCGTATTCCTTTACTTGAAGCGCCAGTTTATCTGGTGTTTGTGTAGCGGGCCACCATCGCACCTGATGGAGTCCCGGCTTATCATACCAGCCGATTCCCGCAGTGATAGCCACCAAGAAACCGTATGAAGCACAACAAAGCAACACCAAGAAATTTTTGCCAACCAGTGCTTAGCAAAGTAGTTAGGCCTAGCCGCCGATGAAGGAGAACAGTTAAATGGTCGCGGATTTTAGTGAGATGCCAATCCAGATGTGCTTGATGCCTTTGGATTTGCTATTAAGTCTGCACCATCACAAAGATCATCTCCTTGCCCAAGTAGTGCTAAGGAAGCACTTACTCGGCCAGTAGCACATCGTAAAATCGATAAGTGGTGATGTCAGGTATGATGAATTTTTAGTCATGATTAACTTCAGAAAGAAGGAAAAATCTCTTTTTTAATATCAAACTCAGCACAACATCCAACAATTGCCCATCGTACTGTAACGGCTTGGGACTCACTCGAGACTGCAATTGAACTGTCAAAGCTGGGGCTACAGACTATTTGGCCAACCTTGGGACGACCAAAAGTTTACTGGATATTGTCAGCCAGATACAGTCAAGCAAGCCAAGCCAACAAGCCTGTTAGCTCACGATGATCTATCAATGTCCACTAATATGCATCGTCTAATGTTAAAAGCTCAATTGACGGGGCCGTCCTCTAGACGTCAATTGTTGTTGGATTCACTGGTGCGAATTGGTTGGTGGTAAAGAAGTCTTTAGCCGATTTAACATTCATCAACATTCGTAAACTGCCAGCAAAGGCCCTTTCATTAAGGTTAAGCATTGGGGGCCTTACCAAGGCGATTAATGGCAGCTGAATTATTTTGGCGCAGAAAATGGTGCTTTTAACCAGGCGCCAACCAGTCAGCGCATTGGGCCGCTTTGAAGCGCGGCCCCAGATAGGGCCCCCTATTTTTTGATGAAACTAGGTACTTCAAGATGGCCAGCAATGAGTTGTTACGGTATTGCAAACCGGTGACTTTGAGCGGGTTGGGTTTTAAAATACCAAGTTTAAACTAGCAATGCAGAGTTTGTAAATGTGCCACAAATGGCAAACTTGCCGGACTTAATCAAACCGGGGCTTTTAGACAAGACTTGTTGGTTTCGCCTCAATGTGTTGAACTGCTAATCTCCCTCACCCTCACCAACGTATGCGCGGATTTTGTGCCTTGGCTAAGCTTTTTATTGGTAAAAGAGTTTTCAAATTCAGCCATAGAGAGTGACACTTATTTACAACGCCAAACGTGGCCAGGCGAATGGTTGCGAGAACTGCAAACTGCCCTGTGGAACGAGGCCAAGCGTAAATTTGCGGAGTCAAACCTACTGCAGTTAACGAATTTATGTTTGATAGTTGGTGCTGACAACCTATTGAAAAAGATGAAGAAGCAACGAATTAGTCAAGCTTAGTAGAGCACCCCATGGGTAATGTCAAGCAAGCTGCTAATGCCCCTAGGAATAAGTCGCCAACACTCTATCGCCGTATTGAATAAATACGCGAAATGAGCAGTAATAAAACCTGATTTATGCAAGCATACTACTACTCAATTTTTGCTGCTGTGGTAGTGTGTATGCTATTGTGGCCAAGTCACGCCTTATGTTATTCAGCCATGTGGTATTGGCATACTGATATTCAATGTTTAAGCGCCCGTGCATCGCGAACATCGTAGGCGTTCAGCAGACTTTCAAGGCATTAAAAGAAGGTTTGCTCAATTACCTTGATAATAATTTTTCCATCAGCTTAGATGAACATGAAACTCAAAAAGAGAAATGAGAATCGGTCAGTAAATTTTAATCAAGGTGGCCGACAAACTGCGCTACGAACGCCAGCACATTGTAAGTCACGTGAATTAGATGCTGATAAAGTGTCCAATCATCGAACTTCTAGACAAGATTAAAGTCAACAACGAAAGAACAGGTTTTTTGGTTAATTTGCCAATTACGCAGCAACAAGCGTTTTTTTCGCCTGAATCAAAGCTTTCATTGGACAAAACTTGGTTATGTGGCTCTTAAAGACAAATCACCTAGATTGTTTACCAAAGTTGTGCCAACATCAAGGCAGTGCCATTTGCTCTTTTGTGCGATAATCAACATTTATAACTCATCTTGGCCACCTATAGCGGTCTCTTGGCAACTGCAATGGTGCTCAAGCACCAACTGTAACTTATAAAACCGCATTACATCGAAGAACTGAGCCGTTCAAGAGCTAGATACTGAAAAAAGCCATTAAGGTCATTAGTCATGAGCTCAATACTCAAAGTAAGCCCCTATCAGTTCCTTTGCCGACAGTGGCAAGTTGTTGGCAGAGCACAGGCCATTCTGCCAACGCTTGAATCGGGTCTTTAGCGTATCTTCTCACGCGTATTCATCATGCTTAGTGAATTTGTTAAAGTTATGGTCGACTAGCCCGTTATTGGTCAACCTCAACTTGGAAGCCTGTGCCAATAAATCGCTTATTGGAAAGATGTTCAACGCTATATCAACTTTTGCGTTTACTGCCCATGTGAATATTCGTGAAATACAAGCTTGACAAAAAGGCAAAATGGAACAAGTTTTAATCAATTTAATTAAAAATGCCATTGAGGCCTCTCCACCTGAAATATGCGCTGTGGTTGGTGAGCTTGCAACAGTACAAACACTCGTACAAGTGTGCATTGACGACAATGGATCGGGGATTCCTGAGCACATCTGGCATCAGGTAATGTTGCCTACTATATCCACCAGCCACAAGGCACGGGCGGGTGTGGGACTGGCAATATGGTCGTAACATAATCTGACTCGCATAAGGGAAGGCTAATACTAAAAAAACCCGCCAAAAATGGCGGTTTTAAGGCAATGCTAGAACTGCCCAAGGTTTAGTGTCTATTTATGCTTATTTAATTCGTTACCGTCGCCGCGCATTTAATTTGTAAACCTTTGAGAAAGTTACGTTAATATTGATCTTTACATAACGATATTGGCACCGATTTTCAGGTTTTTCTAATAAGGCACTTAATTTCCAAGGCTTACTAATTAAAACTAACTTAGTGCCATAATATCTAAACACTTCTCAGCCTGTAAATTAGAAGGCAATTCTTCAATTTCATAAAGTAATATTGGTTGGTTAATAGCGCCGCTCAACATGGACCTCTTACGCCTGTCTCGTTTGCCGCGTTTTAAGTTAAATTAAACCATGTCCATGAACCAAGAAAACTGTAAGTCTGTAATTCGCCACAAAAGCTGGAAATGCGTCATCTTTACGTAACCTAACCATGCAATTGTTCAACGGTGGCAGATATTCAGATTGCGCAAAAAAACATCAAATCATTTGTGATCGTTAAAGTCTAGAATGTAATCGAACGCGTCGCATCACATCAATTATTTATCATAATTTTCGCCAAGAAAAATCGGCAGAAAGTGGGGCCATCAAGTAATGATTAACTAGTTTACGGGCCCTTTGCAAAGAAAAATAAATACTGCAAATATTCTTCTTCAAAACCCACGGTTTGAGTTAATTTGATCTGTGCTTGAGGCGATAAACGAGCTCGTAATTAACATTACGTCTTTACAGAATAGGCAATTCAATAGATTTTTTAATGTTTCACTTAGCGTTAAGTGATATGAATGAAACCACGTTTAATGCATTAAAACATGAAAAGTGCTATTTTTTTTAACAAGCTTTATTCAGAATAATAGGCCTTTATCAAAAGACTTACTTAATTTAACTATTAGTGAGCAAGTAGGGCTCACCGAGTTTTTAGCAGCTTGCCCGCCCCTTTATAGTGTTTGGTTGTTAAGCTATATAATATTTAGTGCACTTGGAGAGTCTATGAATCGTCGTAACCCGCCACAGTCTGTTTATTTTTTATTGGTTTTTTTTTCTGTTGGTATGGTCCTTTCATTCCTCTGGGGCATTATATTGCGCTGAAATCCGTCGCGAAAAGCTTAAGCAATGCGCGAATTTGGGTTTAGTGGCGCATTTTTAACTAATCTCCCTTGGGGCCATTGCCGGTGCCTTTGTGGGAGGCAAATACATTCAGAAGTTTGACTTTATGACTTATTTGCTTTACCTATTCACTATCGGTAAGCGGCACTAACTCCTATTTTTATGGCAGTTGTCAGTCATTGGGCCTTGGCTTATTACTGCGGCGCTTTTTTTTGCTGGCTTTATTTTGTTTCGAGTTTTTTAAACCATCGTCATACATGAATCGCAACGTCTGCAATGCCCCATCCCGTCGTTCGATCCATGGATGGCCCCCTAATGGACTTTATGTTATTGCTTGGGTAGCGCTGCAGCACCCTTTTATATTTCTGCCCTTTTTACTTAAATTGAGACATGACTGCGTTGGCCTTTTGAGATGGGCTTGCAATGGCCATCGTTGGCTTGGCTGGCTAATGCCTTTGGTTATGCGCACAAGAGGTAAAAAATTTTGCTTTTGCCTGCCGGAAGCAACAACACCTGCAAAAAGTTGTCCCATTATGTGAGTTATTAAACAGCCCATCTCTTTTTCTTAGGCCTAGCTGCGGTGGGATATGGGTGCAGTTGAAATCTGCAATGCCAATTGTTTGTTTACTGATGCGCAACCAAGGCAGAGGTTTTTTAATGGGAAGGGCTCGTATGGTTTTTTGCTTTTTTACCGCTGGTTATGGTAAATAAGTCGTTGGGATTTTTTTCGTCATTATTGCGCTGGCTATCACCCCAAATCGACTTTGATGATGGTACTTGCGGCATAAACTGGCTATCCGGTGGCATGTTACTATTAAGGTTCGGCTATCGAACGCACAACTGATTGTTCTTTAGGTAACTTATTAAGTAGGGCTTGGCCTCGGAGGTTTATCCCATTTAATGTTTAATCTAGCGCCTATGGATATTGATCAGCCGACAAGGGGCCTATTTTATGCAGGGATCTGTGTTAATTGGCTCTTCAGTTGGGGTGCAACTTGGCCTCATTTGCACAGGTTTCTGCTAGCTTTTTCAACTTTAACAACTTGCGTTTTTGGGAACATTCCTTTAGGGGCCCCTTTGGTTTGTTAAGCATGGTTGGATTTGACAGCGAATCTTTAAAAACGCAATCTTCAACATCAAGAGCAATAACGATAATTAACGCACCCGCCGCATCAAAACTTTCGATAGGTAAAGTAAATTCATCATAATCACTTGTTGCTAGCCCAACTCGGAGCTAGAAATTTAACACGGACTAGCAAATTTAGCGTCAATTTGCACTTTTAATTTAACAACAAAAACTGTAACTGCTGCCGCTTGTGTTGACCTCGATTTTTTTTGTGCAATCTACTGCTTAAGGTACGTAAATCGTATCCATGCGGCTAAGTAATATCATTCCACCAACATTCAGATGATTGATTGCTCGTCCTGTATGAGAGTTTGCACTCAATTTGACTTGGGCGATGAGTTCGCAGCACAATCAGCAAGAGATTCGGCATTATTTTGAGTAAATTGAGTGTAAGGCAATGGTTAGCTCCAATACATAACAACTGTTTATTGTACTATGTATAACTCTGTATAAAAAACAGTCAAGCTTAATATCTATCTTTTACCACTGGATTGGTTTTCGTCTTTACTCATTCGAATAATCGATACGAAATCTTCCATATTTACCGATTTATTTTTGTAGCGAATCCAATATAGGTTTGAGAACTAGTGAAGCAATTGCACGGAGGTCAAATTGTTTAAAAATACCCACGAACAGTTATGGATGTATATTCTATCATCATTCATTGGGTAGGCGCCCTATTGAGTCATTCGGCGATGTTTCTTTGGGCTATGGATCGGTTGAATTGGATTTTTAATAATCCTTGGGTAATACAAGGACCCCCTCATTATCACAAAACGCCCTAGGTTATTTTATTGGCTGTTTAATTGGGCTTGCGCTTATTGGCCCAAAGCAAAACAAATGTCTCCTAAGCTGATAGGTTAAGGCCGTGGAACAAAAAGAACAGCTAAACTTGGTCCGCAATGGATACTTTACCTCGGCTGTTGTAGTTTATTTTTTAAGCGGTTTTTAATCTCTACCTCTTTGCTGATGGGGCGTGGTATCGATAGTATTTGATTGGGTAACGCTTACCTTCAATGGGGGAATGGTTTCGGCAAATCAAGAAAGATATTGCCGGCGATATTCATGAAGGTTAGTCTTATTCTATTATATCGCTTTGGTTTCGAGTGCATCTGGTCAGCACTAAAGCATCACTTGTTTATAAGAGACCACACACACTTATTCGTAGTTATCAATACCGCTAAATTCATAAAAGGATCTATCATGAAAAAACGCAAACCGCTGCCGTCTTTCTCCAAAGTTATTAAGCTTTAGTTCGCTTGCTGCTGATTAATGTGATTGACACACAAGGGGCCCACGCTTCGATCATACTTTAAAATTAAATCACTTAGGTCTATCTTGTTAACCCCGTGGATTTAATCACATTTGGACGGTAAAATTGTTATGATGCAGCTAAACATCAGAAGCGTCAACGTGTGGCTGTAACGATTCAAAGACTGAAAGCTTTGATCTCAAACCATGCTGATCGGTGATAAGCATATTTAAAAGCGATGACTTTTTTAAATGTGGAGCGAAGTTTCCTGAAGCGAACTTGTCCCAGCACCAAGTTACGAGAATTTTGGGGCGACGTCGCAATGCTTAAGATTAAGGGAGACTTTTACACCTTACATGGTGTAATAACTCAATTGTGATTGAAACGCAAAAGGTTGGCGGAAGTAAAGAGTCCTTGGGGTGGCTATCGCGCTGTTTTGAAGGAAGCACACGTATCAGCATTGGGCTGATTAGCGAGCATCACCTACAACCTTGGGCCGGCTTCTACCTATGTTCGAACTTATGTTGAATGTCGAAGGTATAACCCAAACAATAATACTTTTGGTTAGACCCGTTTAAAATGTGGCCCTGTCCTTGAGACAGGCTTTTTTATTTCTTCAATCAAAAGCCTATGTTATTAATGTGTAATCTAAACGATTGAGGAATATAAACATGCGTCAAGCTAAATTAATGGGCCTAATCTTACTGATAATAGGTGCCTTTTTTTGCTATATTTCTGGTTTAATCAAGGCAATTCAAACCTTTGGTGACTCGGTGAACATTACCGGCAAATACAGCGATGAAACTATGGCTTTACTTTAATTTGTGGAGTGATAGGCGGCTTTTTTTTTTGGGTTTATTTATGTGTTAACGGCATAATAAATGCAAACCATCGGATTTAATTGCGGTATGAAGCTGGGAGTCTACCTAAGGTTAACTATCAGTTAAAATTAATCGCCAAGTTAAACATAGCTTAGGTGGTTCCAATTCTGCAAGAATCATTCTCTTTAGACCTTGATTTTGCCGAAATTGAACACGTATTGCAAAAAACAAGGTGACTGGCAACAGGCCCTGCCAAGAATTTTAATCACGCGGCCACAACTTGAAAAAGCGGGTGCCGACTTTTATTGATTTGTACAATACCATGCATAAACTCGCTGATGAAAGTCAGTTGCTGCATCCTTATTCCTTTGTTATTCCAGCATTGTCCGAATGCCACCGCGCTGAGCTACAAACAAACAAAAATCACTAAGGTTGGGCTTTTGGTTTAAAGTACACGTTTTACTATCAAGAAACCTTTTTACAAACAGCGTCTAATGAATAAATTTAATATCGATGTAATTGTTCCCCCGCACGACACACAAGCTTTAATTCACGGGCATTATTTATCGAGCTATGTTTAGGTATCATCAAGCCGGCCTCCAAGGCGTTGTTTTTATCCAGCATTGACGGCTAGTTGAAAAAAAGCGGTGCCCAAGCAGTGATACTCAGTTGCCAACAGAAATTGGTCTGTTAATCCAACAGGAATATGACGGCTCCAGCAATTAGTTTGTACCGCAGTACAATACGATCCCATGAAAGCTCGGTGGAACTCGCCTTAATGGTTACTTCTGTCCTAAGCGCTTTAGCTCAACCACCAGCACAAGCTATTTACAACAATACCTAACACTGACCTATTATTTAAAAGCCAAAACACAAATTCCTTAACGCTTTACTACAAACTATCGCTTCTGGCTTAGCGTAAGATAATCATTCACTATGTCTGTAAAGCGAATTGTTAAAAGTCTCTCTATGTTCGCTGTTTACTGCGGTAAAATTTACAAGCAGCTATGACCTTTAAAAATAACCGTCCACAAAGGAAAACAATGTGCATAATTAGCCACAACCGCTATAAAAACCATTAAACAAAACCTGAAAGTTTTATCTTGGTTGCTTCATTCGTTCTCTTTGCCTCTCGTAGCAAGTTTGGCTGCATTGGTATAATCGTACCTACAGGGCTCGATTGCACCTAATCCATTTGTTGAGGGAGAACCGCATTCTAGTTTAACAAATGGCTTTATCGACTAGAATTGCCCCTTTAAGCGATATCAACTCTATTAAATTTAGCGCCTCCCGCACGTGTGACATTGTCACCCTTCAGCTTCAGAAAAGCAGCCGATACCCCGATTAGTACAACGGGTGATTGGATTGCCGGGAGACCATATCCAATCTATGTCCAATAACCAATTAATTTATCAAATGGGCCAATTAGTTCTCGCTACTCTAGAACACATCTTCAAGTCAGCAAAAAACTGAGGCACTACCTGAAAAACCCCATCGGTGCAATTTTTTACAAGCTTCAAATCCGATGGATAACTTTTTGACATGGTTGAAGTGCAAAAGACAGCGCTATTTACTCATGGGGGACAACCGCAATAACCATGCTGATCCCGTGTTTTTATGTTTTTTCCCTGTACGAAGAAATTCTCAAGGTAAAGCCTTCGTTGTGGCTTTGTCTCAACTTGACCCACAAAAATAATTATTTGCTCTCGTTTTCCCATGAGCGTTTTTTGCAAGCACTGATTTAATAAGAAAATTTTTCATCTTAAGATAATTAAAATTAAACATAACAAAATTCAATTACTTAAAAAACTACTTTAAAATAAATTATGGTTCGAGAGTTGAATAAAAAAGCCAGTCTCATCAATATATAGGATTGGGTAGTCGCTGAAAGTGGTTACAACTTAGTAAACACTAAACCGCCCGCGGCTAGTCCGGGGGCACTAAATATTTAATTGCTTAATCTATGATGGATATACACACATGCGTATATATTAAAACTAACCCCTTACCGTCATTCAATTGGTTTTTGAATCACTTAGCTTTCTAATGAGTCGAATGCAGTAGAGAACGAAAAACAATCCATTATCCCCCCTTAACAAACATCGAGTGTTAAGCGGAAGATAAGTAATCGAATACTATGGCCGTTGCTGGATTTGCTAACCATGATAGTTAGCATCAGTGTGGAAAACACCTTGCCAAGTTACAGCACTAACCAGGCAAAGAGACGAGCGTAAATTCTTGCATAAAGGTATCTCTGGAGCGCGAGTTTTGAAACGTAAATTCCAGCTCGTGATCATGAAAAGAAGTGCTGGCTGCTGATATGAAAGACGGTTTATTACATGTTGATTTAGACAACGTGTTGTGCCTGAAGCGAAAAAAACCACGCAAAATTGAAATCGGCTCACAACTACTTGAAAACAATGTAATAATCATTAATTTTAATATAAAACGCGCGCTTAATGGCGCCGTTGTTGTCTTAAGTATCTTTGTCCTATTTGCTTAATGATCACTCATAGAACTAATGCTTGCAATAGGATTCATTGTTGACCGCTTTTATCGCGGTTAACAACAAAAGTTACGTCCAATAAAACCTGCAAAAACTCCATGCCAAATAAGGCCCACTCACATAAGGGAATATAGCTATCAAATCGCGGTGACAGCCGAAACGATATTAACCTAGCCAAAGCCAATAAATATACGATCACAAACATTCAGCATAGTATTGAATAACCGCCAACATTGCACCGCACCACAGCCTCAATCAAGAATTGCACTAGAATATTGGGTCTTTTTGCGCCTAAAACTTACGAATACCGTCTTTTGGCCGTTTCAGTAAAGACACTAACATAATATTCATCGAGCTAGCTGCCACAATCAAGGCAAACGTACCCATCACAAAGCCGCCAATTTTTAAACCGGCTTTGGTTGACTCATTAAATTGGTCTAGTCTGGCTTAGCCCTGGTGAAATAATTAAAAATTAATCCGGCTCGTTATGTTTGATATTTCGATCCGGCGTAATACCTGACGCTTCCTCGATGGCATCTGGCAATAGTTCTGGGTAATGGCATGTAGGTCACTTGGCAGTAGCGCGGAAAACCCTCGCCCCATACCGTTTTGCCCATAGAGCGGGTATAAGTGGTGCCGGGGAAGTCAAATGACATGGTTTGGTAGAAGGACCACCAAATGCGATTCCTTTTGGGAAAAAGTCCCAATACTTCAATATTTTCGATTATCAACTTTGACGTTTTTGACCCACATGGGATCACTAAAGGGAAAAAGCTCCTCGGCAAGGCCACTGCCCAAAACCCACAACTCCGACCCTGAAGCGGCCATACCATTCTAGAAATATTGCGACCATTGGCAATAAAGTGGTTATTGTTTTCTTTCTGCGTACTCGTGCGAACCTCGCACAATAAGGAGACAATAGCCTCCGTATTGTTACCTTAAAAAGCTCGCTTACTTTTGCGCCATCCTCAAAATCGGTCCGACCAAGTTCAACTGATTGCACCTTCTCGCGGATCGCCTGTGCTTCTTCTAAGTACGGCGGCCACTTCATCGCTGCACGACGTTGCTCATCACGCTGAATCCAATGTGGGCTCATTTTTTGCACTTGAAGGTGGGGTACCTGCACAGTCATTTCTTTTTCCATGGTAAGTTGCACTACAAGAAATCGCTGTCAATTACCCAATATCGATGCCACCCCCAGGAGTGATCGCAAACAAGGTTAGTCTGAACGTATCTTATTCTGCGATCGAGCTTTAAGGGACATTTGACGGTGTCTAAAAACATCATGCTGGGTATCCTCTTTCACAACCAATCGTGGCAATTTATTCATACCGGGCAAAAGCCCAATAAGATCTACTTTGCCACCGCGATGAGCAGGCACAAAACCTGCGAACAAACGCACTACCATAGACACCACTAAGGCAATATAATAATGGCGGCGAAAAACTAGCCGGTAGCAAGGTTTGATTAATTATTTCCGTATACCCGCAGCAAAAGCAAGACCGATAATGCCTCTCGAACAATAACAAATCATAAGCTTCAAATAAAACATTGCAAATGAGTATATTGCGCCGTTTTGCCTGGGGGATGGCTTTGCGTACCGATTTCCTATGTGCGCTCAGTGACTGAAACAAACATAATCTTCATCACACCTACCCCGCCCACAAATAAAGAAATACTGGGTAATACCCAAACCTACGGCAACCACGAACCCGCCAAATGGAGTTATAGAGCCATCTATCACGTGCCTAATTTGTTAATGGCATAAAATCAATCGCTTTCTAATTGGCTTTTAAAACCACGATTTGGCGCATTTCTCCAATAACCTCAATATTCAACCGCCAATCTTCCATTGACATCAGGAGAGGCGCTTTTAATGGCGATATCAATATTGGCTTGTTCCCGCGGTCATTGGCCAAACCCTTGTTATAGGTGGTGATAGGCACAAAGACTTGGCGATCGTAGTTTGGCCCACCAAACAACTGCCGCCTTGTTCTGCCATCACGCCATAATGTAAAACTTATAGCAATTGCCTATCTTGGAGTCTTTACCGATGGGATCATATTTCACAAACCAAATTTTTCGGCAAATTTAGAACCTATAACTACAACTTGTTTTTTTTATAGGTAATCATCAAGGCATTAAAAAAAACGTCCGGCCGCAGCAGCATAATTAGACACAATAAACTGCTTTGTCTGTGGTAGCCAAAACCCGGCATTTCGGCCACCACACTTTGATATTTGATACTGGGCATTTTTGCCCAGTACCTGGGTTGACGACGCCTCGTTGGTAACTTCTCTCGAGTGCTTCCACTGGATCAAGGGTGATGCGGACGATTTACCGATATTGAAACCATGCCCCATTTTGAATCCAAGACGCTGTGCGAAAGCATACAGTAACATCTGAGCCCACTGAGGCAAAGGACGCCCGAAATGAAAAGATCTGTCACGGCCTTATGCGGTGTCATAGTGGTAATAACCGCAACGATGCGCGATATAATCCAAGGCCGGTCAAGCGCAATCCAACGGCTTTATATGCCCGCCATACGCACTCAGGGCAATTTTAAAAAAAGGATTGCTATCTCTAGTTAATTTCCATGCAACACTCTCCTAGTGAACAGAACTTCATCTATTTGCGCTGTTGTGGATGTGCTGGGTTTTGCCGTTTGCGGCTTGTCACATTTTCGATAATCCCGTCCTTAAGACGCAACACTTCGCAGAGCCATGGGCGGCAATGTTCATCTCAATGGTAACCAAAACAGAATGGTCCATGCACGCTAAAGGCATACCATGTTTTTGGGTTACCCATGAGGATGACATTGCCCGCCATGCTCTGCGAGTTGTGCGTCTAAGGACCGGATTATCGAAAGTGACAAGCCGCAAACGGCAAAACACACATCCACAACCCGCGCAAAATAGATTAAGGTCTGTTCACTAAGGGAGATGTTTGCAATGAAATTACAGCCTAGAATAACGCGAATCCTTTAAAATTGCCCTAGTGCGTTGACGCCAAATAAAGCCCGTGGTGCGCTGACGCGCCCTTGGGGATTATATCGGCATCGTTGCGTTATTACCCATCTGACCGACCGCTAATGGCCTACAGATTTTCATTTCGGCGTCCTTTGCCCTCATGGGGCCTCAGATGTACTGTATGTCTCACAGCGTCTTTGATTCAAAACTGGCTCATGTTTTCAATATCTAATCGTACCGCCTATCAACCCTTGATGCCAGTGAAGCACTCGAGAGAAAAGTTACTCAACCGAGGCGTCGTCACCCAGTACTGGCAAAAATGCCAGTACAATATCAAAGTGTGGTGGCCGACATGCCCCGGGTTATTGGTACCACAGCCAAGCAGATTAATTGTGTCTAATATGCTGCCTTCGGCCGGACTTTTTAATGCCCTTTGATATACCTATAAAAAACAAGTTGAGTTATAGGTCTGAAAATTGCCCCGACAAATTTGTTTTGGTAATATCATCCCTCGGTAAAGACATCAAGATAGGCATGTATATAGTTTGACGATTATTGGCGTGATGAAGAAAGGCGGCAGTGTTTTGGTGGCCAAACTACGAGTCGCCCCAGCTTTGTGCCTATCACCACCTATACAAGGGTGTTTGGCAATGACGGGGGACAAGCCCATATTGATATCGCCATTACGCGCCCCTCTCTGATGTAAGGAAGATTTGAATATGAGGTTATTGGAGAAATGCGCAAAATCCGGTTTTAAAGCCATAGAAAGCGATGATTTTGCCATTAACAAATTAGGCACTTTATTAATAACTTATAACTCCATTTAGGGGGTCGTGTTGCCGTGGTTTGGGTTATTACCAGTATTTTCTTTATTTGTGGGCGGGGTAGTGTGTTGAATATGATGTTTGTTTTCAGTCACTGAGCGGCACCAAAGAATCGGTATAACGCACGCCATCGGGCAAAACGGCGCCAATATACTCATCAATTTTTTTATTGAAGCTTTATTGATTTGTTTGTTCGAGGCCATTATCGTCCTTTGCTTTTGCTGCGGGTATAACGAAAATAATTAATCAAAAGCCTTGGCACCGGCTAGTTAATCGCCCGCCATTTATTATTTTGCCTTAGTGGTGTCTATGGTAAGTGGGTTTGTCTCAGTTTTGTGCTGCTTTATCGCGGTGCAAGTAGATCCTATTTGAGGCTTTGCGTTAATGAATAGACTGCCCACCGAATTGTGTGAAAAGAGGAACCACATGATGTTTTTAGACACCGTCAAAAATGTCCTTAAAGCTCGATCGCAAGTAATAAGTTACGGTTCAGGACTAACTTGTTTGGCATCATCCTGGGGTGCATCGATTATTGGGGTAATGAACAAGCGATTTCTGTAGTGCACTTACCAAATGGAAAAGAAATGACTGTGCTAGGTACCCAACCTTCCAAGTGCAAAAATGGCCCAATGGTTCCAGCAGTGATGAGCAACGTCGTGCAGCGATGAAGTGGCCGCCAGTAAACCTTAAGACCGAAGCAACAGCGATCCCGCCGAACAGGTGCAAATCAGTTTGACTTGGTCGGGACCGAATTTTGGATGGCGGCAAAAGAGCCGAGCTTTAAGGTTACCATACGGAAGCCCTATGGTCCCTCCTATGTGGAGGTTCGCCGAGTACGCAAGAAAAACACTACCCACTTTATTGCCAATTGGTCGCAATATTTTAGAAATGGAATAATGGCCGCCTCACGTCGGGTTGTGGTTTTGGGCAGTGCCGTTGCCCGAGGAGCTTTTTCCCTTAGTGAGTCCCATTTGGTCCAAACCGTCAAAAGTTTTGATTAATCGAAAATATGAAGTTATTGGGACTTTATTCCCAAGAATCGGCATTTGTGGTCTTACCAAACCAGTGTCATTGCATCCTCCGGCACCAACTGTAACCCAGCTCTATGCAAAACGGATGGGCCGAGGTTTCCGCGCTCTGCATGTACCTTACATGCCATTACCCCAAACTATTGCCAGATGCCACGAGGAAATGCGTCAGGTATTACGCCGATCCGAAATATCAACAAGACGAGCCGGATACTTTTTATTATTCACAGCTTAAGCCAATAGACCAATTTAATGAGTCAAACCAACCGGTTAAAATTGCGCTTTGTGTGGGTACGGTTGCCTGATGTGGCCGGCGTAGCATCATTGAATTTATGTTAGTGTCTGTTACTGACGGACCAAAGAATCGGTAATTCGTCAGTCTTTAGTCGCAAAAAGACACAATATCTTAGTGCAATTTGATTTGAGGCTGTGGTGCTGTGCAATGTTGGCGGTGTGATCGTATACTTTATTGGCTTTGGCTTAGTAATCTCGTTCGGCTGTCACCGATTGATCTTAATATTCTATGAGTGGCCTATTTGGCATGGTTTTGCAGTTTTATTGGCGTACTTTGGTATGTTACCCGCGATTAAAAGCGTCAAAATTGAATCCTATTAAGCATTGTTCTATGAGTGATATTAGCAAATAGACTCAAAATACTTAAACAAAAACGGCGCCATTAAGCGCCGTTTTATATTAAAATTAATGGATTATTTAATTGTTTCAAGTAGTTGTGAGCCGATTTCAATTTTTGCGTGTTTTTTCGCTTCAGGCACACACGTTCTAAAATCACATGTAATAAACCGTTTTTCCATATCCAAAGCAGCCAGCACTTTTACCTATCACCGAGCTGGAATTTACGTTCAAACTGCGCTCCAGAGATAACCTTTTAATGCAGAATTTACGCTCGTCGTCTTGCCCTGGCTAGGTGCCTGTAACTTGCAAGGTGTTTTCCACCACTTCGATGCAACTTCATGTTTAGCAAATCCCGCAAACGGCCATAGTAATTCCGATACTTATCTTCCGCTAACAACTCGAGTGTTGTAAAGGGGGATAAGTGGATTGTTTTTCGTTTCTACTGGCATTGTCGATCATAGAAGCTAAGTGATCAAAAACAATGAATGAACGGTAAATAGGGGAGTTAAGCTCAATATTACGCATGTTGTTATTCCTCATAGATTAAGCATATAAAATATTATGTGCCCCGACTAGCGGCGGCGGTTTCGTGTTACTAAGTTGTAACCCTTTCAACGCGACTACCCAATCTATATATGATTTGAGACTGCTTTTTTTCAACTCTCGAACCACTAATTTAATTTTAAAGTATTTTAAGTAATGCATTTGTAATGTTTATTTTAATTATTTAAGAATGAAAACATTTTCTTTATAAATCAGTGCTTGCAAAAACGCTCTGAACGAGGACAATAATTATTTTGTGGCAATGAACAAAGCACACGAAAGGCTTTACCTTATTTCTCGACAGGAAACCCATAAACACGGGGAATCAGCACTGTTATTGCGTGCCCCATGAAGTAATCGCTGCCTTTTGCACTTCAACCATGTCAAAGTATCCACGAATTGAAGCTTGTAAAAATTGCACCGTATGGGGTTTTTTCGGTATTTTGCTCAGTTTTGCTGACTGAAGATGTGTTGAGTAGGAGAACCTAATTGGCCATTGAATAAATTAATTGTATTGACTAGTTGCTATGGTCTCCCGGCAAATCCAATCACCCCGTTACTGAAATCGGTATCGCCTGCTTTGATCTAAGGGTGACAATGTCACCACCACCGGCGGATCGCTAAATTTAATAAGAGTGATATCGCTAAAGGGCAATTCTATCGATAAGCCATTTTGTTAACTAGAAAGGGTCCTCCCTCAACAATGTAGGTTGCTCGACCGCTGTAGGTACGATTATAACAATCAGCCCAAACGCTACGAGAGCAAGAAAGAACGATAGCACCAAGATAAAACCAGGTTTTGTTTAAGGTTTTTATAACGGTTGTGCTAATTATGCACATTGGTTTTCCTTGTGGACGTTATTAAAGGTCCACACTGCCTATTTTTTTTTTAAAAAAAAAAAAAAAAAAAAAAAAAAAAAAAAAAAAAAAAAAAAAAAACAAAAATTTAAAAAAAATTTATACATTTACCCCAGTAAACAGCGAAACATAGAGAGACTTTTAAATTCGCTTTACAACAAATAGTGAGATTATCCATTACGCTAGCCAGATAGTTCATGAGTAAAGCGTAAAAATTTTGTGTTGGCTTTTAAATAATAGTCAGTGTTAGGTATGTGTAATAGCTTGTTGCTGGTGTTGAAGGCTAAAGCGTAGGAAGTATAAGGCGAGTTTCCACCCGCTTTTAAATGGGCATGTATTACTCGCGGTACTCAAATAATGGTGTAGCCGTCATGATCCTGTGGATTAACAACCAATTTCTGTGCAACCTAGTATCACTGCTTGGGCACCGTTTTTACTAGCTCGTCATGCGGAATAAAAAACAACGCCTTGAGGCCGGCTTGATGATACTAACAACATAGCTCTTGATAAATAGACCGTGAATAAAGCTTGCGTTCGCTCGGGGGAACAATTACCATCGATATTAAATTTATCAATTAGACGCTGTTGTAAAAGGTTCTTGCATAGTAAAACGTGTAACCTACACACGCCAACCCTTAGTGATTTTTTTTGTTTGTAGCTCAGTCGCGGTGGCATCGCATGTGTAATAACGGAATAAGGACCTGCAGCACTGACTCCATCAGCGACGTTTATGCATGTAATTGGTACAAATCAATAAAAAGTCGCACCCCGCTTTTTTCAAGTGTTGTGGCCGCGGTGGATTAAAATCTTGCAGCCTGTTGCCCAGTCAACCCTTGTCTCTCGCAAGTGTTCAATTCGGCAAAATCAAGGCTAAAGAGAAATGATCTTGGCAGAATGGACCACCTAGCTCATGTTTTAACTTGCGATTAATTAACTGATAGTAACTTAGGTAGACCCCAAGCTCAATACCGCCAATTATCCGATGTTGCATTATTTGCGTACAACATAAATAAACCAAAAAGCGGCATCACTCCACGCAAATTAAGTAAAGCCATAGTTTCATCGCTGTAATTTGGCCGTAATGCTTAACCGAGTTCAACCAAGTTGAATTGCTTGATAAAACCAAAATATACAAAAAGCACTATTATCAGTAAATTAGGCCATTAATTAGCTTGAGCATGTTTATATCCTCATCGATTTTAGATACACATTAATAACATAGCTTTTGATTTGAGCAAATAAAAAAAGCCTGTCTCAAGGCCCAGCCACATTAACGGGTTAAACCAAAAGTTTATTGTTTGATACTTCGGACATCAACATAAGTTTCGACATAGGTAGAAGCCGCCAAGGTTCTGTTAGGTGAATGCCGTAACAGCCAAAATGCTATACGTTGCTTCCTTCAAACCAGCGGCGATAGCCACCCCAAAGGACTTTACCTTCGCCAACCTTTTGCGTTTCAATCACAATGAGTTAGTTACACCACTTAAGTAAAGTCTCCCATAATCTTAAGATTGCCCGTCCCCAAATCTCTACTTGTGCTGCCAAAATTTCGCTTCAGGAAACTTGCTCACATTACAAGTCATCGCTTTAATAGCTATCACGATCAGCATGGTTGAGATCAAAGCTTTCAGTTTTTTGATCGTTACAGCCACACTTGACGCTCTGGTTTAGCTGCATCTAACTAAAATTTACCGTCAAATTGATTAAATCCACCGGTTAACCAAGAATAGCCTAAGTGTTATTTTAAAAGTTGATCGTAAGCGTGGGCCCTGTTGTCCAATTCACATAATCAGCAAGCAAGCGAACTAAAGAATAAACTGAGAAGACGTAGCGATACGTTTTTTTCATGAGAGAATCCTTTTTAATGACATTTTAGCGGTTTGATAATACGAATAAGTGTTGTGTCTTTATACAAAGTGATGCTTTAGTGCTGCCAAGGCAGCCACTGAAACCAAAGCGATAAGTGAATAAGCTAACACCATTCATGAATATCGCCGGCAATACTGTCTGATTTGGCGAACCATTCCCCCATT
>Ga0163217_1062143_pt1 | contig 19282 bp, 11 predicted proteins | sample SynspAceP_FD_185933 | JGI IMG/M metagenome (GOLD analysis project Ga0163217, IMG submission 185933) | Saline lake microbial communities from Ace Lake in Antarctica - Synechococcus sp. Ace-P (PacBio error correction) | ecosystem: Environmental > Aquatic > Non-marine Saline and Alkaline > Saline ...
AAAAAGAAGAGAGATCCACCCCTTTAGCTTTTTGGGAAATAATTAAGGTTGTTTTCCGCTCAGTTCAAAATCTTAACTTCTGTGCTTCGCTCCAGTGGGCTTGCCGCAACTCTGGTCTGTGTTGGTAAAGGTCCCGTCGCTTTTCCTGTTAACTCGATTACAAAATCCATGGGTAAAATTAATGGGCATTATAAAGAACTTTTGTTGAACTCATCATAAAAAACGTTTTTTTTCTTTTAGATATACCCATCCAACGGCGGTAAATTCTATCTCCAAACCTGGCAATCATCAAAAAGGGGGAGCCCAGAAGTTTATGTGCTGTCTACCTGGGGGTGCTTTGACCTGCCAATGAGGATTTTTTGCCTTAGGATGAAATTTGCAGAATGGGCTTTATGGCCATGTTTCTAGATGAAGCTGCCACATACCATTGGGGCAAGCCTGTAAATGCGTATAAGAGTAAGGATTTCAAATGTATGCATAGATTTAAGATGACTCGGCAGTGATTGGGATTAGGTGTGTAATTTGACCAGCCTTTAACTAAAATTAAAAAAATTTTGTGATTTCATTTTATCCCTTTATCGCTACTTTATCAAGCTATCTGCTGTATATGGCAAATTATGTGCTTTTTAGCGCAGAAAATAGAGGATGAGGCTCTGCCCTAATAACCAACCTCAGACTTAACTTCCACCTATTTGGCTTTTTGTCGCCATACTAACGGCCATTAATTAGCCTTATGATCTGCAAATCCGTGAAAGATACTCAAGAAAAAGCGCCGATCCAAAAGTCGAACGAATTAAAATTCTACGCACTCAAATTGAGGCAAGAGCAGTCCCTGTATTGGGCAGTATGCTCATTGCTCCAACGCTTGGGACAAAGTAAGCAGAATTAAGTTTAATGATGAAGACTTTTACAATCGTTCACATCAAATATACTTTTCGCGCCATTTTTAACGATATTGGGCGTTAAAAGCCAACCGATAGACTTGATCAAGGTTTCTGAAGACTTTTAGAAGAGCGCAACGAATTGGAAGATGGGGTGGTTTTGCCTATTTAGGTGAGCTCGCACGCAATACGCTTCCCAGTGCCGCGAAACGTAATCGCCTATGCGCCAAATTAATCAAAAAGAGCGAGCCCTTGTTACTCGAGAAATGATTGGGGTGGCTCAATGAGATTGCTGAAGCTGCTACAATCCGAAAGGTTTCGCAACAGCGGCGAAATTTTGGAATATGGCTGAAAGTGAAAGGTTTTTGGAAATTGCCGAAAAACGCACAGGCAAAGATAAGGCCCAAAAAAATATTGAATCTGTTTCTGGGAAAACGATTGATCCGCCTAGAAAATACTAGTAAAAAAGTAAACAAAGAAGTCACTGGGTTTCCACTGGTTAATACCGATTTGATTAAAAAAACCAAGTGGCTTACACCCTCTGACTTGATCCATTGTAAAGCTGGCCTCGTCCATGCTATGGGTAAAACGACATTTGCGGATGAATTTGTGTGAAAACGCTATGTTGCTAAGAAACTAAGCCGTTTTGGTCTTTAGTTTAGAGATGCCTTCCGAGCAAATTTAATATGAGGATGTTGGCCTACTCAGTTCGGGTAAGACCAAAACTAAAATTCGTACTGCCCAGCTGAATGATGAAGATTTGGGCGCGGATTTCCAAGCACTATGGCGATGTTAAAAGACAAAGATAAATTTTATATATCGACGATTTCATCGGGCTTTGACCCCCATGGATGTGCGAACTCGCGCACGAAAGTTAGCCCGTGATAGAGGTGGTATTAGCCTTTATCATGATTGATCTTACAGTTGATCGTGTTCCCAGTTTTAAATGTGACAACCGAACCTTAGAGATTGCTTGGAAATTTCAACGCTCACTTTAAGGCCTTGGCCTAAGGAAGCTTGAAGTGCCTGTTGGTGGCTTTTGTCACAGTTGAAGCCGTGGTTTGGAGGCAACGGGCTTGATAACGGCCATTAACTCTGACCTACGTGAAATCAGGCTCTATAGAGCAAGATGCCGATTTAATTATGTTTAATAATAATCGGGAATGAGGTTTTACCACGAAGAAAAGCACAGACAAAAGGAATTAGCTGAAATTAAATATCGGGCAAACAGCGTAATGGTCCCTAATAGGCCAGCCAGTGGCTGCTTCCAAGGGCAGTTTTCACGCTTTGAATAATTATGGCGGGCCCTGCAATCGCTGACGATTATTAGGTTTATTGGTAAAAGTACGGGTAGGATCCTGTGCGAGTTTTACACATCAAAGCGTTTAGTTTTTTACATAAAAAAAGAGAGAATGCAATGCATCTCCTTTTTGTTTTTAGTCTATTTTAGTGGACTATTTTTCTACTTTAACACGTTTACTGGCCTGTTACTTTAGCAGTAATACGACGATTCAAATGCATGAAGCCTGTTTTAAAGTAATCGCGGTATCAAAGTTAATTGCGTTTCGCCATAACCCACACTGCTTTGAATGCGCGCAAGCATCAAATACTGTACTTTAGTAAATTAAGCAACTTATCGCATGCGTCAGCACGTTTTTTTGTGACAACATCAATCATGTTGTAAAATCAATCATTTACCAGGGCGCTGAAGAGTGACCTTCTATTACGTATCGGTATTAGGATAACGAATTCATGAAATCAGCAAAAAGTTTTTGGAAATCTGGATTTTTAGGATTACTAAATAATTGAGCTGTTATTGCCGAAGTTTATACGTAAGTTTGGCCTTACTTCTTCTTCCAATAATACGCTACTAACCTACCGCATCAACTTTATCCGACAATAAGGTTGTAATTAGCACATTTTGTTCGTCAGCATCAGCAACGCGTCCGCCATCTGGTCTGCGCCGATTGGCACAACCATCGCTGTTAACTTTGGTTCCCGCTGGTGTGCTTTGGAATAAATCTAGGCCTATTTAATACGCCGTCTTTTTGTCTTCGTCAATGTCACAAACCTTTAGCAATCAACTTGCCGTACCTGGTGCAAGTATTAGCACATATCAAACGCGTCGTTAACACTGTCCATTGTCGCTATCCTTTTTGAATTTAGCAGGAGCGCTTTCGCCGATTGAAGGTAAGTCTAAACCTAATTTAAGGCCAATGTCTTTATTACCGTTTATCAACATCAATTGTAAACAGCGGCAACTTTCAGTAACAAGCTTGAACTTATGCAGTAGCGCCCATGTTTACCAATACCGATATTAAGGGCAAAACACTATTTTTCGGCTAGTTTTTATGTGCTTACACCACCAAATAACATATAAAACATCTTCCGGTAGAAAATAAAGTACGTCGGCACCTATACGGTTACCAATTGACATCCTTCCTCTGGGCTGCATTGATAATCCAAAATAAGAAAATTCTTACGCGGCCAGCCCAATTCAGGCTTAAAACTGAAAGCCCAAATTCCAGCGCCTATCCCAGTACGCAATCCTCAGATAATTAGGAAGACTGTATAATTCTTGGTCAGTTGAGTAAATATTTCTGGCAAAACCAGCAATCATTTATCGCCTTCTTTGCCAGCATCAGCCAAAACTTGGGTTGATAAACGCTAACAATATGCTTGTTGCGATTGATAATTTTTTTTTCCATGTGTAGCGTCTTCTTAAAGTGTGTTCTGCTAGTAATTAAAATTATATTCATCAATTATCCGTTTTGTTTGAATGCGAATCATTCAGTGTAATCAAATAAATGACGTCATACTTTTTTGGCAAATAATTGTAATCGATGTTTTGCGCTCACCTACAAAAATAAAATAAAATTAGCAATGCTCATTTTTTTGCGAAAAATAAACTGCGCTGAAGCTCAAATTTTACATCTTTTTTTTAAGTCTAACTCAACTTCTGCAGGCAAAATATATGCCAATATAATTTGCACTCCAAATAGAGAGTGAAAAAGTAAAAAATGATCAAATATCAGCACTAAGCTTAAAAATTATAAACTGCTCAATAAATGTGTTTTAATTCTTTAGTCACTAAAACACATTTCTAGGTACAAATTTCCGGGAGGGATTGGCTAAAGGGAAGTATGATTTTTTTGCGCCGTCGACTTGATGGTCAACGGTGGTGATTTTTGCCTGAGACCGACCATAGGTGTCGCCATACGCAAACTCGAAGCCCTTCTGACCTCAATTCATTTTTTTGCGCCGCCACAAATCAATTAGTGATTTCGCGCAACCATGTCTTTGACATCAGCATTGATACCTGTTGGGTCTTTCGCCGGCAACATTTTTTATGCCATTATTTCGAATGCCAAACCTTTCCTCAAGGGAAAATAGATAAGAGCCTTTTGGTATTTTCCAACCCCCATACCGATTAAAGCCAGAATATGCTCCTCCTGCCTTATCGTCATTTTTGCGCTTCGGTTTACCTGGTTTTAACTCTATTGCGCCCATCATGCTCAACACATTGATTAAAGCGTTAAATAAAAGGATTATAAATTCGGCGTTTCATAGATCACAAATTTCCTTGTTGATGGACAATGGTAAGAATAGTCGATTATGGTATGGGTTTATTTGCATGCAGCGCACATACCATGTGCTTCAATCGTTTGTTTTGATTAACCTAGAATCTACAGAGCATTGTTGGGCGCTTTTGTTTGTAGAAGAGTTTTCTTTTTAAGCCTTCGGATTGGATTTCTTGTACTTCACCGCAACTGTCACAATCCAAAAATTGCACTGATGATGCAATTCAAAGTGTTGACAAGACCAGCAAATGCGTTGGTTGATTCCAATTTAAATGCAGCCAAAAGCCAAAATTCAAGCAAAAAATCTAAGGTCCGGTAAAACAGTCGCGGGTTTGGCAACCTGTGGGGGGCTCACTCAGTTTAAGCGAAATCTAATAATTCCGTAAGCGCCAATTGCCCCTTCTTGTTGAATAATAGCGCGGTAAAAACTTTTCTCGGGAGAAGGTAAATCTTGCGCCCTTTTTTTCTCGCAAAAACGCGCGCTTTTATTTTACATGCACTTCAATACTAGCCATCAAACTATTCTAAAGATTTTAAACTTAACAAAGCATATCACTTTTTTAATGGAGAAAAATTACTCATTTTTGTGGCGGCGCAACTTATCGCGCAATTTTTTTGTTTGTGACATTGTATTAATTTTAGTTCCTAAAAATGTTGCAAATAAAAGACAGATAAGAGCTCAGTTTTATTTAAAAATAGCTGTATTTTTGGGCCTGAAAAAGCCTTTAAAAATATGTTCCTTACATAAATGTCTCAAATTGATACATCGCTATTGTGATAATTAATAGACACAATTAAGCTTGATGTATTTTTATGTTAAACCTGCGGCCTCAAAATTAGAATGAGCGTAGTTATGGTAAGAGCAAAATATTAGGATAACAAGCCGACCAAGGCGGCTATTTGGTTGATCATTACAAGGTGAACCAAGGTTGTGGCAACTGAGGCATCCAACCGGGGTTATTTAAAAACTACTTGGCAGGAATTATCTTTTGTCCATGCTATACCCAAGAGCAGGATAGTTAAGATTGGTGATTACGAAGGACAATGTTTGTTTTCTATGCGATATGGGCAATGAACAAATAAGATAGTGGATGCCCGTTGAGTTAATTAGTATGCGCCTCATATTAAATGCAGGTCGAAAAACCTTTTTTTGGTATTGGGCTGCTCGAGCTTTGTGCAAGTAGCATTATTTAATGCGCACCCATCGTTTTTGTGGGCAATGTGGGTACGACTAATGCAAAGCAGATAGACTTGGGAAATGGCGATGCATTGCTCTAGGTGTAACCATCGTTTGTTATCCCGCCGTATTTCTCCCTGTATATTGTCGGCCCCCCCAATTTTTTTTAAGGCCCCCCATAAAACAAACTGTTGTTAGCGCAAAGGTAAACCTCATCATCAGCAGCAAATGTAATTCAACCCTTAGCTGGATTTGTTGAAAAGTGGCGAAACATTAGAAGAGGCCGTACATCGTGAAGTCATGGAGGAAGTTGGCGTTAAAAGTCACTAAATTTTAACGCTATTTTTGACAAGTAACCTTGCCTTTTCCTCATTCATTGATGGTGGGGGTTTTTAGCTGATTTTGCCGGGGGGAGATATTGTTGTTGATGGTCCATGAAATCAATTGATGCCCAATGGTTTGATATTGATGCTTTAACGCGGTCATACCCTCCCATTTTGTCTATTGGCGGGGCCAACTGATTGAAAACGACCACTATTGAAGAAATCAAAGCAGGGCCAATCCTAAGCTAAATTAGTTGAATCTAAAGCAATAAAAAACCCGCACAAAGTGTGGGGTTTGAAAATACTAGCGCCCTTGGTCTCGTAAGCGAGCTTTCTTAATGTTGTAATGCTTTCGCAACACTTTTTATAAGCAAGGTAAAAATCAGTAATGGCAAGTTTTTTAGCAAATTACCAAGATAAGCCTGTTTAAAGCAGTCCAAAGTCGCTACAAATAATCGGCCTTTTACTGCTTTTTAGCAAGGTAGTTCGTAGAGGATGCAAATGCAAAAATTACAAAATGATCGAATATTTTAAGGGCCTTAGTTACGCCAACCAGTAGATGTTAACGCCGGTTTGGATGATGCCGTCAGGCGGGAACCGATATTTACCAGAAATTAAGGCAACACGTGCCGAAGCGGGAGACTTTAATAAAATGTCTCCTGTGTAAAAATGCAGAGCTTGCCTGTGAAGTCACCTTGCAACCACTGCGTCGATTTGACTTAAGATGCTGCAATTCTTTTTCTGATATTTTTAACTATTCCGGATGCGATGGGACTTGGTTTTATATTTTTTGAAAATGGTGAAGGACCAATTTGAGCGGCCGCTTTACCTCATTGGCCGAAATTAAAACTAGGCATACCCGATCCAGAAGTAAGAACTGGCTTAATGTTTATGATGCGGTACGCACTATTCGTCAAAACTTAAAAAGGTAGTGGTGCCGTTAATTGGATTTCTGGCAGTCCGTGACCTTAGCTACCTACATGGTAGAAGGTGGTTCAAGTAAAAGCTTCACTAAAATAAAAAGATGGCCTTTAGTGAGCCGCAGGCTTGCCACTTATTATTAGACAAATTAGCCGATTGCAGTCATTTTTGTACCTAAATGCACAAATTGCTGCAGGTTGCCCAATCGGTAATGGTATTGTGATACCTGGGGTGGGGTAATTGTCTGGTCGAGACCTACAAGGAGTTTTCACCTCCTAGTATAATGCATAAAATTGTTTGATGATTACACCGTGAAAATGAGGGTAAGGAAAGTAGCCTGTAAACCCTAATTCACTAAAAATGGCAGGTTTACTGGCTGATCCATTGCCGCACTGGTGTGACGCAGTGGGTATCGATTGAACGGTTGATATGGCGATGCTAAAACCGAAATTGGTCATAAAGTGGCGTGCAAGGCAATATGGACCCTTCCGATGTTATTGCCCCAGCTGACGTATTGGAACAGAAGTAACAGCTTATTCCTAGATGGTTTTGTCAAGGCGATGGCCATGGTTTATAATTTAGGCCATGGTATGCCATCTCGTGTACGCCAGAAAATGCTAAAGTATTTGTTGAACGCTGTAGCTCGCTTATAGTCTCCATTTCATTATAAATGAAGTCATAAGACTTTTACCGTGCTTTGTGATTAAAGCAGGTTAAAAGTTATTAGTGTTATGGTCTGATTTTATCGATTGTCTGTTTATTTAAACCACTTGATTTAAAAATAAGCGGCCATACGAACCCCTCCCATTTTGTAAAACGCTGTTGTTACAGTGGGGCATTTGTTGATACAAGTGTCCCCACGAACAGCTTGTTGCTTGCTTGGATATATGGTGTCTCTTATGGCACGCTTTCTCTTATCCATACTTGCGTGGATCGGCCACTGAAACCACTCTTTTGGCTTGCTGAGTTGAAATTTTTTCTACTAAGTATTGTTTGTCCTTCAGTATATGACAATTCTCGTCCTGTCATTAATTCAGAATCCCATTAACACGATGAAGGGTTTTTGGAATCCCTGCCAAGAAAAACTTCAAGTTTTGACATCGTTGCCACCTTGTCAGTGCCAATTGCCAACATGGCAGTGGTTTTGATGCAAGTCACCGATAATATGCACAATAAAACGTAGGGTAAAACTGTTTATCCGCCAAGCTGGCCTTGGGGTCTTTTAAGCTTGCGGTAAATTGGCTTAATGCGGTTTAATGCAATCTCCTTCTTCAAGGAAGCTCGACTTCTTGATTTAGGTCTATATTCGCAGGTACAGTGGCATAGTGCCAAGGGTTGGCGGTCTATTTTCGCAAAACTCACTGGGGTCCGAACGCATTTAGTCGGGTAATGTCGATGCCTCGGCTAAATCTTCGTTAATGCAATATTTGTGAAATGCTTGTGAGCTTGCGGCGTAAGATACTGCTGGCAATTGCCCCTGTGACACGATGGGCCTTTTGGCCCCAAGCCAGTGCTTTGGCCCACTTAAAGCGATTGAAGCAATAGCGGATAACAATAGTTTTTTTAATTTTCAATAGTTTTTTCTTAATGGTTAGATTGTCGATTAATGGTCTAGTTTTTGCGCAGTGGCCACTGGCGTTTCTGGCTAAATTTGGTCCTAATAACAGCTGGTGAATGCCACCAAAACCTGCGTTTGCTCATCACCCACAATTGATCACCGGCCTTAGCATAAGCGACAATAGATTTACTAATTTAATCTAAGCTTTAAAATACAATAAAGCTTGTTATCTCACTTTGGCGCGAGTAAGGCTTCCATTGACCAGTTTTAAATTGCTCGCTGCAAATATAATACTTGGTCTGCCGCTGAAACACGACGAGGCTTAAGCTGTCCTGTGCACACTCCAACCTTCATCGTGGTTTGAACGCGGCTCAAGCAAAGCGAGTATTCGCTCTTGCCCCACTTTTGACGTAAACCCTTCAAAGTGGTTTCTGCTATCGCTGTTTGGATGATGGGGCAAAATCATCAATACAGAGTGATACCATAATCTGTGCGCTTTATTCCATGCGTCCTTTTGACATTAACAAAACTGCCCCAAGGCTTTCTAGCGCAATCGAGGTGGGCACGCCCACAGTGGGCCGCAGCAATCGCCATAATTCCATTATTTTATATTATGTTTGACGGCGAGTAAATTTCGCAACACACGCTTCCTTGCCAATTCCACCTTGTTAAAAAGCACTTTCGAATTCATGCCAATCGTCTGCCACATGACCCTAGTTGCCATCTTTTTCCAGTCATTTGCAAGGGGTCGCAGCAGGCCCATATCCAATACCCGAATAAGATTTTCATCTTGCTTGTGTGAAATTAATTTATAAAACCATTGTTAGGTACGGTTTCGCAGCAAGTGATAACTGGTTTTTTTGATATCGGCAAGACTGTCAAAAAATATCGGCATGATCAAAACTCCTAAGTTATTGAGACACGAACGGTGCGTTGGGATGGTAAGTGAAAAATTTCGAACGTTTATCAAAAAAAGCACTAATCCGTATTCATCCGCTTCAATAACAAAAAACGGACTTGCACCTAAGCGTGCCGATACGTGCGCAAAATTTTTGCCGGGAATGCCACAATTAAAAACCCCGGGATGCAATATCAGAAGCATATCTAAGATCCACGCTACATGCTGGGATGTTGTTGTTTTTGCCATGAGTACCCCGCACGGCAATACCCAACGGTCTTTTTAGCACATTTTTTCAAGCAGCCATTGAAGGACCACTTTTACATAGGGAAATATTGCGATCCAATACATAATTCTACGCGGTATTGCCCCTCTTGTAGCGCATTACCAATAACCCACTAAATGCAGGTTTGGGGTGTGAACTGGTCAGTGGAAAAACCTCTGTCCAGAATGTATACCCAGCGATTTCTAGTTGTTGTGCTCATCGGCGGATAAACGTTAGTTATCGCTGCCGGTAACCGTATGTCCAAGGGCCTTTGGCAATTGCCCGCAATTCCGCCCATAAAAGTGCCACAAATACCGAGGAATATGGATATGCTAATTTAAAGAATCAATTTTAAAGATGATGCTTAGCGTATCAAGAAACTGCAGCCCTACAACATCACTAGTTGAAAATGTAATTTGAATTCAAATCATATTTTTAAACTTATAGATTGTAATTTTTCGGTATTGTTTAGCGAAGTTTTTTTTTCTTGTAGCCGTTATGAATCGAAAAAAACTGACAGCATCAAAATAATAATAAGCTGATCTATCCTCTACGCTAAGCACTTTTTAATAAGGTATACACCTACAATGAAACGTTTTTGAACTCTCAACTTCAGGAATGATGGTGCCTCCATGGGGAGCTAATACTGCTAATCAGACTCTATTGGCTGGCTGTAAAGAAATTGGCTTTTAGGGTGAAGTCAAGGTGGCCTGCTGGTGTAGCTAGGCTCCACTCTGAGTGAAAACGTACAAAGGTGAAACCAGAAAAAAGCTGGATGTTATTTTAATTCAAATACTAAAGGATATTCTAAAAGATTCAGGTTATGTTCCAAAAGCGATTTCTCAGAAGAAGAAGATGGATGTTGTGGCCTGCATCCTGAGGGCAAATATTTGTTTAGCTTTGACCCCTATGATGGTTCTTCCAACACCGATATTAATAGCTTAATCGTACTATCTTTTCTATCAGTTCATGCCGCCGCAGTGGATGAAACCCGAACGATCCCTCAGCCTTTTTACAGCAGGTACCCAAAGTGTCGCCGCTGGTTATGTATTAATATGGCCGTCAGCCGATGCTAGCTATGACAACTGGACGTGGGACTCACCTCTATACGCTTGATAAAACCATGGTGGTTTCTTGGCTGACTAAAGCAATGTAAAGTGCCCGGAACAAACCAGTGAATTTGCGATAATACCTCTAATCAACGTCCATTGGGAAGAGCCATTCAGCGTTATGTTAGTGATTTGATTGCAGGCGAAGGACGGTCCACGAGGTAAAGATTAGCAATAATGCGTTGGGTTCGCCGCTATGGTGGGTGATATCCATCGAGTGTTAAGTCGGTGGTGGGTATTTTTCTTTATCCTTTTGATAAACGAAATCCGGAAAACCCCGGTAAATTGCGTTGTTATAATAAGCAATCCGATGGTCGTTTCTTAATGGACAAGCGGGTGGGCTTTGCCGATACGGCACGGGACGTTTATTATGGAAAGTTAAATGCCTACAGTTTATAATTCATGCAGAGGAGTTCCGGATTGTTGGGTACCTCCAAAGAAGAAGTTTGAAGCTGTTTAAAACTATTATAAGTAGCTGAATAGAGGCTCGTGGGCAAAATAACGATTGAGCCTTGGTATTTGTCAACGAGCCATCAGTTTAGGTGATATTAGTTTTGACTAACTACAATAAAACAGATGTTGTTTGAATAAAAAGCGCTTTGAAACTTCCGATATTGGTGTTTGCGACACAATAATTCATGTCCTTGTCATTTCATCTTCATGCTCTAGCCTTTATAATCTGGCACAATTAAAAGCCAAAATATAGGAATAATATGATTTAAAAATGCGTACCTGCAGGTAAAAATTTGCCTGATGAAGTCAATGTCATCATTGAGATACCTGCCCCATTGCTGAAATTCCGGTAAAATACGAAGTAGACAAAGCAGCGTGCTATTTTTGTTGATCGCTTTATGGCACTTGTATGGCATTAACCCAACAACTATGGTTAATATCAATAATACCACTTGTCTGAAGATGGTGACGCCGCTGGACGTATTAGTTATGTCGCCCGGTTTCGCATTGCTAGCTGGCTGTGTCCCATTAAGTGCCGGTCTGTCGGCGTCCCCTAAAAATGACTGATGAATCAGGTACATGATGCAAAATTTTTAGCGGTATCTGTTGATAAATTATCTAACGATTTAACCGTGAAAAATTCACTGATATTGATAAAGTAGCCTGAAATTTGACTAGACAGCAAATTCCAACATTTTTTTGAAACACTATACAAAGATCTTGAGGCCCTAACAAATGGGTCAAAATTGAAACGGTTTGGGAAGATGCAAAGGCATCAGCCAGCTGAGATTATCGGATAGTGTTAACGCTAACGAAGAAAGCAAATAAACAGTCTTTTTAAAGTGCGTTGTAAAGCCGACTTTTGTCGGCTTTTTTTGTAGGCTTTAAGTTCTGCTCAAAGTCGCCTTGTAAGGTATTTTACCTTGCGGCTGGAATTTACTGTATGCCTCTGTTCTAAATATTATTATCTCCTACACTCAGCTAATCATAGGCAATGCGTTCGAATTAACTTATTGACTTGTAGGCAAATGTTGCACAATTAAAGTGCAATTAAAAAATGAAAAAAAAAATCTTAATTTTAATCTACTTTGTGGACTGTTTTAGTGTTCAAGCAGGAAACCTTAGAACTGTTTGGGAAGACATGATCCCTAAAGATTATATCCGCCTCCCAGCAACAAGTCAGCCACGATGGCAGCATGATACAACAACATTTTAGATCACCTGTGGTTAAGTCGCTCAACGTAAAGTGGTTAAATCCCCGTTTTAATTGTGCCGCTTGAAGGCGACAATGAACTTGACCCGTGAATTTTCCTGCTGTACCGTATTTTTGGCGCTTGTATTCAGTACCGCCGCCTAACCGCCAAGCCGCAAAATAGTCTATGTGAAGTTTTCAAGCCGGGTGCCGTAGAATAATCTATACGATGCTGTTTGGGTCCAGCCGGAACGCTTTCTACAGATGCATGGGAGGGTGGAACTAGCTAACGTCGTTATCGATTAACGGTATAAGTGTAACGCCCATATGATGGAATAGTAGATTTAATTAAATAAAGCTTTGCATTGGATATTTTCAAATTGCCTTGCAAGGATTAATGGCGCTATAGAGTTTTGTGGTATAGGTTATTTATAACTTGATTTTTTTAGTTTGTTTTTACAAAGGTAAGCTCGATGAATTTCTTAACGAAGATGTCTATAGCGCAAAAAGTTATTTCTCATTCCCATTATTGGTACAGTTTGGATTCTAAATTTATTTGGGGATTACACGTTTACTGGTTTGAGGAACGCAGAACTGCGTAGACGACATGCATTGAAGTACAATACCCCGCTTTAAGATGCCACCATAGTGCTTTAGTCAAAATGAGAAGGTAAAGAGATACTTAAGTAGCGCAAGGCGATTACTGGCGATGAAGACGCACCTCGATGCAGCCAAAACTATGCCGTGATACTGAAGTTTACTCAAAAAAATTCAGTCAATTAATTCCAATTTGGCCGACGAAGCCAATAGAATTTTTAGAGTCCTTTGACGCGCTATTTTAAATTTTGCTTATAGCATTTCTGAATCAATGGTCAATCAAACAGCTGATATGTCTAAACTGGGCGAAGTTCAGTGCGCATAGAATGACAACTATTCAGACGTGCCAAAAGCGCTTACTGCTTTTCGGGAAGCTCGATTTAATGCCTTTCAAAACGGCATTAAATGCCACTAAAGACAGCGGTAACTTAATTTGATTACAGTGGGTGTAATTATGGCGGTGTCAATTATTGTGTTGCTCTTGCTACTGCTATTCCGATTGTAACGGTTTGCGTAGTTGTGTTGTGCAGGTGGTAAGTTCACTGAAAGATATTGCCCCAAGAAGTGGTGATCTGAGGTGCGCCTTGAGACTAAAAATAAAAAGATGAAAATTGGCGACCTTTAGTCTATTGGTTTCAATCAATTTATGGAAAAATTAAAAGCAAAGGTGTTGTCAAAGATATGTCAATGCCTCATTAAACCACTTTCTGAATTGCTGCCAAAACTTAAATCAATTACGCGATGAATACCAATAAGACGATTGAGGTGCCATGCAGCGTGCAGGCCGGAGAAGCTAAACGTGCGGTAGATTGAATGACTGCTAAGTGTGGATCGCGGTAGCTACCAGTGCGGCTGAAGCAGCACGTGCAGCGGGTTGAATTGCCTCTTCTGCCCAGCGGATAACGGCAGCTTGTTGGTCAATCACCACCGTGCAAAGTATTTCCGCCAACTGGCCGCTACGTTGAAAGAAACCGCTGGAAAGTTATTAGAAAATTAGAATCAGATTCAATTCAAGTGGGGTTGTGGTACTTGCCGTAATTAAAGTATTGCTGAAGCAACTAACTTGTTGGCCTAAACGCCGCCATTGAAGCGGCAGGGCGGGGGAACAAGGTCGAGGTTTGCGGTGGTAGGCAGACGAGGTGCGCACTTTGGCTTCCCGTACCCAACAATCACAGAGCAATTCAAAAAACCAATTGAACAGCTACAAAATGCAGCATTCAGCGGTAGTGTTATGTCTAAAGGCACTGATAAAAGCCAGCCAATAGCGTTTGAAAACCGCAAAATAAGGCGGGACATAAGTTTATCAGTCCATTACTGAGACCAATAAGCCGAATTGACGCCGCATGAATGACCAGATTGCCCACTCAACCGGTGAACAACCATCAGTGGCAAAAAACCAATCAGTACCAAATGTGGATGAAAATCCTCAACGAACAGTTGAAACGTCTAATAGTTCAAGCCAAATTGGCATCTGTAAGTAGTGAGTTGGCACAGCTTGGCGCAGCAATTTAGAAGCCAATTACTAAGCAATTTAAAGTCTAGTTTGTTAGTCTTAGCAACAAAGCCGCTGAATATGAGTGGAGCCCCCAAAGCAGGACTAATAGTTCATTCAGAACAGGGGTTTTTCAATATGCCAGCCAAACCAATAGCCGTCGCTCACTCAAGTCACAGGGTTTTTGGTGGGTAGCATGAGTAAAAAAAGGCTGTTTGCTGGGATAATGCCCGTAGCTGAAGCTTCTTCGGTAGTTTTGAAACAAGAAGGGGTTTCCACTGGCGTATCATGAAAAGCCGCTACGAGGCACAGCAAGATATAAGGAAATTAACTAACAATTGTGGTTTTCAACAGTCATCGACTGCAAATTCTTCTGATTATCACCATCCAAGGTAATGTTGAGCGGATTATGAACAATCAGATAATGGTTGCTTCACTGGGTTTGATTGAAATTTAGAATGACCAACAACACAGTATGTAAGAGCCAGGGTGATTTCGCTCAGTTTGACTTCTTGGGAAATATAACGATATTAGATTTGTGACAAACAGCTTTTTATAAAACAAGTAATAGTTAAGTCACGCAAGATTTATAGGAAGGTATTTATACTCTTAAGTCAAAAAAGTAATGCCTTCAGAAAGAATATTCTTTAAAGGGTATATGGTTAGATAAGCACAGCCCTTGTGGCTGCTACTAGTTGTGAATTTAATCTAACTTATTAATTATTAATGTGACAGAGTTGGAAGTATTAAAAATTCCCCCCCCCTTTTCCCCCTTTTAAATTGTTTAAAGTCCATTAAAGGACCACTGATGTTGGATTGTGTTTGTGGCAATCCTGTTCGTCAGTGTTTTTTCAAATTGTTCTATTCAATCATTTGAGACATTGAAAACTGGTATCGTGAGTCGTAAAGCAGGATCTTGATGGTTATTCAGAAATCTGTCGAATGACTTGGTCACAAATTTTGGCAACGCAAAGGTAACGATATAGAGTGGACAACTTATTTTATTGAGAACTTGATCGCTCGAAACGTAAGTTTGCCCACAATATTTTCTGTTAATAATGAATTGCTTAGTAAGCTATTTTTGGCAAACAGGCAGATGCCGAAAACTCAATGAATAAGCCACAATTAGCTGATGTTTTTAAAAATTCCCCTTGGGTTATGAGTATTGCTCAAAAGCAACTCGTTGAACTTTAAAAGGTGATTGTGATAAACGTCTACCCCAGGATAAATTTACCTCATCGTCAATGACCTGAAAAAAACCACTCGAAACCAGTAAATGTATCTTATGTTCTTCAGTATTTTTTCCGCTTAACAGTGTTGATTGTTTTTACTGGCTTTTGCTCTGACTTTATATTTTCTTTTTAAATCGCTTGGTTGCACCCTAAGTCGTTTTTGTCGACTTTGCTATGAAGTTAGCCCATAAACACACATAACTATGGTCTAAAACCTGAACATATCAAGGTAAATATGAAATCGCACAATTAAGTGATGATAATTGAAACAAATGATGGATACCATCATACACCCAAACGGAAGAAAAACAAAGAGTATACTCAGCAGTTGGATTTTGAGCAACAGAAAACCGTGGAAAAGCTGGCTAATTTCGAATTAGCCAACTGGGCTGCCTAAATAGGCAATTTTTTTTGTGGAAATGTGCGTGTAGAGCTACTCAGGCCCAGCGTTCCGAGTCTGATGTCGCCTACTATTTTTAGACTTAAAGATGGTTTTAAAGACGTCAATGATCATTTGGTCATGAAGTGGGTGACAAGTTTGCCTGATTAAAATCGCTGCCTTAGTTAAAAGCTGTATTTGCGTGAAGGTGACATTATTTTTCTCGCTTGGGGTGGTGATGATTTATAATTATGTTGTACAAACAATCCGGAATGACACTAACCTTGGTTAACATTGCCGAATAGGATTGTTAAGTGGTTTTAGGTGAAACCCAATAAAAATTGAAGAGTGGGCAAAATAACGTCGGTGAAGCAATAGGCATGCTAAAAGGCAAGTCAGTCCAAACTTTCATCTAAGTGAATTAATCAGCAATGCTGATTTAGGCCATGTATCGTTCTAGTTAGAGGGTAAAGGCGATACACTCTTTTTAATTGAAGAGAATGATGGAAGACAACAAACGTAAGTTTAGCTATGCAAAAATATTGATAAATGCCGCTGCTATATGATCAATTTTAGTTTGTTTTATCAGCCCAAAGGTCAACCCTCATTGGCCAAGTGACAGGTTATGAAGTGGTTCATTACGCTGGTATGACACAAGAGTTTAGGCATGAATTTCTTCACCCGCCGAATTTATTCCATTTGCAGAAGCAATGTGGCAAGATTAATGCCGTTACCTCTTGGGTTCTTAGGTCAGTTATGTATTGAGTTTTTGAGCTACAAGCAAGCATTTTGGAAGTGGTAAAAAAGTGTCCGTCAATTTATCCGCTATAGATACTTAAGAATGGAAAATCTTTTTGAGGAAATAAAATCACTTTTGTAGATTTTAATTCGCCCCAGTTTTATCGAATTTGAAGTCACAGAATCTGCGTATCTCGAATTTTACTTGCAGCTAACCAGTTTTTGCAAAAGTTACAAAAGCTAGGTTCAACAATTGCTTAGATGATTTTGGTACGGGTACTCGGTCCTGCTTATCTTACGCAGAAATTAATCTCGACACCTTAAAAAATGCGACAAGCAATTTTGTGGATAACATAAGGGGTTTCCAGAGCGCAAAGTAATCTTATTACTATTGCCATCATTGATATGGCCTTTCGCTAAATTTACAAATTTGTGCTGAAGGTTTGAAACCGCGAGAACAAGCGATTTTTTTTGATTTCCTCGCGGCTGTCAACAATTACAGGGCTAATTTATATTGGAACGTCCGGTGGCACTTAAGGATATAAACTTATCCAGCCCGATAAATTTTCAATCTCCCTGTTTTTAATAGAGTACTTTAAAGTTCGCTGGTAGGGGCGGTCGATGCCTGGTAAATAAGGGCTACGGCACCCCCGGAGTACTAATAAGGTAATTCCAAACAAAGACTCAAAACCGAAGCGATTTGTTTCAGGTTGAGTCTTTCTGCGCGGTAAAGCGCATTTGTGCCCAAAAAGACTGAATTCGATCCTCTTCAAACCAATAACGCTGAGTAATTAAAATTAACTCGCACTAGGGCTGCTCGGTGGTAAACTGACGACACAAAATGTAGCCTAAAGAAGAACCCATAAATAAGCTTTTTGACTTGTTTGCTTTGATATCGCATTTCTAAAGTCATTAATATTGGCTACGACTAACAATATTGTTGTCTTAGCCTTTGGCCTTGACTTAAAACAAGAACCTGAAACAATCAAACTGCAATATAAGCCGCAACTCAGATATTTCCCCATTTTAAGACCGCATCATCAGAATCACCCACTCCCAAAAGCTACTTGTAGTAAGTTGGGCTTTATGATCAAGCGTCGGGATTTTTTAATGGTGAAGAAAGGAGCGCTCATTTTTTGCCGGCCCTATCAAAGTGAGTTAAATCTGCTTTAAGTGCCATGCGGGGGTGAATCCCAACGTATACCTAAGGTCAAAACTAATCCAACATTGTCGCGAATAGAGATTATCAAAAGTGCATCAAAACGCGGCTTGATAAAGCATCTAATTGGGGAGCCAAACTCAGGCCGTATTGTGGATTGAACATCATTATAACTTTGCCAGCGATAGCAAGCAAAGGTTTTTGCCAATGGCCCCAGCAAGTTGGGGAATGGGTAGAAAATTAAGCCACCACTGAGGTAATAACTGGTAAGTTTTTAAGGGAAAACCACTATAGGTGAGGTAATTCGAACTAAATTTTCAGATTTAACAAAATAATTGAAGCGCATCGTAAATTAAGGCTCATTTGATATTACTTTTTACTCCGCCTGGTGGTATCAAGATATGTTGCCAATAGAAGGATAGCCCGCCTTGCACTAATGCGCCAGCAAAAGCCAGCCACTTCGGGTAAGTCAATTGCATTACCCATGTGGTAGACAACGCTCAAGTTTTTTTTAGATTGGCGTAACTCACGAACATTTAAAATAATCCCTCTGACTGATTTAATTTCAGCTTCTACGACTTGCTCACCACGGAAATCTTATCTTGAAACGGCCGCCCAATAGCCTCTGTGTTGGCTGAAGCTGTCTTCAACTATCTCATAACTGGCGCTGGCACCTTCAATAACTTCGAATAAGAAAACCATGTAAACTTGCTGGGGTGGGCTTATCCAAGGATAAGCATAACCGACGTCTTTGGAAATCGCTATAGTTAAAAAAAAGGGCGTGCGTAATTTGCCCAGCTTAAATTGGTAGGGCATCAGTTTGCTTGATAGGTGGTATATAACCATTCTTTAATCGCGCCGAATTTCCGCTGTTCTGACGAATGGGCCAATAATTGCGAGGTTAATGAACCCAAATTATCGGTAATATGCCCTTTCAATTTGAAATAGCTACTAAGGATTTTTTGCCCAAACCTTACACTAATCAATCATAGTTTGTCGTAAGAGGCATTTTTAATCATCCAACACACCCGCGACTAGGCGTGAAACCGGGAAATATCAAGGGCTTTGGCGTTGATTCAGCTTAATAGGAAGACTATAATAACGCAATTTTTAGTGCAAATAATAGGCAGTATGAACTTAGAAAAAATTTGGCAATTGAGATACTTTTATAAGTTATTAAAATCATTAAAAAATATAGGCAATCCAGCAGCCTATTTTTGAGGTGTAGATTTACTATATTTCCTCCTAAGTCTGGATACTAGCTTAGCTGAAATTATTAATTCATGCTACTAATAATTGGGACCCTAACTGTATTGTCTATTGGTTG
>Ga0163217_1066218_pt1 | contig 19282 bp, 11 predicted proteins | sample SynspAceP_FD_185933 | JGI IMG/M metagenome (GOLD analysis project Ga0163217, IMG submission 185933) | Saline lake microbial communities from Ace Lake in Antarctica - Synechococcus sp. Ace-P (PacBio error correction) | ecosystem: Environmental > Aquatic > Non-marine Saline and Alkaline > Saline ...
GTCGCACGTATCGGTTGGCTCGTTGATGTTCAAAATCTGCTAATATGAATTTGAACGAAACACTAAAATCAGCTGAACGCTCACCAATTTTTCATGCTGGTGGTCCCACGGTGTTAAGGGGATCACATAGCGAGATTACGTCTAAATCATCAGAAACCCGTATGGATATATCTTGTGGTAAACGCAAACCTTTTGACTTTAGGCTTTTCATTGCAACCGATTGCCATTTTCGTCGTTCATAAACAAAATATCGCGGTCTGGGATACTTTGCCATGCGACAAAGTTGTTCACTGGCTGCAAGCAGACCAGTCAGGTAAAATCACCTTCCGCAGTAAAGCTTCATCATAGGGGAATTCGCCTCGGCTAGGCTTGTTTATACGCACTTTGAGACGATCCACTGTATGCGGGTTATTGGTGTAACTGTGATCACTCCAAATGCCGTTTTATGACCTAATGAAATCCAAGTACATTAACCAGTCTTTGCGGCAGCGCCTACAATTGTCGATTTCGCAACAGTGGATAAGGGGGTATTTTCACAACCACTGGCACTTCACCGCTAGGTACTTCTGGCGATAGTCGAAATAAGGAAGTCGTTTTCACTATAGGGCGCAGCTGGATAATTGCCGTCGGCTTGGGGGTTTTCGAACTAAATTTATATATTGTTTTTTCTCAAGGCTTGTGAGTCGCGGGTATCACTAACAATACACTGAAGCCCTTATTTCTGCGCGACACTTTCCAATCCCCTGATGCTTTGGCAAAAATAAAGTTAGGCAATATCCGGCACTAAATAATGTGGTTGGCTTGTTTGTTGCGAAATTTTGCGACGCATGTTGGGGGGCGGTACTGGTAAAAAGTTGATGCAATGCGTGACTTTTTTTAAGACTTATTTCGTTCTTTTTCAGGGAACTTACAGGCCTAGACCCGTGGCAATAGATTAGCCCGCTTCTTTCGATACGGTCTCTGATGTTTTGACATAATGACGTTTCCCCTTGAGCAAAAAATATTTTTTTTTCCATGAACATTTACTTATTTTGAACTTATCGTAGCAAGGACATTATAAAATGAGCTGATAACCGGTTACATTTGCGCACAATGTCCAGATTAATCTGAAGTAACCGGGTTACATTTACTGGTCGAAATGTAGCTGCCACGACGTAGAACAATATAAGTGATATCATGGATTTATCTGTAACGAGATTTGAATTATCGTTGCCGCTATTTAATCTTGTCACTGGGGATTGGCTTGTGGATACCTCTAGAACGTGCTAGTCGAATATCTGAAGGGTCTTTATTAGGGTAATGGAACTGAAGTGTACTACCTTTGGCTGTCGAAGATGCGGTCAGGGATGTTTTGATATTAGCGGCAACCACTCAATGTGGATGGTGTAGTTTTTATTTAATCTATGGCTTAAAAGCATATTTTCCCATGGTTTATGGCCGGGCCGTTAACGACAAATATTTATGTTGGTGTTCTTTGTCAATCTGGTTACGGTCGCTTCGGGTTTATGACCGGGGGGGCAGGAAGGATACGATTTCTCGCTTTGGGTGACAGAAAAGGCTGCATAGGCTCAGTCACATTGGTGGTGCTCTTGCTCTTGGTTCAATTTAGCTGGGTTTTTTTAGCTTAGATAGCTTTATTGGGGCTGGTGAAATTTTCAGACCGGTTTTTATGCCTGGCAATTATCAATCGAACTCTTCATATAACGAAATTTATTATGGTTTGAGTTTTTAACCTTTATCACTATGTTTTGTATGTGGTTAAAGCGGCATTCCACGTGTTGTCCATTACCGAAGTGGGTGCAGTTTTTCATTATGACGTGTGGCATGTAATTGCATAGGCGTGTTGCGTATGCAGCCCAGGTTTTATCATCCTGAGATGTTAGCTAAGGCAACTGCCGGCTGGCTGACTTTGCAATACAGTTCAATTGGCGTTTTTGGAACATTTAGAGTTGGTCTGAGCGTATTTTGCCATGGCCAATTACAAAAATATCAGACAGAATTGGTTTCCGATGTTTGGTATTTTAATGATGTTGGTGAGATTTTTTAAAGGCGTATTGCAAAGCATGGCAGGACGCGGGCACCAAACTGATGATTATGCAGCGGGTTTTATCACCCGTTGTACCTACTGATCGCGGCCAAAAATGAAGCTGGGTTTGTCAACGTGGTTTGGCTATATCTCCTATAATGATAGATTAGCCGGGTTTTGGCACCATACTTTGCCCGCTATATCGTGTTTCTTTAATGACGAATTGAATGGTATGGGCAGTGATGTATGATTTGAGCAAATATTGCCCTTTGGCCCTAGCTAAAATTATGTGCCTTCTGGTTATTGCGGGATTAGTCTTAGCTGGTTGTTTGCCACCTTTTGTCAACTGTGTTGCGGCTACCAGACAAATGGCAGCTGCCAGCTTATGTGGTTAAGTGAACTGCTATAAACGCTAGTAAATCAACGCGAATGCTGCGGATTTAGTACCTATGTCTACCTAAGCTAGTCATCGTAATCCATTGTAGTGTGGTGTTGGGCACCACTATCGGTTTTGGTTTTATTCAACCTTAAATGGCTTGAATCATGGTGGATTTGTATCTGGCCCTTAGTGGGCGGTTTATCCGGCCGCCAATGTGCTCAAATGTATCTGGTGGCGTTTCAATGGGTTTTGGTTATTTTACGGGATTGTTACCGCAATTTCGGACGGCTTGTATCCATTAATGTTTACGCGACATATCGCATTAAATGCCTTTCCTGCCTTGTTTTATGGGCTTAATTGGCTCATTGTTAGGGAAACTATTAACGCCCCTGACGAATATTGCAGGTATTGGATGGCGTCTTTCTATAATGAAGAAACGCGCCCTTGGAGGTGGTGGAAACGCTGTCTTTACCTGGAAATTCAAAAAAGACTAATCCAGCAGTGCAAGCCAATCCATCATTTTTGTAAGCGCGATATGGCCTAATGTGGTTGGTGGGGATCAGTTTGGCGATAGTGGGACTATTGCGCACGCCGATATTTTGGTCATTCAAGCAGTTTTGTGCCATGACAAATTGCTTAGCCTGGTAGTGATTTTATGTGCTCGGTAATTTCTAAAAATATATTGGGATACCCTCCGAAGATTATCCGCAGCAGATATGCCAAAGCATGCTTGACGTTAAGTAAAAAAATTACAAACTTGAGTGATATTTTACATAGTGTGAAGGATGAGATCTTGCTATGATAGGTAAGCCGTTACTGAAAAGGTTTTCATGGTGGTTGATGGCCTGCTGAAATTGTCTAATTAAATAAGAGATAGAAAGAGTAGCTTATGAGCTTGACAAAAAAGTAGCAAAAATGTGGTGTGACCCCATAGGGCACTGCTTCTAGCTTAAAAAATTCTCCGCCTGAACTAGTCAACGGTTATTTTCAATCGTTGCAACACCGATTGTTAGCTGCGCCATGACCCAGTTGTTTTGGCGTAGAAGTCTCAATGAGGCGACCAACCCCTTTCTTATTGGGAACGCATCGGTATTAATGCCACAATTTAAATGCAGGTGCTATGTTGTTTGAGGGCAAATAGCACCTAGTGGTGGAGAGTGGAAGGGCAATTTTGGGGAAAAAACGCAAAGTCATTTTGTTGCGGTGCCAAAGTGAAGTAACGGCGTCGATAATATTTTTGCTTTTGGGACTATCCAGGTCGTTTCTATGCAGAAACGCGGCTGAGCCGATACAACATCTAGATGCAGTGGGGCGTTTGTCGAGCTATTCAAGACGGGTTATATTTATGGTTGTTTTGTTACATGAGCGTAAGGAAGATGCAGTCGACCCTGATGATCTTTCCCGGCCACGGCACAATGTGGTATTGCGCGCACTAAAGATTTCTGAATGGGAGCGTTTACCTGATCTGCTTACGCCTATGTCTGGTCACAACGCAATGTGGTGTTACATCCAGAATTTGGGTTGCGGGAAAGTAATGCTTAGTATACCCGTCGCAGAGATGGCTTTTAATCAGTAAGGCAGTGGTGGTGAATTGGTTGGGTTGAATGTGATTCCAATGGGAAAGGCTGAAAGTAAAACAAGAGTTGATAGTTGATGGGTAAGGTTTTTGTCCCGCATCAAAAGAAATCAAGAAGGGCAGGGGCCTGGCCATTAAAACCGCTGAAGGATGGTTGCACTTTGCTCATGGCGTGCCGTACACGCTGCGGCCGGTTGCGTTATGTGTTATACATGTTTTATGACGGATTTAGCTGAGCCTTTGCGTATTACTTTACAACGGTGGCCATTTTATTGCGCACACGGTGAGGACGGCCGAGTAGGGCGATGTGTCTAATGTAACATTTGCCAATGCTGGATCGTCCAATGGCCAATAGGAAGTGTTTAATTTACTAGCCGTCCTCTGATCTCGTATTGCAGTTCAACAGACCAACATAGATAAACTGCTTGACTATGTGCGCAATACCGCTAAACGCTTACGTTCGGCTACTTCGGTGAAGACTATTTTGTCGACAAATAGAGCAACAATAGGGCGTTTATCCACTCATGGCAAAAGGGTCATAATCTAATGAAAGTTCGTGTCGGCCTTTAATGTGCTTGATGTGCAGAGCATTGGAGCGAGAATGTCATACAATATGCTGACTGGTGGATGGCCCACATAAATTCGACCTTGCCATGCGGTTGTGTTTGGCGAGATAGAGCTAATCAAACCCGGTGAGAAGTGCATAACAGAGGCATTATCTTTGAATGCCCGCATTTTATGGTTTTAGTGAAGCGGCTAAGGAGTTTAAAAATGGCCAAATGCAGAAGTCGCGGAAGCGGGCTTATGGCTATTTAATGCAATATTTTGATGATGGGATAGACAATGGGGTGTTTGTTTTGGGCAGCCTCGATTATTAGGCAGTGTATTAATTCCAGAAAAGCAGAGTTTACGCACAGCCTGTTTGCTAATTTTATGGTTTGAGTGCGTATTTACCGTTTAACCGCGACAAAAGGGCGCTGCAAAGCATTACCTATTTTGACTTTTAGAGCAACACCGCGGTCGATTTGGCACAATGGCGGAATATTTTGAGGGCCTTACAAATTGGCGGCCAGTTATGACATGCGCTTGAGCGATAAGGATCTGAACTAATCCCAAAACGCATGAATGACCATCTGAACATATCGAAGCTTTACACGACGGCGCGTATGATGCTGTTAGCGGAAAACCGCAAGTTGCCGCGGCTTTACAGTCCTGTTGCTGGTATTTGACACACATTATGTTTTAAAACCCAGTTCCTGCATTTAAGTCTTTTTCAAAAAGTCCATGATTGGCAAGATGCTGCCCCTGCCTTTTTCTTTGGCATGATATTGATGCAGTTGCTTTTGTTGGGAGGACGTTGAAGGTTGCTAAATCAAACCGCAAATCTCAGCCCAGTTTTAGGCCACTTGTGCTTAAGATGGCGACGGTGTGTTTTAGAGCAAGGCATTGTGAAGGGTCAAGTGTGTGAACATTTTAACCTTTGTCGATCAAGACAATTCATCAGGAAAGGCTTTTGTGGGTGGCAGGCAGAAGCAATCAAATCGGATTTTGCAGGCTTTCAACTCAGTGGTTTGCCAAGTTTAAACAAGCGGCGGAAAAGGTTTGGCAATTTACGCAAGAGCAACATAATTGACGAGAATATGGCGAATGTCTTGGTTAGCCTTGTGTGACATAACCTAGTAAGGGACAGCACCTACAAAGCAGGATTTTGGAGGCCTATCATAATGGCCGAGCGATGATGGTGGCAGCTCGTTTGTTAGGGATATGGAGCAGGAGATACTGTATGAATGGCTAAACTAGGTAGGTTTTTGTTACTCTGCTGAGTACGGCAGTCTTAAGCATTTGAGCATTTTATTAGCGCAAGGGGACATCACTTTTTGATGAGCGACCAAGAGTTTCGCTTTGCGTGGACTGCCTGCGCCAGACTACAACCGCATCGAAAAAAATGAGCCCAAGGGCACTGTCCACGATCGCCGAACTTGGTGCCAATATTTTTCAAGTGGCCCAACTAAAGATGAGGCAAGACGAAACTGGATCAAAGCAACTGGCCCATTCTGGTCATGAAAGCTATGCGATTTCGTACTGTCGGTTTGCTTCAAGCCCGTCGGATGAAGCTTGGCCGGACGAGAACCTCATATTCTGGGGCCGCTGGAGAAAAGGCGACTATGCCAGCGGGCTAAATGAACGGCCAGTGGTTGTTTACGAATCAGATGAATAGCTTAGCTGACCAATATGGGTTGCGGCTAATATTACTTGTTATTGATCATTGGCAAATGGTGGGGTGGACGTGAACAATGTGGCGAGGCGTTCTTATGCTGAGCCACAAGAGGCCTTTTATGATAGTTAAAGTCCAACCCTATAAGCCTATCAAAAGCATCATAAACAAGTTATTCAGCGAAAAAACACCTAAACAGCGCCATTATTTTGAATGAAAAGCGATTATGGGTGGGAGAACGGGCAATTGAATTTACAAGGTAGCACTCAGCGCTCATTTTTTAGTATCAGACGGGGAGCCCTGATTCCCAATTGGCACCGAAAGCAATTAATCGTCGATGGTAATTATCTTTGCAACTCCAATGCGTAATGCATTATTATTATATTCCTATGTGGATATATTCTTATTAATCATTTTTTATACCACCAATAACAATAATAAACCTGAGACATAAAACAGGATTGTTAAGAAAATTGCTGGAACGTAAAGTTCCTACATGGTAGGTGAGTTTTGGCCTGACTCGACACCTTCTATCTTAAATGATATTATGCAAACCGCGGTTTTTTTCAATTCCGAATATAACAGGGGCCAAAGCGGCCGGCGCTTTTTATCTGGGGGTTTCGTGGGCATAGACACAACCGGCAGGGTTCTATTTTCATAAGAATATACCGTACACCTATAGCTAGTCGTCTGCCGGGTTTTATTGTCACGTAGCTAAGGAAGACGACCGAAATAAAATGGTGGTGAATTTAGTGCGTTTATCTCAGGCACAAATGTGCAGGCTAGACCAGTGTTCTGCCTGTACCACTACCAGAACGCGAATTCTTGCGGCCAATTATAAAACTTAACTAATATTCAATGGTTTAGGGGCACCCCTAGGACATTTAATCGTATTGACGTTCGGCAGAAAATCCTGAAGATAAATTGGCAAACGTGATTGGTGAAAATATTCAGATGGTAACAAGCATTTTGATCCCGCCCGTGATAGCTTGTGTTGCTGACTCCGCGCCTTTGATAATCGGCGCCGACTTATTATTTACCGCGTAATTGCTGCAATGCAATAGCGGCCGAATCGCGCCCTTCGAATATCCAGCCATTTAACCGTTTAATTAGTACTGGAATGTATTAGTCGAGGTGCTAACAATTTTTTTTTGCTGGCAACTCGCGGTTAATCAGCTCTTAATACAAACAAATATAGCATTACCAGAACCGTGTCCCAAGGATAAGCCTGTCATACTTCATGGTTCAAAAAATATGCAGCTCAAAGTATGGATTTTAATATGCTTGTAACTGAGTAAAGCTGACCGCCACCATAGGGTGTGGTCTTGCCATCCGGATGCCTGTTTCTTGTTGTTAATGTGTTTTTCACTGCTGAGTAATAATGATTGTTTGTTCGCCTTGGCCAACATATTCCCAGGCTGAGGGGTAAATAAAATCACGGTTTCATGCAGCATGTCATGAGCGTTCTTACTTTGTTATTGGTCGATAGCGTGTTATTTCACTGCGTTATTATATACATATTATATATATTCTCTTTCCAGGTTTATGCGGCGCATAAACACACTTTAATGCAGTTTTCTCAGGCTCAGGTCTTGCCGCACTCTATGCCAGAGGGAATAAGAGGAAACAAGAGATAAGATAAACCGCTCATCCCGCCTTTGAACTCCGTCATATTGCCTAAGGGTAATTGTGCTGGCGGGCAACGATTTGCTCAGCAATATCCCACATGGTTGATTAATATCTAGGCCCTTAATTGAAACCGTAGTCAATAACAACACTGATATGAAGGGCAGTGCCCGCAGGCTTAAATAATATGTTTCTACACCTTGGTTACTCAAATCAAAATGGTGTAGGCGACGCACACATCACTTTGCTGCTGATAATTTAATATCGGCACACATCAGGTCATAGTAAAGTGATAAGTCAGTAATACAGTGCGACAGTCATGAGCAAGCCCAAAACATAAAATACTAGCGGGCGCATCATATAGTAAACGCTTGCTTTTGCGAAGTCAGTTTGCTACAAACAAAAGCCGGCACAAGATGCCGGCTTTCATAGATAAATGTATTTAGAAGCGTTTTTTAACGTTAACATGCCAAAAGGTTCATTGGCTCGCCATATAAGCATTCAATTGTACCCTCTGCAGGCGGTGTATTGAAAGTTAGTCGGTTGATATATTCTCGTCTAATACGTTACGTGCCCCAAACAATGACAGTCTAAATCCTGATCTCGGAAAGTTCAATAATAACCTTAGGTTCACTAAGCTATAAGCATCTTGGACTGCATAGGGGTTCGTTACGTACCGTCTAAGAAATAATATCACTAGTATAAGTATATTTCACCTTGCACACTAAGCATTCAAATGTTTATGCAGCTAATTCTAGATCTTCGCTTAAAGACAATACCGCATAATTTTTCTGGTTCGCCGCGTCTGTCACCTGAAACGTACACGAAACGATTAGGATTGCATCTGCATCAGAACCTCACCTGGATCAGCTATACCTGTTATGCAAGTATATGCAGTCCGCAACAGTTACCAGCCGCAAAGGGTTTTTGTTATTTGGCTTTTAACAAAGGCCATAAACCAAGATTAACTTCTAAACTATCAAGTAAGGCTTAACCCAGTGGCTTCTAGTTCAAGCCACGCCTTTATTCGTAGTCAACCGGCGTTTTGGTAAATTAAAGCCATTACCCGTTAAACGTATGCTTGAAAATCTTAAACGGTAGTGTAATGGTACGGCGTTAATTACGTAAATCTTGATCTGGGAAGTCTTTTTTCACACCTAGTTCAAAGATTGTGACGTTTTTCCGGCATTCAAACAGGGGATTAAACCCACCAGCGGCGATACGGGTCCGGTATTGTCACCAACCCCGAATTTATAGCCTTCACCTATAAAGACCCATACCACAGTAGGTGTCAGAAATCAGGTTGATACCTTGTTTTATGGTGGGCCTGGTGATTTGGTTCAATTCCTTTCAAACGATTCATTTATATCTGGGCGAGTCTGGATGTCGTAGCACCAACGCTTTAAAGCCCTCCTGGTGTTTGAAAAGGTAATAATGCAGCGTTGCAGGCCATTTCAAGAAAAGGGGTGCATTTGGACCTGACGCCAAATGCTTGTAAATATAATACCAAGATAAACCTGCCCGTAATCAAAAGAAACCTGTGTTGGTGGCTGAGGGATTACCTATTGTGATGAAAAGAAGTTGGAAATTCGCTGTACCACCTGCCATATTTTCACTAAATACAGTGGGAGTAAGTCCTTTTTCTCGTCGGTGTAACGAATACCGAGCAGTTAGGGTTAACCTCCTGCAGTTAATTTGTAATCAGCTGACCCAAACAAGGCAATTGATACTTTTTATGCTTTTGTTCACAACGTGAATCAAAACCAGTGCTCGCGGGGGCTAGCTCAGCCGGCTGGCGCATTCAACCACCAGTAGCAGCACTAATGCATTAAGTGCATTAAGGCAGTGGAATCTAGGCACCCGCCGAAACCTTGGCGCATATAAAAGGTTAATACATTATCGGTATTCGAAGTAGGCTACAATTCTAGGTCTTGCTCAAATAGTATAAACTAAAATATAGTTAAGTTTTTTCGCTGTTATAGGTCGGAATGGCGGTAGTTCTTGGGAAAACGAGCTTTGCTGCGAATCCGTTGCTGGTTACCAAATAAGTCCCACATCAGTGAATCTGTATCAAAATCATGTCGTAAGACTTTCAAATGTACGATAAGCAGATATAGAGACTAAGGTGTAGTTGGAAATCTAGTTCCAATCGAAGTTGGGCTGATAGACCGGGTCTTGTCATGCGTTGATTCAGGCAAAATGAAATAAGGCAATTTCCGATCATAAAAGGCATCTACACTGAACGCTGTTCCGCTAAACTGCTATAGCTTGCATCTGAGCCAATTTGCCAGGGAATTTTTTCGCCTTGTGAGTTACTTAATTGTAACCGCGAGCACCGCAGATATCTCATCGATTCGTGCCAGTCGCAATGATACGTAAGGTGACATCCTTCCGTTAGGGTATATAGTGCCTGTGCTCTGGCGCCCCAGCGGTTACGATCGTTAACGGTATCTCTTCAAGGGGATATCGCTTAATGGTAAACCGTCACGTTGGCTAAACCAAATGCAGTTGATACGGAAGGCTAACACATTTCTTCAATCGCTGATATGGAGTTGCGGCCGACAGGCTTAACTAAACCCGTAATTAAACCATACAGTGCCCTCTAAAAATGCATCTCCGCCACTATGGCTTGGGGCCGCGGTGGTGACCCAATACCTCGCACCCAGATGGTGTGTTTTTAACTACCAAATAAGACACTTGTGGACCGGCAAATACTTCAAGCAGGCAAGCACGTAAGGCGAGGTTATTATTGGGAGTTTTGACGAGCGCGAATATACGTCCCTCAACATATAAACCAAACGCGATGGATTAAGACGAAGTCTGTGGAGGTACCCAGACACCGCGATAGAGAAACTTGAGTTAGTGTGCAACTTGACTTTGAAATGCTCCTAAGCCCGGCACATTAGTTTGCAAATCGTACATATATTTGATGACCGATTCGGCATTTCGTCGCCAGTAAAAGTGGTGACAGATACGGGTACACTTCTGTAAATTTTTTTGTGGCTTCCGTCTTTGTGCCAGTAAAGTAATGGTTTCTAGCCCTGTTTCTCACTTAGTTCTTGCTCTTGAGCACTAACAACAGTAGTGCTAAAGGTCAAACTAAGTCCCAATAAACAATGCTAGGGGTTGCGTTAAACTTCAGTGGGTAAACTGTGAGTCATTTTATTTCTCTCGTTCCTAGTAAACATTAATTACTAGTTTGGCTACAACTTTTATCCGTTTTTGGTTTTGGTCATTCTGTGGAGAAGCTTTCAATCTCTTATAGTCTTTTAACATGCTCCCTACCTTTATACGCCAGCATTTTCCACCTAAAAGTACATAAACGTTTGTGTAAATGTTAATCATAGCGGCCATTAATAGAGTGAATGTTATAATATTAACATTTGCCTTGGCAATTAATTTAGTTTTGAGAATGTTTTTTTTTTTTTTTTTATTCCCTATAAATAATCAATTAAACTAATAGATGGTTTCTGCCTAACAGCTGCTAACATCTTAAAATGTTGAAAGGACTCTCATGACTGAGTTATTTTTAGTGCGCCATGGACAAGCTCTTTGGCCAAAAATTACCGACAAATAAGCTCACTAAGGCATCACAAAGCGCTGGCTGGGTGATTATTAATGAGCGGTCAAAACCCGGTTTTACCACGCTTGACTGGATCTGGTAAGGCATCAAGAAAACGGCTTCTAGGATTTTACTGTGCATGAGCCCAAGCAATGCAGCCCTCGGTTACTGCTAGTTTAATGAATTTGACTTTTCAGTCCATCGGCGTGCCTACTTAAAACTATTTCCCACAAGAAGTATACCCACTGCAAGCCACACCGCTGAATTTTATCGTTAAATTAAAAAAAGCTAAATTTGGCGCTGGTCCGAAAACGAATTAACACCGCTGATATCCCTGAAGAGCTGGGCTGATTTTAAACGACGTGTTTAGCCATTCAATTGAGCTTTTGCAAAAAAGTGCCGGACAGGTCCTGTTCTTAGTGGTCAAGCTAGGTGGTGCGCAATAAGCCATGCTGCTCAGTGTGGTGCTAGGTTAAATCAGCGCAGTTATTGAACTCAATATGCAATTCGTAATACCAGCTTTTAGGTCACTTTTATTTTAATCAACACAGACATCCGGTTTAAGTAGTTTTTAACAATGTGCCACATCTAGAAACACTTGAACGACTCTTCATCAATTACTTAGTTAGGTAAATAAATCGACAATCGCTTAGTCTGTCTAACAGGAGATCAACTAGAACCTTTGATTACTCTGAAAAATCCACCGGTCTCGATAAGCAGACTGATCTTTATGGTCGGAACATATTTTTATCCATTCGACAGCCTATATTGAGCAAGTTCAAGGCCGAGCCTCAATCATGAACGCGCTGGCAAACCACCCTGCTTTTGAATGGAAGAAATAAAGCAAAAAGCCAAAGATGCTGATACCAATGACTGTGGAATTTTATTTCTACCCCATGATATCTGCCTTATGGAGCAGGTTAAGCCAACTTAGAAATATGGGCGCCTCCTTTGTGAGTTAATGGGCCGAGTTAATGTGGAGCTCTCGGAAGTCTTTAACTGCCAGCGCACCTACACGGTATTGGAAGTATTTGTCTAATATACGGCTCGCCCGGCGCACAAAAAACAATGGCTAGAGCCATTACTTGCCGGAGAAATTCGGTTCGGCTTTTGCCATGAAGAGCCAGCAAGTTGCCCTCGTCTGATTCGAAAATATAGGAAAACCATATATCGTCAGAAGAGGGGATACAGTATGTTATTAATGGTCAGCAGTGGTACACGAGTGGTGCCATGAAGCGAAATTGTAAACTTAATGGTGGGTGATGCGTATAAACGTGATACCAGTGCTGCGCGTCATACAGCAGTCACAAATTTGTACCCAAATGAATACACCGGGTGTCACCGTGGTGCGTATATGGCTGCTATGGGTCATTACGAACGAACCAAGTTGGCCATGGTCGAGGAAGTCTTGTGTTTGAAAACGTTAAAGTTCGGCTGCAACTTATTAGTGGGTGAGGGTGAGGGCTTTGACTATGCACAGGGACCGTTTAGGTCCAGCCGTATTCCCATTGCATGCGTTTAATTGTTTCGCCGCGAGCCTTGATATTTAAGCGTTGTGAGCGCGTCCGAGTCGCGTATTGCTCTTGGGTCAGCCTTTAAGCAAACAACAGCTCAATTTCGTGAACGCGATCGCGCAAATGCATTGTGATATTGAACAAAGCACGTTGTTGACTTTAAAAGCGGGCAGATGAAATGGACCGTTACGCGCAATAAAGTTTCAGTCGCGATAATTTATTGCCCGGCCGATTAAGATAGTGCCCCTAAAGATGGCGTGCAATGTTATGACCAAGCATACAAATGCACGGTGCGGGCCCGGAACCAGTCAAGAATACGATCTTAGCGTCTATTATTGCCTAATGTGCAACGAAACTATCGTTAGCCGATGGACCTGAGAATGAGTTGCATATGATGCAATTAGGGCCGTAACTTAATTAAAGTGCCAACGCCTAAGCAGGAGAACAACATTGAGTGAATTAAAATCACGTTGATTCCAGTAGATGAGAAAGTTTTGCCGACTATTTAAGTCAGCATTTTTACCTGACTTTCAAGGACCAGTGAGGCCACTAAATTTTCTGGCGAGTCATATCCAATCCCGACCTTTAAATTGCAAACACCAAAGTCAAACCTAATGTACTAAGACGTTCAACCGCCGGGTAATTTATTGAATCCGCCATGCGGTAGACCGCGAATACAAAGTGATTTGCGGCTTTGCAGGGCTCCACGGTGCCCGTAGCCAAAGTCATATCACTTGTTGAAGCCACCAGTGTCAATTTTGCAGTCTATTTTAATCATTATGGAAAATGTGAGGGCGAGGTTCACTTTTGGGACAGCTCTTTACAGAGATTAGCGATCAAACCACACGTAGCCCAGATGTATAGCCATGGTTGAAGTCTGTGTGGCGCTGCACAGTGTTGAATTGGAGTTGGCTGAGTGATTACGTCGTCCTGGGTAATTATTTTGAGCGTCAATTTAGTCGGTTGGGTCAGCAAATAATGTGCTGCTCAGAGACTCACGATATTCCGCAATGAAGTGCCTTAATTAGTTGGCTAACAACATTTGCCAGCGAGATGATGGTCGGGTTTCGCTGGTGCAATGACGGTGATTACCGGTATGGACAATTTAATGTTCATCTAAACTGGACAAAAAAATTATCATCGGTGTTTGACTGGGAATTGTCTCTTAGGACCATTCCTTTTGCGACTTAGCGAATCAATGCATGCAACTACGTTTGCCTGAAAATGTGGTAAAATGCCTGGTTTAGGTGGCGTTGCATAGAGCTGTTTGGGCATTCCTGATGAAACAAGCTTATGTTGCAAGTTATTGTAAGTTAATGGGTTTGGAATAAGATTGACACTGAACTTTTATTTAGCCTTTAGCTTTTTCGCTTAGCGGCGATTGAACAAGGTGTGGCCAAGCGGGCACAAGACGGCAATGCCTCGAATAAAGAAGCAATGAAAGAATAGGTGCTATTGGGTGCAGCCCGTTAGCCGTACACTAAGCCTACAATTAACCGAGGCGCGTGTAAATCAAATAGCCGAATAAAGATGGAGTAAAAATGAAGCGATTTGTTATGTAATGAGAGTTGGCACAAGTAGAAGAGTTGCATATACTAGACGTTAACCGATCCGGTCGCCAAAAAAGGCGAAGGTTGTAAGTGGATATTAAAGCTGTGGGGTTAATTTTTCCCCCGAATTGTTTTATTGGGTGCCACAGTTGTATCATGAAGCACGCAGACCTTTTACTTCCTGGTGGTGAAGTGGCTGGGGTGTTATTAAGTCAAATTGTGAAGGGTGAGTCATCTTAAAATCGTATGCGCGTTATCGCCCCTGTGTATGTCTTGGGCGTTATCGCAGAAAAAGAGCGTGTCCCCGACTTACCCCCATGTTTGTCCCATCCCTGATGCTAATCGCTGATGATGAAGCTGCGGCTTAGTTACTGCCATGCAACAGCCCATACGCCTCAAACAGCGCGCGCAAATTAAAGCCCGGTGAAAAACTTTTATTGGTGACCGGTGCTGCTCGGTGGTAACAGGCTTAGCAAAGCAGTGGGCAATTGGTAAGTTGATGGGGCTAAAGTTTGTGCCGGGTGTGTTAACCAAGAAAACTTGATGTCGCCAAGGCAAATGGCGCAGATATACGCTGATCAATTATACCGACACCCGCGATCTAAAAACGCATTAAAGAAGGTTTGACTGAATGGCAAGGGGTGGATGGTGGTCTATGAATTGTGTGGGTGGTGATGCTTTCATGCCTGTTTACGCAGCATGGCCGTGGAACGGTCGTTTGTTGGTTCGTAGGCTTTGCCAGCGGGACTCATCCAGAATTTTCCATTAATCTTGTTAGTCAAAGGCTACTCTGTGTCGGGGTTTTTTTGGGGGCTCGTTACCCAACATCACCCAAAGACTTTGCCGCCTATGCACGAATTATTAATGGGTGGTATGTGCGAGCGGTAAGGTCCAAAGTAATTGTCGATTGGCGTGTGCCATTAGAAATGCCAAAGAATGCACACTGAATAAAGTGATGGGACGGCCGAAGTAAAGGGGAAAATGAGTTTTAAGGCCCTAGAACTTAAGCTCGAGCCGCGACTAAACAATAAAAGCAGACATCGCTTTTACTTAATTAGCTCGTAGCTTCCTAACTTCTTTTTTTATTAACCGCCTGCTGTCAAAATAAGCATTAGACACAATCTTGATTTGCGCTCGTTTTTATAGTGCTTAGCATTGCAGTGACTGGCTTTGAATAATGTCGAACTTCTAGCCATACCATAACCGGTGTTTTTGCGCTTCTGCATAAAATTGCTGCTCAGGTCGATGTCATGTTGACTACGGATGTTGATGCATATTCGGGTAAACGCGCGACATGGAAAGCCGGCATTTTTTGTCACTAGCGCGGCAAAGTTGGTTTTCTAACCAGACGTAAGTAACAAATCATGGTTTATCCAACCCCATCAGCTCTGCCGACAAAACCATGACATCCGCCGGCTACTGTATCCGTTAAGGCAAAATCTAAGGTTTTTTTTATCAATATCTCATTTTGTTGAAATACCATTGCTGCTGCTCAAAAGTCGCGCGAATGTTTGCATCAGTATGTTCGATATAAGCCGCTTTTAGTTTATCAATAAACCAGCTATGTCACCGTTTCTAACTGCATTGCGCAGGGCCTACTGCTGCATGGAATCCTGGGCACACTGCTTGGGTCCAGCTACAAAACTGTTAGCGAGGGGTCAGACTAAACTTCATTCACTTAGTCTTTGAGTAAGCCGGCCAATATGCATAAACCGAGGTCTTAAGCGGCTAAGGTCTGTGGCTATCTTGCATCGCCTCTTCATTGACACCCAACCTGCGTTAAACCACTCTATTAGTTTATGGCTAAGCAACTGACCGAAGAGTACTTCATTTATCCCTTGTACAACTAAGTTAAATAAGCTCATTTAATGACGCAACTACTGAGCTAGCAACGAGTAGGATCCTGTCGCAGAAAGCATCCAGTAACCTGCATATACTCAGATAACTCTATTTCGCGCAGCAGCGTAATAAAGCGTCGCGTATTATACAGTACATTTTTTCGTCTCTCTGACTTTAAGCTGTCAATATCAACTTAACAGGCTACTAGTTGTTTGGCGGGAAATTTTCCAGCGCAATGTAGCCCATGGCAATTTGTCATTAGGAAAAATCCAATCAGCTGTCGGGGCTTAGTTCTGCCAGCACGCAGTTCTTAATCTTTTAAAAAACAGTGCAAGCCCGGTTTTATCTTACCACTCGTTTTTGTAGGCTTATAAGCCAGTGGAACAGTCGAAGTTGCGGCCTTACAGTTGCGCCGAAGCAGATGAAAGCGGCGCTGTTCAATTTTGGCCGCTATTTGTGAATTCGACTAAGGATAGGCCTGGCTGCTCTCTAAATAGGTTTTTCATTAAGGCAACGAGGACGGTCAACATCCGCACACACTTGAAAGAACGGCCCACAGGTCGTCCGCTTGCGCATTGCCAAATGAGTGAGAGTTTTTGCACGCCTTTTTGAAAGCTTTTACCCACCACGTGATTCAATTCAGTTTGAGTATTGATTCACCTTATGTAATTTAGGCTAAACCATCCATACACAATCGGTTGCTTTTTACTAACTTTTAACCGGTTTTAACGTTGGGGCTGCATCTGCCAAAAGCACTTTTCGTTGCACCAATGCAGCTTGAAAAGTTTGTTCAGGCAGATAAAGATCATCATAGACTTAGAGGCATCCAAGAAGCAAACTGCTTCATTGAGCCATAAGTCGTCCACCAAGCCCAATCGTGACCAGATTGGCCGTACCACATATGGGCGAGGTTCTGAGCAATAACGTTTAAAGGCTGCGTTTGTTCAGTCACGCGGGGTCATCGTCTATGCAGCAGTAAACTGCTACGAATAAGTACTAAACCAGCAGTTTTCCATGGCACATGGCGTGAAGTTAGGCGCCACTGCAAAAAGTCTAACTTTCAAAAGGGTAGGAACTGCCAAAGTGCTTTCCTAGTTTAGCTAGAATTTCAGCTGTTGTGTTTTTTGGCGGCAAATGGGTGCGTTCCGGCTTGACCTTTAGGTGATGTAATTTTTACTGGTACTTTCGCCGGGGATCTCGTCAGAATCAAACTCGCCACAGCATAAGCCCAAATAAGAAGGCATAGGCTCTGTACGATTAAATTCCAACGTTTGCCAAGCGTCCGTTTACGCTACGTGATTTAACAATGTTTTTTATTAGAAACTACGGTGTTGTTTTTTTTCAGGCGCGGCTATAAGTAGTATGAAAGGGGATTTTGAAGCCGGGTTCATCAAAGACTTGGAAAAGCGCACGAACGGCATGCTATCTTCCAACTGGGTAAATGAATATAATTGTTACCACTCAAAATTTGACAAATACATACCCGTCTGAGTGGTTGTGACCTTTCCTGTAAACACAATATGTAATTGATATTGCTTAGTGGCAGCCGTCTGTGCCGCTTTTGCATGTTGAAGTATCATAGTCATAGAGCGGTAACGACTAGTGTGTATTATTTGTGTACATCGGTCAATTCCGCTTTCAATGTCACTCGAGTTGATAAAATTCGATAATAATCAAGTGGCATTATCTAACCTGACGGTAAATAAGTGGTTTCATCACCACTAAAGCTGGAGAATCAGGGTCAATTTTTTTTCACCTTAATTTGTTTGAAAAATCGGCGTGACGTTGTCAGAAAGTCGGTAATTGGGATTCTTGGTGCTAATGCGCAGTTGAAACCTAAACAGGATCAAGCGATAACCAAGAATCGGGTGCCACGAATGAGGTCATGAAGTGTCCTTGGTGGTCTAAGGTTTGAAGTTTTTGAAAACCAAGCGTTGCAGCTAGTACTTTAATGCGCCTTGGCAAAGCAAGACTTAAGGGTTTAAAGAATATGTACAGTACTGGCTAAAAGCCGTACACCGAAGCATCATGCTGCTCCGTGCAAGGATATTGCTAGTTATTTTATCAGGGAATGATAGTGCTTCCGAGAGATTTTACGTGAGCTAATTTGTTCAGTTGTACCGGTGCGTATGGGGTAGATTTCCTTAACAAATACTAATACGTCGGGTAAAGGACCATTTGTGGTGAAGTGCTCAAAAATTGAATAATTTCTTTCAGATATGCAATTGTCTTGCACCTTCAACTATACTGCAGACTAACAAAAGGGAGTTCCGTCCACATTAGGATGAATAAGACACTATGGCCGCCCGCTCTGCAAGTTAAGGGGTGCGACAGTCGCATTTTCAATTTCAATGGGCTAACCCATTCTCCGCCGACTTGATCATATCTTTGTTCGATTGTTCGGTGATTTGCAATAAACCATTGGGAATCAATAGTGGCAACAAATCGCCGGTTCAAACCAGCCATCTTCATCCCCAGGGCGCCTTCCGTGCCAGGCACTTGGACTACCGTAATACCGCTAGCGACCCAAGGACCGCGTACTTTTTAAGGACCAAAGGCACACGTCCAAGGTAACTCCTTGTGTTTTCATCCACGATGCGCAAAGTTTGATACAAAGAATAGAACCGCGACCGTTGGTTTACCTTGCATGTCAGTCAACTCGTTTCAGACAAGTTCATCCATGCCACGCTTTTAAACAAAAAAACCGTGCCCAGTGGAACTTGTTTCGCATGCACCAGCCTTGGCACAACGGTGGTCCGATAGGCTTTCAAACGCTCAAATAAACCCGTCCCGGGCCAGACCGCACCGGCCAACCGTAACACTGGTCATTTAGCCAATTTAGTTTTGATTATCTAGATAATCTACGACAATGCTAGCCAATGGTCGGTACCCCTGAGCTACTAGTTCGCCTTCTTTGTTCAATTTAAGGAGTTGTAAGTTTCACCATCGCCCATTTTGGGCCCGGCATAAACGAGTTTGAAGCCGGCCTACACGC
>Ga0163217_1086025_pt1 | contig 19279 bp, 14 predicted proteins | sample SynspAceP_FD_185933 | JGI IMG/M metagenome (GOLD analysis project Ga0163217, IMG submission 185933) | Saline lake microbial communities from Ace Lake in Antarctica - Synechococcus sp. Ace-P (PacBio error correction) | ecosystem: Environmental > Aquatic > Non-marine Saline and Alkaline > Saline ...
CATTATCTATTAGGAATCCCTCGTAAGTACATCATTACAAACAACTAAATTATCCATTATCAACCACTTTACCAAAGGTTACACATTAGCCTAACACATTAAAAAATGAATTCCAAAATAACCTTCCCCCTTCATAGTCAATAATAGATGACAATTCCTTTGAACCAATCCTAACTACCCAAATTCTTTCTTAGAGAGGATACTCAGTCAAAGAATACAACTCCCCATTAAACCAAACCTCGGAACCTTGGATTTATATAATCAAATTCCATTAAAACCTACCCATTCACCAAAGATAGCAAGGAATTACAATTTAATTTATAAAGAACCACCCCTCCAATCCAATGAAAATTAATCCAATTTACACCCTTAAACACCATCGAGATATTACTTCCCTGGACGGGACAGTATAATTATTCTAAATAAGATTCAGGGAAACAGCCATATTTTGTTACAGAAATAAAAAATCACCTTCTTGAAAACTTATCATTCTTAATTTTGATTGATTAATTAAACCAGAGGTCCTATATCACCTTCAAAAAGATAGCACCGAACAGGAAGTAATTAGAAGAAAAACCAATACGAAATCATCGACCCTTACCCTCCCTACCCAGGATACGCCACATCCAAGACCAACTAAGAAAATTATAAAAAGACAACCAATGATCCTAATTCCGAAGACTTATTCCAGAAGGACCCACAACCCTGCGAACTTCAAATTAAGACGCATACATATAAGTAAGTACGAAATTACAGAAGGATAAACCGACAAAACGATATTAAAAATCTATTATGGATTATCATGAATAGAAGACTACCACTTCAGGTATTAAACCGTAATGGTAAGAATACCCAAAAATTCCTGCGACCAACCGCTTGTGCCAAATTCCGAGTAACATTGAATTAAACACCCGGGATCATCTGTCAGCCTTACTTAGATTAGTAATCCAAGTCAAAAAATTATAAACGGAACAATACCAATAATCGTCCAGGTTAGATTCGCTAAGAAACCCTTATTACAACTATCCTTGTCCCCCACGTCCGTTAACCACCAACAGAACACTTAACATGTCCTTGTACTTTTAAGATCCAATGACTATTATTAAAAAATTTATCATGCCTCGAATTCCAAAGATTAGAACGAACATATCTACCCATAATCCAGAGGTTACAGGAGAACTTATTACCTACCAAGGAATTTACAATATATACATCCGAAAACTTAAAACCGAATCAATGCACTCAAATACAGGCAAATAAATTTAAATAGAATAAGCACCTAACCGCCAGAGGTCCCCATGAACAAAAAAATTCCATTACCTGATGGCCGGAATGAATGGAAGTAACATAATTGCAAAAACTACATATTAGGACGATTACATGGGAACTATCGATGAAATTATCTGAAAAATTTGCGAACATCAATTACTAAACCCACCTATAATTAGATACCCTTAAGAATCCGCTACCAAAAACATTGAAGCAAATCCTGGCATTAACGAACACTTAATTTAAACGAAGGAAATCCAACTTCCATCCATGAACAGTCCATTGATCATCCAAGTCGACCAACTTCAACTCAAAAAAATTACGAGCCATTTTATTGACAGATCCTAAGCTTGAATACGGAATTGCCCCAACCATGTTACACGTAAATTCTTAATGCTATACCAACAACTCTATTATCAGAGTTACTTTCTTCCCCAAATGACCTGAAAAAAACAAGTAGGAATTAAACGATTAAAGAAAGCATTAATATTAGATTCTTCTGACCAATATAACTTTATTAAACTCTTATCTTAGGTGACCAAAGGAACACTCTTAAACTCACCATATAAACAAATTGGATCCGTCACTTAAATCAGGAAATTCTAAAGAATACTAATATTTTAGAAATTCAAACGGATTATTACATGAAATCTAAAATAAACAGCTAAGCTATAAATAAATTAAAAAAAAGGACTAAATAGTCCTCCAAAATTATACAACTTCACAATTTCCACATTAAAGACTTAACACCTAAGGATTACAATTTCGAATCTTAATATTCATTAATAACAAATAATCGAATAACCACAATCTACAATATGGAACATCATTCAATTATAAATTTAAGACGGAAATAAAACTATCGAACTTATAAACTGAACTCGAAAACACATCCAACCACAACATAAAAGGGCCACACGAACGATGCAATCGGAAGAACCGGAACCAAGCAAGAAAATAAAATCATTTTAATATTAAATTCATTATCCAAATCACTCTACTTAATAAATTACGGTACCCTAGTCTGTAATTATACATATTATTATTAACGAAAATATACAAAAGATTCCCACATCAAATTAAACTATTCATTACTATACCCTCAGTAGTCAACTATTTCTCCCTCGAAAATGAATTACATGTCAAATTCACAAATTATCTTGAAAAAATTCATATTTTATTTCCAAAGTACCAATTCTAAATAACTAAAAATAAGCCCATTCTATTTTCCACTAGATCGCTCTCTATTAATAAAAGTACAACCTACAATTCATACATAGAAATATCTAATTATTAAAATTAATACTTAATTATGATTACTATTGACAAGAAAATATCCTAAAATTATATTCAAACCGGCGATTTTAATTCCCATATATCTAAAATATACGGTTATTAATACAAATTCATTTGATGTCCAATTATAATTATCGTTAAAACAATGAATGAACTAATCTAACATTTCACAACCCTTAAGTAAAAAGATACAATTTAAATTGCTCATTAATTTATACGATTATTCTGAACAATTAATTAACTCTAATTATTGCTTACCCTGGTAGCACTTAATTCCAAGAATTTCAAAACAATTATTATGACAAACACTTTAAAAATAAATTTAGCTAAAAGAAAGTTAATCATATCCTTAATAAATCTATTCTATATACTTAATCCGGAACATTCCTAAACCTTCGATGGAGGTAGATTTATAGTTCTAGATATTAAAACCATCCTGGAACAAAAAACGTATTTACTTTTTCACGAGGTTAAAAAATTTTGTTCCTTTTTGTCCAGAAAAGCCTATTGGCCAATACTAATCTAGTTCCTGCCATAATCCAGTAAACGCGGCCAAAAGCCCTTTTATTCATGGAGGTTTCAATAAGATGAACCCGTAATTCCACCCTACTAAAAAATCAAAACTTCCAAAAGAGATATAGAACTATGGGACCAAATGTGTTAGAATCAAGGTGCGGCCAAATTCAACATTGTGCCTAATACCTTTACCGAAAAGTATAAATTTCCGTGAAGGCAACTTCAATCTGGCTTGTTGGTATCTCTTCCAGTGTATCAAGTTTATTAAAAACGAAATTGACCACACTTTATTTTAAATAACCCTTAAAAATAATGATTTGAACCGTAGTCCAGCTGCGCCTAACGGGTCATAGCAGTAAGGTCTTCCAATGGATATGGCGGTACTTCCCCCAATACGAAGCCTTTATTTACTATTTTACCTCATGAAAATATCCTATGAAAATATGATCACTGGTTGGTCAGGAGATGCAATATGTGAATGTTCCAGCTGTGTTTTGATCAATCCCTGCTATGCTGACATCCAAGGTGTAGAAAAGATAGGGAAATGTCATGTGCAATATTGGTGTTTTAATTACTCTACAACGAACGATATGCCCAGTTGACAATTTACTATAGAGCAAGTTGGCATGGCGACTCTGTTTACCCAACTCTGCTACAGATCAAACTATCCTGTCTGCTGTCCTTCCATAGAAACACCAATGAACAACGGGATGGGAAGGGCAACAATGATAAATTAGTTTGGCTTTCCTAATTGGTATAGTGGAAACACACCCTTTGGTTGGCAAACACCACAATCGCTGGCGGGTTCAATGGCCATATGGGCCAACCTATGATCCCTTTAAAAACAGGGGAATACTAAACAATTTTAATGGGGGGGCGTTTTTTTAACAATAACCGGGACGGAGGACACTTCAGAAGATGAGCCAAATTTAAAAATTTTTACAAACCGAGGAGCGACAAATAGAAGTCGCTGGATTTATGAATGGATCGCTAACATGAGAACAAGAAGTTGCAGGAAGTTTATAACAATTTTCTACAATATTCGAACCTATTTACCATGCGCCACTCGCCATTAGATTACACAATGGCAATTAGCGGATACCAAATGGCTTGCCGTTAGCGGGACAATGGCTCCTGTTACATTCGATGAGGTATATCCCAAGGTGCAGCCCTTTATATATCTAATAGTTCCTTGGAAATAGATGGAACCGGCAAAGTAACCATAAACGCGATACATGTGAAGGGGAATTTTCGGCCCAATTCAACAACTCAACAAAAACAAACGGAAGGGTTAATCCAAAGAGTTCCCATTCAAAAAAGGTATGAAAATTAAACCTATACATAGAGGCCATAACGAGCAAGGTCTCCTCCACAAGTCTACCAGTTTACATTTCTGTGTTGCTTTTCTTCACTGTATAAAATCTGAATAATAACACTGCTATTCCGAAATGGATGTGGATTGTTGGAGTTGCTGAAACACAGCTACTCACTACATTACTATTATTGTGGAAAATCAGATTACGAAAAAGAAACCACTCAGGTTTTGAAAGAGGCCAATTGGGCTTATGAAAACGGATAGCGGTTGGAAACCCCGCCAGACTCCCCAAAAGCTCATGCATGATACGGATGCATGGCCAAAAAATAGGTAGGGTTCTCCAAATGGATGGTAAGCAAAGAGAATCCACTAACGGCACGCACCCTTGGTCAATAGGGTTTGGCAGCAGAATTTATGGGTCGGGCATAGTAGCTTTCACTGGAGGATATGGTTCCAATCCGAATCCACCATTCGCCACGCCAGGAATTATTGGACTGGCTAGCATTAAGATTAATGAACGAACATAATTGAGCATTAAAGCTTGGTCCAAAGACATGATTGGATGTCCCGGTAACTTACGGCAAAGTTCCAAGAAACAATGCCAAACTTATACAATTTAGATCCAGAAAATAGACTAATGCCCGCGCCCCAAGAGTAACGCTTAGGTGCGAACAAATACGCATCAGCCCTGGCTTTCGGGGCTAATTGAGCACCAAACCACGCTACGGACCAAGGACATGCTCCACAACCAGATGTATTTTGGCAAACGGTTTATAAGCGTCAATGGGTTGGAAAGTTCAGGAGAGACAAAATATCCGAAAGTCCCTTTACACCTATGCTAAAAAAGAACCATCCATATCCCTCTTTCCTGACTTTGATGCAGAAGCAGGAAGTATCAACGGTACGCGGAAACGCATAACCAATACTCCATTACAAGCTTTGGTTACCTCCTGAAACGGACCCCCGTATATTGGAAACTGCCTACTCATTGGCCAATAATTATGGACCAGGGCAGCAAATGTGGACACAAGCCATACGACATGGGCGTACAAGAAAGGCGGTATTGTAGCATTAAGTGACGAAACTAAGCGCTTTAAAAGAATTATATCAACATTTCCCTACCGATTTCATAGGATACATCCGAAAAAAGCATAAGGAATCATTCCAATGAAACCCATGCAACGCCCATCTAGCGGCATGACCGTAGTGGCCAAGCTATTATGAAACTTGAATGAGTTTTTAACAAAAATCATAGTTATGACAGTGTTAACCGATTATAATAAGAAAAGTTACAGCGGGAAATTCAAGCAAAGACCCGCTCGGCATTTCATTAAGAATTGCGTTGCCGGTATCGTGGTGGTTTTGGCCCTTGCTCCTTCTTTATGTCCTGTATATCCTCTTTCTGTAACATGAAAAAGAAAAATTGCCGCTAACCGAAAGGATATAAACCCTTTGCTTCGATGCACCCCCTTTCCCTGCCAAAGTAAACATCGGTTATTTACCTGCACATGGCCGGGGCACCATCAACAACTGCGAAATGTTCGATTATAAAACCTCCCTTTCATTCAAAAACTGGACGGAACAGGTCACCCCACAATCGATGTTAGATAGGAAAAATAAATTCGCATTTATTAGGGGAACAACCTAAGCTTTTGGGGCCGTAGGCGGAATTTAAAGCACATTGGTGAAATCGGGCAATTTGGGTCTGCTAACTTTTTGCCCCACTTTTCTAGTTAGTAGATGAAGTTGCTTTCTTAAGGCTGTAAACAGGACCGACCAATTTAACCAACGGCCCTGCCCAATTGTTCATAGCATACTGGGAGCCCTAGATTGGGCAGACCAAGCTATATTGGGTCCTGGGTCCACTATCGGCCAGGTTCCGAAAATCAGAATTTACCAGCTTTTTTGTAGACTCACCTCAGGCGGGCAAAACACCGAATGCAGAAAGAGTGTTTGGGGAAGTGGTTTTGTTTACCCTCATATATGCAAGGTGTAAGTGGCAGTCCAAAGGAGATCCGGTGCTTTTATATAACGATCCAAAGGCATTACCCGAATCTAAGAAAAAGTACCATTGATGCCATAAACAGCATCACCAAGGAAGTAATTTAATCAATATCCGGATCCCCGAAATTTAGGCAAGGATCAACCAGTATGAAATGGCCTATCGCATGCAGACCGTCGTACCCGAGGTTATACATCATACATCAATCCTGAAAACATACAACCAGAATTGGGTACGGGTGGCAAACCAGAAAGGAATCTTTTGCCAACAACTGTCTTTTGCTAAAAAACTCGTCGAGGATGGTACGTTTTGTACAATGTTCGATGGGGATGGGATAACCATGGGTACAGGTCATGAAGTATCAGCCGTAGACCTTAAAAGGGGGCCCCTATCGAAGAAAAAAAGAAAATTGTTAAAAAATTTTTTGTTTTTTTTTTTTTTTTTCAGAGATAGACAGACCGCATGTCCGCGCTACTCTTGGATCTTAAAACAAGGGGTTTCCTGGATGAGACTTGTGGTATGGGGAGGGGTGGCAGTTCGGTCCTGGACTCAATGCAGGAAAACAGGGAAGGGACAGAAATGGCATATAAAGGTAAGATCAACACGGCGACGACTTACTATGTGGATGGCCGTGGGCGGCAGAAAAAAGGTGGCATTTGGGGGCTGAACTGATGATGATAGGCTTGTTCGTCCTTTGGGAAGGCCCGAAGTCTCCGTTCATGATGTACATGCCCACCATGATGCACTTACTGGGATTTAATCACGAAAAATTTACTTATAATTTTCAGGAAGACCCTTCCGCCTTACAGATTTGAACGGACTAATGTAATAAACGAAATACTGCCTGAAAAACCAACCAGCCAAACCAATACAAATTGCAATGCATTATTTATCATTCTTTCCGGAATTTTCATTATTCTTCTAGGGACAACAAAAGGTCAACGTTTTCCAAACGCGATTGGGGAAATAAATTGTCTTGGCAGCCTCTTTGAAGGCCAAGACTTCTGGCCATGACGAACTCCTAAACAACATGTCTAAATTTGAATAAATAGTTATTAATGGAGTTTATTCAACAATTAATTGGCGTTTACACTCGCCGTACGTAGTGCATTACCTATTGGGTTATTAATCACTGGCCCTATTACTCAATGGTATGACAGAAAAATGACCAGCATGGAACAAAATAAATGGTAAATAATTTTCAATTGGCATTATTTCCCTGCAACCATGAGCGGCATTAGTGCTATTGCTATAATTCATGGCGAGGGATACTCCTTTGATACGGTGTAAAATTTCATTTATGGTTGGGCATAACACCGCATATTTTCTTTTGTTGAATGTATTTGCGAACTGCTGCTGCCTTTAAAATTGGAGTTTCTTACGAGGTTACCGTAGTAAGTAAATGGTTCTCTTTCTACACATTACTTTTTTTTAATATCTTTTTACGGCATCTGGGGAATATCACCCATGGATCCGACTTACCTTTAATAGAACCGCATGCCAACAGCAATGAAAACGCTATTGGGAGTTGCCCCAGAAGTAATATGAAAGGCCCACTATTGATGAGGAAAATTGGAAGAAGCCATACTCTAATAAACAAACCTGGTACACGACCCATATTGAACATAGAAATGTTAAGCTGCATATACCGCCAAAAAGAAAAAGGCGAATTACTAATTGGAGGAAGGAAAATGGCATTCTTAGGGAGGAAGGACGGAGAGGTAATATGCGCCAAGCGATCGGAAAAAAGTGCTCCTATGCTAGATTAATATTGCCATTGGAGCATGAAGCATCATTATGCCGCTAAGGAACAAGTCCCCTCAGCCCACCCATAGAGAGAATAGAAATTATAAAAATCTGATAGCCCACAAAAAAATTCATTCGACAAGAGTTAGGTGATCTGGGATTTAAAAAAAGAAATGTTCCTACCTTTTTTCCCAAAGGCAAAAGACGACACTATTCCTATTACGAGGTGGCCTGACAGTTCCTGCGATACTTATTTCAGCTATAAGAAAAAAGGCCTTTTCATATGAGAACGGGTTAGTGAGGAAGAAATAATCTTGTATAGAGTATCCATGCAATTAACAAACCAATCTTTTCTGATAGGATATGGACCTACTCTCCCCCTGTAAAAATCAAGATTGTTTATCTAGATCTGGGAAAACACAGATACAGTGCCATTTTTGAAAAATTTAAGCAAGGTCCTGCCCAACCCTTACCGTACTATAGATGGAATCAGATGACTGGCATAACATGGTAAAAAACATTGAAAGCTTGATAAAACTTTGAATACCTAAGAATCTAAACCTAGTGGTACCAATTTTAAGGAGTTCCATTCTTAGCCCATTTAAATTCCAAAATTGACAGACTGTATATCCGTTAACAACCCCTATTAAAAATCCTGGATCAAACGGACAGCTAAAAGAAGGGGAATTGTTTATGGATGTATGGAGGTTATGAAATGCCCAAAATAGCTAACTTGATTCCATGTTTATTTGATTTGGCAACCAACCTTGTTGTTTTGACCGTTTTAACCCCTAATTACAACGAACATATAGAAACCAGTAACGGCAGGACCGTTAATAGCCTATAGGATTGACAAATCAATAATAGTGTAAAAAACATTTACTCGTTAGTTTAATTTCAATCATTGTATATTCCTGTACCAGGGATGCAAGACGATGTCACAATTCCTCGAAGCTTGAAACAATTTAACAGCTTGCTTACCGTAAGCAAGGATACTTTTAACGTTGGCGAATCCTTACAGTTGACAATTGCTTCAAAGATGCCTGTGATTTATTCCTATGATTTGGCAATAATTAAATCAGTATCAGGAAAGCGCCCCTCTATAGACCTTTGCAGGAAGGAGGAAATTTCACCATAACCCTGTAACCTATGGACCGACCAAAGACATAGTGAAACCTTTAGCCAATAGCGTTTTTTGTAGAGACCCCTGTGGAATCCTAATTACCACTTTCCCTATATTTTCTCTGGGGATTGAAAATGGTCTACCTATAGGGAATATGGCATAAAATGCCCTCCAGAAGACGGCAAAATATTTAGCTATTGGAACAAATCTGAGCCTGGTGGCCTCACTTAAATACCCAAATATCCTATAAGAAGAACTGATTAACACTCTAATACCTTCCCTTCCGTTTACATTGCAGACACCAGCAATTTGAACAAGCTGGACATGGTTTGTGAATTTTCACAGGGCATATGGCAAAAGAAACATACCATTTTTCCCGAACACTACCCAGGAATTATATCGGATCTCAAGAAATAACGCTCTAAATAACAACGTGGCTATTTAAAGATGTCTACCGTAAAATTCTGCCACCAAGATACCTTACGGATACTAAAGAAGATGTGGAATTCAATATTCCTCGAATCACAAAAGGATAACGGGATTTATAAAGCCGTAATTGAAAAAAAATGCAATGGCGATGCCTTTGATGTTCATGTTTAAAACTATATGGATAAAATAATGCAATGCTGGCGATATGATTAAAGACCGGGGATTGGCTTGTGGCCTTGGAGGAACGTTCGACAAGAAATTACAGGCTCAAATATTACATTTATAGTCTCCATCGAACTTATATTCGTTGATTCCATGATTTTAGCCGTAACCAAAACAGTGTATTATTGCCCATACTGTGTGGGCACACATATCACTGAAGCTAACCATGTGAAAGTGGGGCCTATCTACATAAATACAATTTGTCCAATGAAATTTAGCTACTTATGCAATGGTGAACTTACTCGTTTTCATGCCGGATGGAAGGCTTCATAGCCTCCCATTATTTAATATGATAATGACATCCAGGCCATGATTTCTTTGGGGAATTCCTTTGTAATTTTCCAACAAGAGGCATGCTAGTTTGCGGGAAATAATGACCCCAACGAACAGAGATTTGGAAAGCTGAAGGTACAAGAGAAAATTTTATGGCCGGATTTATTGGAAATAAACAATCAACTGTTCTTTTGTTGCCGGAATTAACCGAACAACGGATACGTCGTCAATTTAGGAGAACTATCCGTTGTGAAAATTTATAAATGGCGCAGTGGATAGAATGACTTAAATTGAATATCCTTGTAGTCCATTTTTTAATTAATTGAGAATCATAGCGCAAAACCATTAAACGACCCTTAATTTTTGGATTTTTTAAGTGAGGGAAATAGCCCTAGTTAGAAGACCAATAAACCCCCAATGGAAATTAGCAGAAAAAATTGGGACTAATATTCAAAGGTTCCTGTCTTATATTTTTTATTTTTTAAACTTAACTCACTAGTCCTAGCAGTATCTCCGAAAAAGGTGATGCCGTAATAGCCGTGCGGTTCTGGATGGTGGTATGGTGGATTACGGAGGCCGTTTCCATCTCAAGTGGCTGGCACTATTGCCTCTATTCTATTTCCCCTTACTTAAGATTATGCCGATCAAATCGAGGTGGGTGCCCAAATTATGGTAAGTCCAATCATCTTGTTCTGTTTTTTGGTGGCTTGGTCATGGGCTCTTGCTTTGGAAAAAGGTGGAATTTTACATAAACGTATTGCCCTCAACATCATAAAAAATTACAGGAACATACCCGAACAAAGTGATTTTGGGGATTTTATGATTGCCACGGCGGCCTTGAGCAATGTGGATCAGCAATACGCGCTCACGCACGGTGTTATGCTTCCCGATTGCCATGTCCGTTATTGGAATTATTGGCAATGAATGCCGATGGTGTTTACCAAGTATGATCGCAATTTGGCCTAAACGTTATGTTAGGGATGTTTGCTTTTCTCCTGCCAATGCCTGGCGGGATAGGCTATTTTTTTTTTTTTTTTTTTTTTTTTTTTTTTTTTTTTTTTTTTGTATGACTGTTATGAGGTACCCCACCCCTTCTATCTTAATTGGTTTGCGGAAAACGGAATAATAATATTGAAATAATCATTTTCTTAACATGGATGGTTTTATATGGATTACCAGTTTTCAATTGTCATGGTTAACCATTAGTCTATCTAAGTCCTTGTAAAATGTTATCCCAATAAGAACAATTGAAAATTTCAGGCCTCTCAAATCAGATTATTGCAGGAGGAATTAAAAAAATTGGGCCCATAACCAGCGGGAAGAGAGAATTGTACTCGTAATCTTCGTGAATTCAACTGTTTTCTATGGATTTTCAGAACCCTTACCCAACGGATATTTCCAAGTTTAGGTTATCGAATACCATCATTAGTATGGTAGGCTGGCGATTTGCCGCTGTTCGCGAATTCCTTTAACCTTAAAAAAGGTGACTTTTATAATTGCTGGAACGATATTCCTGAAATTGGCTGGGAATCCTAATATTTATTTTGGCGCGGACTGGCCTTTGCTAGAAGGTAATGTCTAATTCCAGCGGCATGTAGATTTGTGGTGCAATCATCATTTTCACTAGTAATATCCAGAATATTTTTTTACTGTAGCCCTGCTAATGTACATTTTTTAATGCTATCATGACAGAAGATGAGTCAATGTGGCGCTTGGTTGCTGTTTCTTTGCTCCAGTGGTGGCGGTAATCGCTATAGGGCTTGATGTTGCGCTATCACTTTACTTATTGATTCCGGTTACAATGTGCCAGTAGCTGCGCCTATTATATAGTTCCTATTGGCCACACCACTAATTGCCAAGTCGTATTGCGAAGTGGCTATAGTAAAGGTTAAATCAAAGGCCAGGGTAGGAATAATTCTCAACCTCATCCTCCGTAGTAACTGTTAATTCCTGCTGGTCCAATTGCGTAATTCCCCCTACTCTTGCTAAATTCTAAAAGTTCAATATTTTCAAACCAATTCAGGAAAGAACCCTAACAAAAGTAAAGCCTTTGCCTCTCACAAAGGCTTACACTTGCCTGAATTCAAAATAATCTATAAAAAGGTATTCTCTATAAAATATAAGACTTCTTAAAAGAAAAGTGTTACAGGATAATTTTAAAAAATTTTATCTAGAGGTCCTAAAAAAATCAAAATCAACCCCTTAAGACTAAAAATACAGAAAGATTTCGTAATTATAATTACAATTGGGCATATCTCCAATCCACTTCCAATAGTAAATATGTTTAGGTTCTTTGAAAAAAATCCAGAATTCCATGCAATATTGTGAGGTAATATGTTTAAAAATTTATTCGCGAAAAGCGGTTATTTGTATTTTTCTATATAGGCTGCTTCCACACTACCGAGGCCGCAAATCTTTAAGAAGAAAGAACAAAAATCCGGAAGAGGCGATTCTAAAGAAAAATCCAAAAAGGAGAAAAATGAATCCTATGAAAAGTCACACCAAAGACGCAATAAACGGAACAAGGGCCTTTTTGATGTCCATTGTGGTAGATGAGAATCATTATTAACGAAATACTCAGACCTCTTTGTCAATAAGGAAATGCGCTAATGGTGAGCCGAATTTCAGGACTGCTACCGGTAATTGGATTTTGGAGGAGAAAAATAAACACCAAGGTCTTAAGGTGGGAAAGTTATCTCAAAAAAAGTTTTTGTTAAGGGGTGGTTAGCTACGCCATTTGTTGCTGCAGATTTCACTACCCGTAAGTGAAGCCGTTGGTTGTTAAATCAAATTTTTTGAAACCCGTCTTATATACATTTGAACATCAATGGCCTTTAAAAGGATAGCCTGAAACCCGCCACGGTTATACAAGTCAAACGATCTTTTTTGAAAAGGATGTAAATGTCCTAGGGATGGCTTGGAATATTATCGCAAGGAAATATAAGGTTTCCCGTCTGGATGAAATCCACGGAGTTACATAAACACGCTCAAAGTTTAACCATTAAAGTATTGAGGCAAGACTATGTAAAGACCTATGTTAAGCAACGCCCCAGTCCAATTGAAAGTTTTGGGTCTATTCCAATTGAAATAGTAACAATTCCATATATTCGCTCCCAGAAGAACCTATGCAACGTTCCGATACTAATGCCAGCGTGCTGGGTTGGTTGCCCGGGCAAAAGGTAGATTATGGCTTGGATGCCTCAGGAAAGAGAAGACTGTGCGCTTCCTTGATTCGTTGGAGACCTAGAAGGTGAAGGTGATGAGGATATTGAAAAATTTAAAAATGGAGAGCTTTTGGAGCCCAAAAAGCCTATAGTTTATTATGTATGATAGGGCTAAATACCCTCCACAAAAGTGGGTTCCCTTCATAAAACAAGGAATAGAGGATTGGCAGATTGCTTTTGAAGCTGGCGGCTTTTAAAAATGCAATTTTAAGCGAAGAGACCCCGTCTGCCGAGAGGATCCCGGAATGGTCACTCTGAGGGATGTACGTTACTCCGTGTTTCGTTATTTGGCATCACCTATTCCCAATGCCAACGGAACCTCATGTTTAGTGACCCTAGAACCGGCGAAATATTGGAATCGGATATTCAACTGTAACCATAGATGTAATGCCCTATTAAGAAACGTTTTTTGTACAAACGCCGCAATCAATCCAGATGCAGGGGAGTGGCCTTTAAGGAGAGGTGATGGGCCGCCTAATTAATTTGTTTCTTCCCCATGAAGTTGACTACCCTAGTTTTTTTGCCCCACAATAATGGCAGCAGTGGTGCTTATCAGTAAGATTCCTCCGCTCCCGCTTTCCTTACAAAAAAATATGGTACGCGCAACCATCCATTATGGGATTACGCTAAGATTTAACTGACATTGCCCAACTAGGGGACGATGGTGTTGCCCTAATGCCAGATATTGGGATTATATGACAAATATGCCATAGTTGGGGTTACGTCCCATATTGGACAAATCCGATTAAGGAGGAGAAAGGAAACTTTGGATAGTTTGATTTAGAAACATCAGGAGATCCGCTATACGATTGCATGCAGCTAAGTAGGAGATGTAAGTTGACCATATCCCAGACCGAAGATTTAGGGACAATGCTATCAAAAAGCCAGTACTTACGGTATTTGAATTGTAAAACGTAAAACCTCCAAAGCTTAAGTAGAATGGACGGCGAAAAAAAAGGTAGGAATACGATGATTTTGAAAAGCACTTTTGACGGGGCCAAGTAATTTCCCAATCAACGCGTATACATGGGGCATAGTTAGCGAATATACATTGGCGGGGTCTATGAATCTAAAGACCTTGATCAGGAAGGGGCCGTTTATACTCCTGTAGAGAAGGAACATCAAAAAATTGTTTTACATGTTTGTACAGGAACAGTATTCCAACACCAGAATGGTTAATCGTACAGACATTTTTAATACAAATTCGAAATTCCTGGCTTATAGAACGCATTAGGGATAACAGGTTAGGACGTTTTGGACATATTTTTAAAGTTTGGGCAAACTCAGCTTAGATTTAATCGAGAACGAAACCTGCCATTGCAAGGATGCCATACTCCATATAGAATGGATGTCCGAACCTCAGAAAGGGTCTATATGGTCCGAAACACATAATGGGAATACAATTGACAACCTATAGAAGCAAATCTACAAAGCGCATATTGAGATTGCCTACCTGATGACCGCTGAAGTGTACACAAAAGAAAAATTCCTAGTGTACCAAAAAAGTCAATCCCAATTTAACACCCGTGTCAGTCCGATATGTAGATCATTGCAAGAGCGATTAACTATCCTTAGAAGAGTTTAAGAACGCATTTTCAGAACTACAGATTCTATGACAAATATCATTTGCAGGATGCTGGTAGAACAGGATAAATTTAATATTGACCCCAATAATTAATCTGAATATATAATGAGTTTTACCTAAATGGCACGAACAACCAATTAACATTGTTACAAGTCCTACTTATTAAAGCAGCCTGTTTTATTTTCCAATCACAGATTTATTCCGTTGAATGGATGCGTTTTTATCGATATAATGTAAATTTTTTAACATAAAATCTTTTCCAATTTAATATAATTTCCTACATTGAAACATCGATTATACACCCCCCCAATCTAAATGTCCTTATAATAAAAAGCTATGTATTTAGTCTGTTTTGTGCATCGGCCGGTTTTATACTACGCCTTGAGCCCGATTCGACAATAAAAACAATCGTGAATCTGCAGAATCATTCAACTACATCCATTAATCTGGATATAGACTCTAAAGTAGCAAAAACTGGACAAATCCTGGAATAAAACCGATATCCACTTTTTTTCAAAATTCTACCATCATCTATCTGTGGCTTTTTAACAACAATTTAGGTGCGTTTCACAACAATTCGCTAAAGTCCGATTCATAAGAATATTTATCTTAGGAGCCATAATAAAATCCTCCTAAATCTATGTCCTACAAATAAAAAGTCTTTTATAGCTTTTATATGTTTTTTAAATATCCGCGTTAGTTATAACAATCTAATCCAGCGATAACTACTTCTGAAAGAGATTAATCCTCATAGAAAAATCCAAAGCAAATTTGACGCTTGCCGAAAAACTCAAGGAAAATGATTTCTTGAATATCTCATAACATTTAATCCAATAATTTGGTTTAAAAAAGGCATAAACCTAGGTTATGCCCTTTTTTTATTTGAACCAGCGGGTCACTGTTCATAAAAATTTAAATTATCCCAAACGCTACGGGCCAAATTATTTCTCCTAAGGGTTTGCCATATCTGTTAAATTGCGCTAAATCTAATTTACTCTTTAAAACCAATCTACCCTTGTATTTCCATACTACTAAACAGTATAAAGATTAAATCGATAATGAACAATTAGTTGTATTAAGTTGTATTAAATGGCAGTATAACCGCCATGGCACAAAAACCAGAGCGAGAGAGAGGTCCTAGAGACGATAGAAAGAACATGCCCCGGACAAATGGCCCACGCCTCAAACAAGCAGATGACCTTGGCCCTAAACCTTACAGATGCCCAACAAAAGCAAATTCAGAGTTTAACTGATTAATGCACAGGACGCGTTGCAGAGAAATGAAAGAAATGAAAGCTAAACCGGGACAGCGGTGAGGCCTAAAAATTGACTTTCGGAAGAGCGTAATACTATGAAAACGCCATGTTGATCGTCAAATGCCTCAAAAGGAAAGATTAAAAAAATACTGGATAATGATCATATGAAAAATGGACGAAATAAAATGAACAGAGAAAAGGCCATAAGAAGAGGCAAAAGGAATGCACGCAATAATTAGAATAGAGCTGACGGCAAATTAAACTCCCCCTATAATTTGGAAGGCTAAATGGACAAAATGATGTCTATTACCTCTCTATTTATCAATGCAGATCTTTAGCAATGTTGGGAGAGTGCTGCAATGGTCTCATCCAAATCCTGAAGCTCAGGGCACGTCTTTCAAAAAGTAGCTCTCAATGCACTGGGCGGGAGGTCATATTACCCTTGTTAAGCATACCCGTGGAACTCTTTTTGAAGATGTATGTTTACCTTTAGCAGAAATTTCAAAATCTATTACCGCTCAGCCGTAAAATGAATGGAAATCATGAACCGAAACCTATTCAATTGAAAAGAATATTGTTATCGTCAATACTTTTTGCCAAGCCCTCTCCTAAGTATCTTGGTTCTATCGGCCAAACTCTGAAATTTCTGATTATTGTTTATAATTCGGCTCAACATTGCCAAAATCCAACGCTCATGGCAAAGGATTTCAACTCACGTTCCTGCTGGTAAACTGCCCATCAGGAAGCCAAAAACCCATAATTTCACTCTTGCTGCAAAGGCACCACAGGCAATCCTCCTCCAATTACCTCCAAAAGGGTTACTAATAATCGCTTTTTCATTCCCAATACTTCTTGGGGCACCAACCCTTTGCCAATCTGAATCCTCATCACCTCATCAAAATCAATAATTATTCCTCTTGGTCACAAAGTTCTACGGAAGTCCTAATAAAACTTTCTTCAGGTATAATACAACCCATATTCCCGCAATAGCTCAATAATAATAGCTGCAATTCTCGTTTTGGCGTGCGGCCAATGCCCTTTAACACTTCCAGAATTATTATATTTGCCAAAAGGTATCCTAGCCGTTCCCTGGTAACTCCTGCGCTATGGGACTTGCCAAAAGTAACTAAGTCCCACTACCCGCTTGAATTAAAAAAATGAATCCGGAATGACCGTGGTAGCATCCCGCAAACTTAATTTTTTATCCTTTCCCGAAAATCCCCTAGCTAAACGAACGGCACTCATACAGGCCTTCGGTTCCCGCTATTAACTGAATCGTATCTTAATCAATATTAGGGACCTAGAACCGCCAATTTAGCCACTGAGTCTCTATTTCCTGTTGCATTCCAACGAGGTACCCTTTTTGCCTTTTCAATAACTGCATTATTAACGGGATCATAGGCATGCCCTAAAATTAAGGACCCCCAGATGCTATAGTAAATCTATTAATGCGGTTTGCCATCCTCATCGTAACAACAATAGCCCCTTTGGCCTCCTTACAAAATATAGGGAATACCTCACCAAAACGGCCCTTAAACGCCCTTAACGGAGACATTAAATCCCCCCCAGAAATATACGCTGTGCTTCAGCAAACCTAAAGCACTGCTTCTTCTATACATCATAATTATCTAATTTTTCGGATTTTACCGTTAGTTTTTGGCCCTCTGCCAAGTTACCTGTTTCTTCATATTATTCAACTTCACAATTCCGGGATGGAAACATTACTTTTCGAAATAAGAATAAAGGGTAATCCCCTTTGCACTAAACCAATGAATTTTGTAATACGTCTTGCTTTGGCTCTTTTTTACAATCCCCGGAGCCAACCACCTTCCTGTCATATTTATCCAATTCATATCGTTCTATAAGCGCAAATCATTTATGTGATACTCCCGATCCGTTGCATTAACCGCTCCAACTTTAAACATAGGCCCCAACCTTTAAAAAATCATCATTGCTCCAAATCGAATAAAAAACATATCGTCCCGAGAAGGACAAAAATATCTGTGGTCCCTAAAAAAATACATAGGATATATATTTTCTCTAAAAACATTCCCTTTAGCATCATCGTCAATGAAATCAATAATCTCCATCCCAAATCTGGAATACATTTTATACCAAAATGATATTGTCTTGCTCCTAGGAACCTCGGCCTGCACACTTTCTAAGATAACCTTGAGCTAGGGTTTATACTAGGCAGGTGAAATCATAAGCCTTCATTTCAATTGGGCATTTCAGCAAATGTCTCTATATATCCCTCGTGGAATTACGTAAATTTTAGCAAAATTACCGTTATCTTCTGAAGTGCATAGCTGCTATCAAATTCTTGGACTGGTTCAATGATTTGGAAATCGGGCGTAGTTGAAAGCTGTATTAGTCCTAACATTAGGCTTCTTGCATAGGTAGTTTTCTTTTTTAACACCAACCAGCTTAAACTATGCAACCCAAAAACAATGGTTTCCGCTATGTCCTTTTTATCATACTTTTATTAATGGAAGATCTTCTTTTCCAACCACCTACATATCATGTACCCGATATTCCTTGCAAGCCCAGCCGCATGTGTATTGCCTAAAATTTATGGTTCCGGTTTTAAAATAATCATTTCTTTACTAGGTCTTAAAATACAAATCATAACTTCCGTATAAAAGGATCCGTGGTATATTAGTGGTTTCTTTAAGGATAATTAATAAACGTTATATTTTAGCCTTCAGAAACCTAGTCGGGTTATAACTCCCACTAAAGTAGAGATAATTGGTATTGGCGTAACGATATAATCACCAGTGTCTCTTTTTGCGGTTAAATTACCGAATATCCTTTAATGTTGAAAGCGAAATCAACCTTTAGAGGAAGGAAAGCCTATATATGTTGATCCCATTATGGGATGAGAATATTGATAATTTGTCCAGCTAGGTCCACCAGTTCCCACACTGGGCAATATGACATTTAAAGTCCTTATCTCCCGGGGTCAGAGTAATTCTTCCACAACCTTTAACGGCACGAATTTGTACGCTCCCTCAGGAATCCTC
>Ga0163217_1009378_pt1 | contig 19278 bp, 13 predicted proteins | sample SynspAceP_FD_185933 | JGI IMG/M metagenome (GOLD analysis project Ga0163217, IMG submission 185933) | Saline lake microbial communities from Ace Lake in Antarctica - Synechococcus sp. Ace-P (PacBio error correction) | ecosystem: Environmental > Aquatic > Non-marine Saline and Alkaline > Saline ...
AAAGAGAGTAGATGCAGGCTAAAGTGCAGACTTTGTAGTAATCTAGCTAATGAGAGATAAAAAGGCTTACTAAATCCCAAGCAAAGCGCATTGCCCAACGTGAGTTTTGGTGGTGGCGTCACCTGGCTTAATTTTTGCCTGCCGGGTTTTTACGCTGATTTTAAATAAGGCTTTTGGCTTTGCCCCTGCCGCGTATTTCGTTGACATTCGGAGACAGCTAAATATTTAAGAACATCATTTAAAAAAAAACGGCAATCGTATTTTTTTACTTCTCAATTTTCCAAAAAAAATAAAAAAGAATTGGGTCTGAATAAGCCGGCCCTTTCGTATTAGGAAAAGGGCGGCCTTACTCTTAAAAAACGACAGATAAAGGATAAAAACTTAGCGCTTAAACCCCTAAATGTCGCCGCAGCCTTGTTGAACAGACTGAGTGTTGTTGTTGTTTTTTTTTTGTATGAACCGTTGTTTGGAGCTTTAGGCGTCGTTTGTTAATAAAAGCTTTGGCCCTGAGCTCAATGCCTCGTAAAAAATACGTTGATCGGTGGGTAATTTATTTTTTGTAATTGTTGGGCAGCATCTGCTCCTGCCTACAGCCCTGCTGAAAGTGTTGCTTCAAAACTCCGTGGTCAAGGTTAACCCAATTGCTCATCGTTAATCCTAAGCGTTGGCAAGTATCGGCTGTGGGTTTGCCCTCAATTATGCCGGGCTTTGTCGTCTCGAATACAAACGGCCTGTGCAATCCAGCTAGTTCGCAATAATCTTTATGTTGTAAAGCAAATGCCCTTGGCATATCACGTCGATGAATGACCGATAAAACGCCAATGAGTCTTTTTGGTTGCCCCATTCTTTGAAGTAAGGTCATCATACGCTGTTAATACTGGTGTAATGCGAGGCTTTCAGTTGTGCTTGCCATGTTGGCCCGAATCAGGATCAAATCAAATACATAACCATACAGGCGAGTTACCGGCACTTTCATCTAACAGGGCTTTGTATTTAAACCGCCCCTTCCAGAATCTGCCAGTAACGCATCTTCTATCGCTTTCGCGGGGCGATGTATTCATTGAGGCTACGCATAAACCACCTGATTGTCGTATAGACCTGACGAATAAATTGCTCACCGTTTCAATTTAGAGTCAACTGCTCACTTCAGTTAATTCGTCATGGCGAGCGAAATTTCTTCTGCGCTTAGTAAGTGTACCTTTGTATAAACCATCGCCAAGCGCCTAACCAACTTCTTCCAATTGACCAGCTTCTCCAGTTCCTTTATCGCACATACACCACCCACAATGAAGTGTGGAATACTCATCACGGCGTACGCTGCGATATCAATGGCGAAAAGGAAGTTCAAAAACAATAAACGTGCCTCTCTACCCCCAAGCCCGCCGGTGCTCAATAGCTTTGGCCTGTTAAACAGTATCCCCGGCCACACAAAAAAGAATGACGAACACAACGGGAAACAATGGGTAATAAGGCGGTTCAACAAGACTGATTGGCCTTTGACCGAGATTGGGCAATGACAGACCATCCGTGGTTTTTTGAACTTTTTAAGCGTAGTACAAAAACCTTTTTTTTGCTAGTTTCATGAATGGCTGTCTAAATAAAGGTATTTGGGTGTGTATAATTAAACCAGATGTTGATAACATATTTGAAGTTTTTCAACTACATTTTTGTGTTTCTGTCAAATGGATTTAAACCAACTTACAATCTCGTCTAACACCTCTCATGATGTGAAGGATAATCAGACCGCCTGTTCGTATTTATAAATTTGTAGGGTTTTACCCGCTTTTTTCCGAGTGCTGCTGCCATGTTCAAGGATTGAAGAGAACGCTACACGTTCAATTCATCTTTGCGTGGATGAGTAAAGTTGGAGCGTCAGGAAGCGAATCTGCCCATTGAAAGCTGCTGAGCGATACTTCAAGTGCTCGTCTCATTTTTTTGTAAAATCAGGGGTAAGTTTGCTAAGCAAAAACCGGTATCTTCATTACGAATTTTAAATGTAGCTGACATCACTAATACCTGAATACTACCGCAATAGCTTTTATATCTGGTGTGCTTTGGCAACTAAAAGCTTTGCATATACCGCCCTCTACACGCCGTAAACCCTCTTCTCTCGCTATCTGCGATTTTTAATTGTTGATAATAGGGATCAGCGCGAGTACATCCTGAACATCAACTCCTCCAAACTGATCTTCCGTCCATCGGCTATGAACTCTCTGCCTTTATCCTACCTGAACCAGCGTACTGGCTGCCGAAACCCACAAAACCTTTATCAGCTAAAACGGCATCAAATCAAACATCATTTTTTGCCGAAAAATAACCCGAACCATAATTTTATTGCCGCCCTCGGTTATAGATAATTGTGTAGTGGACCCTTCGACCGATGGATAAATTACATAACCATCTACTGCAACGCCATCAACTTCATATATGAAATGTTCTGGCATGCCAACGTCTTAAAATGGTCAAAAATGTGTTTTGGTAAAAGGGAAGCGTTCCTTAGGAAAAGCTTGGACTTTTAGATAGCGCATGGGATCCAATTTATCATAGGTAAGCAAACGAGCCTCTGAAAACCAATCACTAGAAGCAAGTAATCTCTGTGAATTTTATCTAGCTTTTCGCTATGAGCATTAAAACTGAGTACAACAGAATTCAATTAAAACATTCCCACATATTTTCTGTTCTTAGAAATTAAAAATTCACACCATATCACTTTAACCAAAAAACGCCAAATATTCATAATAATTCCTGCACTTACCAACAGTTTTCTAAAAAGTTTAAAACTTATGTTACAGCTTTGGGTCGATAGCCTCTGGATTATGCAAAGACGCCTGACTGTCAGCAATCGCTCTGAAGCCCAACTCTGTATTGTGCAATTGGCGGTCATTCAGGGATTAAATTCCCTTCTCAGCAAATTTCAGCCGGTCTGACCCCGCAGTCTTAAGTCTGCAAAGCAGACGTTAACGTCGCTTTGGACCCATAGCAAAGACGGAGCAGTTTTTGTTTATAAATGTAGTGTAGTGCAATGACACAAAAGCTGCGTAGCCTTAATGCGGTGTGGCTAGCTTTGTTGTTATATTACTTTTGATACTGATTTGAACTCGCTGTATGTTAACCTTTAGGGTTGACAATTTGAGCCAGAATATTCAAATGTCCAAAATAGCTTCAACATTGGAGCAATTACCACAGACAATAGAGAAACAATATTAGAGTTCCACTACAACGCGCCGGAACCAGCCAAGTAAGTCCTGTCCTCAGGATATAAGAGATTTTTAACTCGACCACATCATTTGGATTTGGCACAACCAATTCCAGCTGCTGAACAATAGCTTGCTAGCTATTGTTGTAAGGCGAGCCATAAAAAACCCTCTATCATGAATTCATTTGAATATAATTTTCCATATTAAAGGGGAAAATTTTCATGAATCAATCCACTTTAATAATGCCGCAATTAATTGTTTTAAACCGTGTTGATGAAGCAACAACTTCGCCTTTAATAGTAAACTTGGCAGAAAAATAAGTCGATGTCTGGAACAACTAAGCTAAGTGCCGCTATCACATATTTAGTTTTCCCATGAAACTCACTTATACATAACCGTTTTGGCTAAGGGGAAATATTGCAGTTTGGCCTAAGGCCAGCAGTAATTTCCCTCAGTTGAGTTCCGAAAAGAAATTTAGCAACTGTTATGTTGCAGGCTGGCCCACTGCCTCTAGTAAACAGGGCTGTATACCCAAATAGCAAACGCACTAACAATTAAATGACATATAAAAAGCATATTAGTAACTCAAGATCTCTAACTTTTACCTTACTGACTTTAATAAAGACAAAGGCGAAATAAAGCTCAATATTCCCGCAGTAGCCGATAAGAGCCAATAAAGGAAGTTTGAATTGGGGTAACTCAAGTAATCAAGAGTCAAATTATACTTTCGAATTGCTGAATAAACAGAAAACGCTCCATACGCAAATAAACCAAAATCAAGCGTTGAAAACCGCAAGCGGCTATATTTTGAAATTACGTCTTAACTTGATCATAATCTGCATCTCCTTTTTGCATATAACGCCCTTAATATGACATGAAACGAACGCAGTGAGTTGAAGGTCGAAGATGGTTTTTGTTATACTAATTTTCAAATCTTCCTTACAAGAACAATTAGTGATCCATCTCCCATTCTGCACTCTGAATAGCCATTTCCATCAGACATCGCCTTTGTATAGAGTTGCACCGACCCTCTACTATGACCAGGTTAATTCCTGCCCCATAAAATATTGCTTCTTCAGCCACTGTTTTGTTCATCGGGATAGTTGAGCACCCATCAAAGAGAACATTCAGTGAAAATGTGACAGTTTTAAATACATTCCATAAATGACCTTTTACGTATACGCTCTATTATGTAGACGTCTCAGTCATACTTCCAGACACCTACGTGAATTAATAATCCTAAGTTTACCATAAATGAAATAAGTTTAGAAAGCATTTGAAGCAGTAAACCTTACCTTTCCAATAGGATATTACTGAAAGTCCTCAGTAATATTAGATGCGTTTTTGAAAAAACATCGCTAAATCATGAGCTATGAATAAACATTCGAGTTTTTTGAAGGATATAGTGAGATTTCTCAGTAACACACCTGATATGTTTGATGGATTAAACCGCAAAAACAGCGAATTTGAAAGGAATTTAAAAGTTGAATATCTGCTTTTACTGTGTAATGCGCGCCTAGCCTATAGGGAATTGGCCGCAAGCACTAAACTAAAATAACCCTGTAACTTTAGCCTCTTTATATTTCCACCTCCTTTACTCTGTGCTTTAAAACGCTTTTGGCTTTTTATCAGCAAGCTAGTATCCTATTTACTAGCTGCTGCTTTTTAGCTGAGCGGTTAGCTTTATCTAAGCTTGGCTAACATCAGCGATAATGTCGTCATGTGTTTCAATACCCACCGAAATACGCCACTAAATCTTCAGACACGCCCCAAGCTTTGGCGAGTTCTTCTGGGCTTATTGGCGGTGAGTGGTGCTGGCTGGGGTGACAGGCCAATGACTTGGGCATCACCCGATATTCCTAGGCGCAGTAATCCATTTGGTAGAGCTCGATAAAACTGGCCACCGGCTATTTTACTTTGCTCGGCGGATTCCGCTTTGATGCCAACAACTAATAATACCTGAGGCTTTGCCACCGGTGATTTTCTGACATTGCGTGATGCGGCTGTTGGGTAAGGCCGCATAATTAACCCAACTGAAATTTTAAGGATGTTGCTCTGATATTCAGCTAGGGCCAAGGCATTACTGCACATGACCCCATTCTTACAAGCTCAAGGTTTCTAACCCTGTAACAGTAAAATGCACTTTGTGGAGCAAGGGCTGCGCCAGTTTACGTAGTGGTACAACAACGGCAACGACCATATACAGCGCGGGACCAAAGGCTTTCGGTATACACCACGCCATGGTATGAGGAGGGGGAAGGGATCAGGTTCCGTTAAGTATGGCGAAAGCGTTTTTTTGTTGCACCCAAATCAACTTTCCTGAGTCCGATTAATCACGCCCACCAAATGGTGGTGCAATGCCACCTATATATCTGGTCCAGTGAGTGAAATGACGATGATCAGGCGCCGTGTCGAATGCGCGGGCATAAACGGGGGTTGCTACGTGTATTATCAACGATGAGCGGTACCCCATGTTATGGGCTAAATATCGGCTAAACGCGCCAAATTCAACAATATTACCTGCGGGGTTACCAAATAGATTCAAAGAATACGGCGCTTGGTAATTGTCATCAATTCAGGCTTCTAAACGCAGCAAAATCATCATAAGCGCCAATGCGTGCCTCAACACCTTGACGGGGCAGGTATGGGCCAAATAAATTGTATGTACCACCATAATATATTGGCTGGACTAAGATGTTGTCGCCCCACATTAAGTCAAAAGCTTGATAGCATAGGTATATCGGCGGCCATGCCTGAGGCTTACAGCAGGGGCTTCAACCCAACCGCCTCAATGGCGGCTAAGCGTTGCCAAGCACCACTGGTAGTGGGTTTCATAAATACGAGTGGTAGATATTGCCAGCTATTTTTTTTTTTTTTTTTTTTTTTTTTTTTTTTTTTTAAATCGAAATAAATAAAGCGCCGTGCTGAGTATTATCAAAAGTATAAGAGGTGGTTTGATAAATAGGTACGGCCAGCTGCTTTGGTGGTGGCTTCAGATTCATAGCCATGGTGCAATGCCAATGATTCGAGTTTCATGAATCGCTTCCCTTTATGTGAAAGTGGGGCCACTGATAATCAACCCTGTTGATATCATTTTGTGGTAATAACAATTTTTTAGAAAACCATAGCATTTGCCATCTAAGAATGTCTACTAAGGCTTGGTGTCGGGGGCGTTAGTAACTTTTTGTTGGAATTGTGTTCCAAAGCATATAAACAACCACTGGCACTAAAATTACAACGAGAGAACTAGGGCACTGACCATCAACCCCCTACCGATAGGGGCGGCAATCGAACTCATTTATTTTTCTTGACCTGGGTTCCTGAACCATAGATCACCGGCATTAAAGCCGAGTATTACGGTGGATAACCGGTCCATTACGATAGGCCTGATGCGCATTCCTGGCAACTGTTCATGGCTTCATTAAAGGTGTGTTTGTCAAGTGGCTGCCTTGCTGCTGGCCGCGCTTCTTGCAATCTGCTGAAGGCTTGTTGAGGTAAACTAAACATCAGTAAACGCCTATTTCTACTACCGCCGACCCCCGCGAGGGCAATAAAAACCACCCGACTGCCACTGTAAATTAAAGTTGAGTAGTAAAATTCAACCAAATACCGCCAAGTTCACAAGGCAAACGGCAGGTTACATATCAACATCACTTCTTGAAGAAACTTTTGAAGCTCATGTAACAGCCAAGATAACAATAATCGCTAACGTTTAGGGGCACCACAATAGCTGAGTTTTTGGTTTCGCTCTTTGCCCATATCATTCGTATTCCCCGCCACGTTAAACTATAGCCGTTGGGTAAATCGAGAGAGTCCGCCAAGTAAGGGCAGCTATTTTCACATAGCTGCCGATATCTGTGTTGTGATTCAAGATCATATAAGTCAACCGTTGATCCGCGCATTTTCACTTTTTATGGCAGGCGGACCAATCTTCTCTTATATCCTCGGCACATCACTAAGGCGATACGCTGGCCCCTAATTTTTTGGGTTTTTGGGAAGCCAATGGGCCAACAATGCCTAACTGCTCAGGTGCTCGCGGTAGCCCCCTTTTGTGGGGGAAAAAAATAAAAAACACCCCCGGGTAAAAAAAATTTTATGGATAACGCTCCAAACCCTCACCAGATTTGGTGTGGAACTTCATGCCCCCTATTGGCCGTGGCAATAAACTTTTGGATATCACTAAATATTTAAGGCCCGTAGCGGCGCCGCGTGATCAACGAAAATTAATATTGAACTTTAAAATAATAGCGTCCACCGGCTACCCGCTCTGATATACCGAGGCCGTGCCAGGAATTCATCCTAAGATTTTTTTCAATATCTTGGCCAATACGTGCTGAATTACTTGACATCGCCCCCGGCTACTTTACATACCCACTGGGTTTTAATACCCGTGGCGAAGCATATCTATGCGGGTTTTTTATGGGCATGACCAGGCATTGGTTAAACCCGGGATTTGCACGACGTTTTTCAAGTTTCTTCACGCAATTTGTCCGTGTTAATCCTGCCCGCCATTGCTCCTTTGGGCTTAAATTGGATGAAGGTTTCGATCATGGTCAGAGGTGGCGGGGATCGTGGCTTGTTTCGGCGCGGCCGATTTTTTACCAAACAAGTCAATACTTCAGGAATGGTATGAAATTAACTTATCAGTTTGTTGCAGAATTTCGCGGGCTTTAACCCACAGAAATACCGCATAAGGGGTGGGCATATAACATCAAGTCTCCGCTCATCCAGAGGGGGAATACAATTCAAGAGCCCAATTTGGTTAAGGGATAAAAGCCAACGATAGCCACGATGACAAAGGCTAATTAAAGGTGGTTTTAGGGAAGTTTCAGTACCGACGTCTATGGGCAGATAAAGCGCAACCACAAGCGATTGAGGGGTTACGGCCCTCACTCATTTACTTTGCCACGATAGATACCCCATAGAACTGGGATTCAAGGTAATTGCTAAGCGGCAGACGCCGCCATGGCAAAGGAATATTTAGTATATAGCCAGTGTGCGCAAACATCTGCTTCTTGGCTTCCAGGATAAATACCAGGCAGAAAACTAACGGTATGACAGCAAACTAAAAAATAGCGCTGGGGCCCACTCACTCGCTGAACTTGGCAACAAATTTGCCAGCGGATTCAGATGGTCAGTGTGTGCTTCAATATGTTTGTGCATATTTTCTATCAGCACAATAGCCGCTCATCAGTTCATGGCGCGAATAGCAATAGCAATACCACCACAGAGACATAATATGGCGTTGAATTCCTTGGCCAATACATAATGATAAATGCCACCAATATACCAAAGAGGTAAACTAATACCGCCAGAGGGAACGAGCCGGTAAATGAAACAAAAAAGCCGCAGCAGACTAGGCAACATGAAGTAAGTTCTTCTAAGAGTTTTCGAACGCACAGATTTCCACTGCTCGGTGAATCATTCTGAGGGTGCATAAACGGTTGACTATTTCAACGCATCGGTAAACCGGCTTTAAATCTGTCGATTTAGTTTTGACTCCCGGGATGGTCCTCTGGGCCATTACCACCAAAAGCGCTCACAACCACAGCCGCCTGCCGACTTCACCTTCGCCCTTGAGTTCGCATACCCACGGCCGCTTTGTGGGCCTAAACGAAATATCGGCCACATCACGCAATTGTAAAGGCGTACCCTTTGGGCATTAAGCCTAATGGAATGGCCGCAAATCTTCGATTTTTTGTAATATATGCCATCTAGAGTCACCATGTATTCGGCTTCAGCCATTTCAATCACCGAGGCACCGACTTCCTTGATTTTCCTGGTTTAATGCTTGTTGAATATGAACTTCAGCGAATGTCGTAAGCGCGCAACTTGTCGGGATCAACAGTGACTTGATAACTGTTTGACCATGCCGCGAGGCAGCGACTTCGGAAACACCAGCTTACGGTTTTGCATTTCAAACTTTAAAAACCAATCTTGAATAGCCCGCAAGCTGGCTACGGTCATGCTGGCCCGTACGGTCCACCAAGGCCATAGAGATACGACCCAGCCACGCGCAGTCCGCATCAGGGCCAATGTTGGTGGTTTTTGGCCGCATCAGGTAAACTGCCCTGCAACCTGGGACAGATATTCCCATTAACCGACTCTGCCCAATACAATCTGTTTTGTCATCAAAGATGCACACATAAACATAAGAGTCACCAAAAAACGAAAATCATCTGACGGTTGTAGCACCCGCACCGATAACATGGCGTGGTGAGTGGGTAAGTGACTTGGTCTTTCACCAACTTGTGGCGATTGCCCCGAATAGCTGGTTTTAATGATCACCTGCACCGTCTGACAAATCTGGAAATAGCACTACGGCGTATTTTTTAATCGAAATCAGACGCGGCGGCGCCCGATCATAATAAAAGTGCATAACCAGTTACAAAAAACGGATCTGTTGACCGACCAATGAATGATCGTTCAATCATACAGTTATGGTCTCCCTCTAAGCTCATTAAGAACATGCGATTACAAAGGCCGATTCCCTCTCTGCTCCTTCACGGATCTCAAAGGTTGGAAAATGCAATATTTTGTCGAGGCTTAAACCTTGTATATTCGATAATTGTCAGCTAATTGAAAAATCCATCGGTTGCGGGCCGGTCGTTGCCATTTTCCGATGGCATCGCGGGCAATAGTGAGTACGCGGTTTTCGCGGTCAATTGCAGTAATTTTACCGTTGACCATAGCGCTTGGGAACTGTGGGTCAGTGGATTGCATATGAACTTCATGTCTGTCATACTCACTTATCTTTGTTGAATGTTTTGGCTGTGCCATCATGAATCCATGCGTTTAAAGTCAGAGCTTAATACTGCCTTTCGAAATCCAGTAAAACTGCGCGGAAGACACCACTGTATCGCCTTCTTCTAGGCCCCGCTTAACATATTTTGGGATTTTTTATCGTGCCTATAACACCTAGTTGCAACGGCTAACTGAATTTAACATTTGGTCCTTCACTAGGGCCCATCATCCCACTCTGTCTTGCGCGCCTGTAACGGATCACTGCTTCGCGAGGCACCAGTAGCTATCTTCAGCCCATTCACTGTGAATGGTTACTTGCGCAAACATATTGGGTTTTGAGTTTACGCTTCAGGAAAATTGGCAAAGGCGCATTCTGACTCTTACGGTACGTGTGACAGGGTCAAGAGTAGGGTAGACATAAATCGAGTTTGCCCCCCATATTCACTCGGGTAAAAAAGCCAAAGGGTCCATGGTCGCTGGCCCAAATTGGCTTTGACTTGTGATGCTTGGCGCTCAAATATTTTCCGCTTCAAACCCAGACTTCATCTAAAGCGCCAATAGACATTAAGGTGGTGCCAGGTTTGACATAAAAACCTCCCTACATATAAGGGTTGTCCGACCACCACCCGATTGCGGGGCAGTAAAAACCACGGTTGCTGACTTGCCCCGTTTTACTTAATTGTGCAATGCTCTGGCTGGGGCATTTGCAAGCTTTTAACGCTCTATACGATGCGGCAATTAGCCCGCCATTATCGCGGCTTACGGCTAACAAAACCTCTTCTTGGGGCATTGACTAATTGCGGTGAAATATAAGGCATAAAGGGGCGGCATCTTTTACCACTTGTTGGCCCCGTCGTTTTAAAACATACAGGGTATCTATCCCAGCCCCTCCACCCGTGATTGAATATGCACTAGACGAATCTTTCGTTGTGCGCACTAACCCTTGTATTTATAGGGTAGGTGTAGAGATTGCCGGAAACTAAACCTGTGCGTTCGCAACGCCAACAGGTTTGTTAACCACATTGGGATTGATTCTAACGGTGCCGCGGCGAGTCGTTTTTTGTGCTCGTGGCCGGTATACCGCAACCAAGGTCCAATGCCCATGGGTGATTTAACCCGGCTTGTCCGTCGATAGTTTGGCATCCATTGGGGGCAACCCAATAAAGAGGCTTTGTTCTGTTGCAGCAGATGTCCGATGGGTGTGGGTAAGACGCACTGGCATCATGGTATAGGTTTAGGGCCGCTGCCAACCAACAATGCCACCAATGGCCGTATAATGAATTTTCATGTTGTTTCTCCTAAAGCGTGTATATGGTGGCCTGGTTATTTTTTGTGGTGAAAAAATAGTCAGTTGAATGCGTGATTTGGCTTGTTCGTTTTGTAACTTAATTACATCAAGTTTCAGTGTTTAAACTGGGCTATTCCTTGGCCTCTCATAACTTCCAGAAAAAATCGCCTTCGTCACTGTAATAGGCTTACAGTGCGGCGTTCCGATTGGCTCGGCATTTTGCGCGCAAAATTTTCTGTAGATAGTGCTCAATCCGTTGATTTTAAGACTATCTAAGGTGGCATGTACTTAACATTTGCGCAAGAAGCTGGCGCAGTAATAATTTGTTTTCGGTTTTGATTGACTCAAGCTTGCAGGCGCGAAGCTTTACCTCTTTATCTTGTTTTTATTGGCGGTACAAAAAAGGCAACATCCACGGTCCACGCCGAGGAGAAAAAAGTCAGCACGAGTGTTCCTAGCGGGTCTTATCACGATAGGCGTAACTGGCATTAACGCCCCAATTGGGGTTTGGTATTTTTGCTCAGCTAGATTACTGCGCTTTGTGACGACTTAAATTTGTTGCTCAAATGGCCCCATTAAGGCAGGGTGCTGAGCCAGATTCCTGCGAGAGACTGCCGCTAATCTTTGCTGGCTGCAATAAACCGTATCACGATGCAGTCAAGCATGGCTTGAATTTGGCCAGCCTTGCGATTAGGCCTTAACCCATATTTTGCTGTTGGCAACAAGATTTGGGCTCTAGCTCACCTTTGTAACCATTGGCTTAATCAGCAAGCTTGTAATTCGTTCAGCTAATAATGCGGCGAGTCTGTCATCTAAAGCGGTGCTAATTAACTTGGGCGCGCACCTAACTCTTGTTGGTGGTAAGTGCTGGCGCCCTGCACGGTTGAAATAACTAGCCCTCAACAATATCTACTAATTGACTGATATAAAGGCCGGCTGTGCTCGACTAAGTTGGATCGTTGCTCGTGGTAAAGCATCGAACCATAATTGGCTGACCATGAACTTTGAAGTTTTGCTTGGCGCTCATAACGTAATTGCGGGTAATGAGCCGCATTGCAATAGCTGCTCTTTTTTTGGTAAGCCGAGGCTATCCCCGCGCGGAAATTTGCTGACTGACGCCAATCTTAAAAATTTTTTTTTTTTTTTTTTTTTTTTTTTTTTTTTTTTTTTTTTTTTTTTTTTTGGGGTCATCGGGCTCCTGGAATTAAAACGGAAAGCCATCAGTGGGTAAATTAGCAAAGCCTAGGGAAACCATTGGTCAGCGAGGTTGCTGAGCTACGCTATTTGCAATAATAGCTGTTCTGCAGTTTTATTTCCCAGCAAGCCAAAGGGTCGTTTTGCACGCTAATTGCTGTTGCCCTGTTGTAACTTAAATTCAGCCTGACTGGCTTGAACTGAACAATATGCAGTTGCTTAATACCGATATATTACTAATAGCCGCCGGAGCTGTGCTAGGTAAAATTTGTGCAATCCATGGTTTCGTACCCCTACAAGTTGCTAAAAAAAAAACACAGATGAAAACTACGCAGTTACTTGTTGTAAAGAATGAATAAGAGGGGGTTAAACCTCAATTTTTAAGATAGATCTAGGGGGGTAGTTAACTGTCTTGAGGTGGTTTTTGCGTGCTGTTTTCAGCGAGCTGGTGAGGCTAGAAAACTGGTAACATCTAATAGGCATTGGCCTGACTTAGCCGCAGAGGTGGTTTGGTTTATTTGACCATAATTAAACTGAAGCTGGCGCCAGTGGGGCAAGTGAAAGTTATTAATCAAAGCAGTCCATGTCGCTATATATTTGCTGGTGATTGATGAGGTTGTATTCGAACATGTCATGGCAAGGCATAACATCATCATTTGGCCGTCATATCCATTGACCATTTGACAACATAGACTTGTTTAGCGGGCACCGCCATTGCAAGCCCACAGTAAACCACTGACTCAGCAGCAGCACTGAATAATGACTAGATAAATGGGTAAATACCTACTAAGGCATTGCCTACATTATCTACCAAGATAACCGAGGCTTTTACTTTAACCGACTCTGTACAAGAGTCATGCTCTTTTGTGCTGCACGTCCATTCACTTATTGGTTTTAATGTGGCAAATTTCACTGGTCACTTCAACACCGTCAATAAGCGAGTGGTGAGCATATCGCCCTGATTAAGTGTTTGACACTTCTGATTATTTCTTGCTGTTAAAGTTTAATACTGTAGCCGACGAGCGTAAGGTTTGCCAAAAGGACTCACGTATCTAAGCAAATGACAGCCGTTAGCGAGTTGCTTTGTGTTATTGTGCGAGTAACTTGCGCACTGTTGCAACAATTCGCTGCTCGAGTTCAATTAGCGGATTTAAACGCCTTTGCAAAAACAGCTTTTGCGGATTGTTTATTGGCTAAACGCAAGGCTAACAGTTTTCCTTGCTTGAATACTGTTTTGCCTAAACGTGCCTGCAAGGCTTTTTCAAAACGTTGACTGAGTTGGTCAACTGCTTGAAATTGCTGTTCCAAATGTTTTTTGTGGTGGTTTCGCTGGGAGTTTTTTGGCAAACATCAATTGTTCTGATAATCCGAGCTCATTTATCTAGCGCGAAAACGTTTAGTGGGAGTTGTTGTTGCAAGGTGGCAATAGCCAATAAAAGAGCACTCCTGATCACGACTGACTAATTCTGCCGCCGCGAGGGGGAGGGAGCCCGTAAGTCAGCCACAAAGTCGGCAATGCTACATCCACTTCCATGGCCAAGCGGCACTGACAAATGGGTAAAACTGATGCGAAAATGCCCGCGCCACCTCTTCATGTTAAAACAAACACCATAAATCTCTAATGAAGCCACCGCCTCGGCCAACAAATTAAAACTTGTACTTCATCCCCGTGATTTGCGATGTGTATGGCTTACAGATTTGTGCGACAGCGGCATCCTTGCACTTGAGTGGGATAAATTATCACCTCAATGGCCGGATTTACGGCGTTTTGGGAGCAACAGTCAAGAATATCGTGCAAGCCGCGGCCAGTTTGTGGAGAAGTTTGATTACGCCCACTTTTTACATCTGCGGCGGGTAAGCCTCTGCTTAATGTTCTTGGCAAACAGAACCTTTGCCGCCAGGTCATTTTTAATTGTTCAAATTGTTGCTTTAGCTGACCTTCACCCTCAGGCTCCATAAATTCAACGATAAGCTTGGTAGTCACCGCGAGGTTCATACAAACTAATATTGGCTCTTACCAATATTTTATCCCCTTCTTAGACGTTTCACTACAGCGTTTGATTTGCACCTTTGAACATGGCCGCTTTTGATCTGTGCGCCGTGGAATCTTTTAAGGTGAAAATTACCAATGGCCAGAACTGGCAGCAACCAAAATTAGATATTTTTCAGTCCGACACCAAATTAGGCCGATCTCCGATTCTTAAGAACATTTTTTGCCATACGGTTTAATGCGTGACGCGTGAGAACAATTGCGACTGGCAGATTGTGGGCTAAACATTAGGCTCAAGAATATACGATAATTTATCGGTAGTTTACCTGTAATACCGGTTAAAACGATCATCTAAACTAAGTTGAATTTCAGTTTGCGTGGATTGTTAATGCAAGTAGATTTCTGTTAACGTGTGGTTTTACTTTTTTATCCTAAGTGCAAATAATGTAGTGAAAAACGCATTTGTTAGTTTATACCTTGGCGTGCAATTTCCGCCTAGAATCGCGCCGCAATAAACCCCCTTTAAAGGTGAAAATTGCATGTAGCGGATCGCCAAGAAAGCCCTAACGGTTTTGACGACGTTTTGATTCGTACCCGGCACTCGAGCTGTCGCTCCTCATACCGCAGAATTGGAAAGACTCAATTTGAACCCAGTGGTGTGAGTTTAAATATTCCCCTTGTTTCTGCGGCTATGGATACAGTAATCCGAAAGCACGCTAGGCTATTGCCCTTTGGCGCAAGAAGGCGGCATGGGTTTTAATCCACAATAAAATAGACCCCAGAGCAGCAAGCTGAGCATGTTACGCACCGTAAAAAAAATAACGAAGTAGGCGTGATGCCTATGATCCTGTGACTGTGCCTGCACACCGCTACCAATTTCGGCGAATGAATGCCTTAGGCTTGCAACATGGTTCTTCGGGTTTCCCCGTTGTTGATGAAGACAACAACCTATTGGGTATTTGGGGGTTACCGGCCGTGACTTAACGTTTTGAAAAACGGTTTGAGCACCTACTCAAAGTGTGGATGAACACTAAAAAAGATTTAGTGACGGTAAAAGAAGGCGCTAAGGTTGAGTTGTGGCTTGAGTTTTAATGCACGAACATCGTATAGAAAAAATTCTGGTGGTGATGATGCCTTTAACTAAACGGGGTCATGATCACCGTCAAGATTTCCAAAAAGGCAGAAAGCCAAACCTAATGCATGTAAAGAAATGAGCGTGGCCGTTTACGCGTCGCGCGTGCAGTTAGTGGTCGGCCCGCAGGTACGGATGAGCTATGCCTTATTAGTTTGAAGCGGTGTAAGACGTTTTGTTGATTGATACCTCTCACGGTCATTCACAAGGCCGTTATCGACCGCGTTAGAAAAGTACGTGATGCCTATCCTGAATGTGCAGCTTATCGCCGGAACGTTGCAAAACAGGCGAGGGTGGATAAAGCGCTGGCCTGATGCAGGCGTTTGATGCGGTTGAAAGCGGCATCGGCCCGTTCAATTTGTATACGCGCATCGTGGGACAGGTTTGTGGTGTACCACAAATCGACTGCCGTATCTGACGCAGTTGAAGCCTTAAAAAGGCACGGGTATTCGGTCATTCGCTGACGGCGGAATTCGTTTCCCGGTGACATTGCTTAAAGCTATTGTGGGCCGGTGCGACAGTTTTGCGTTCATGGTGGGCAAGTAATGTTGGGCTGGTACGCGAAGAAAGCGCCCGGTGAAGTGGAGCCTATCAGGGCGTTTTTACTATAAATCTTACCGTGGCATGGGCTCTTTAGGCGCGATGAATCAAAATAATGGAATCGTCAGACTTCGTTATTTCCAAGACAGTAAAAATGCCTGAAAAGTTAGTGCCTGAAGGCATTGAAGGACGTGTTGGCTTATAAAGGGCCATCGCAAACGCATTATTCAACCAGCAATGGGCGTTTACGCTCAGCTATGGGTTTAAACCGGTTCAGCAACCATTGATGAATTGCGCACAACCTGTATTTTGTCAGGTGGACGGGCCTGCTGGTATGGGTGAAATCAACATGTGCATGATGTTACATCACCCAAGAAGCGCCAAACTATAGACTTGTTAAACAACTGAGATATGAATCGGACTGGTTAATTCAGTCCTTTTTTTTTTGCAAAAGAGTACTACATACCACTAATATCATGACCAACGTATATTGAAATCCTCGAATTTGGCTCACAGACACCCAATTGATTGCCCCGCTCCGTGCGTGAAATAGGCGTTTATGTGGAACTTTTGGGCTTGGGATGTGAGCGAGCGCAAAATCGCGAATTTAAGCCAAACGTATTATCTTTTCAGGTGGCCCCGAGTCAGTTCATGCCTGGCAGATTCGCCCTCGGGCGCCGCAATAGTTGTTTTGAGGCTGGAGTGCGGTATTCGGTATTTGGTTACGGATGCAAACCATGGCCGAGCAACTGGCGGCGGCCGTGCAAGCTCCGCATGCGTGAATTTGGGTTTATGCTAAAGTTTGAGTATTGGCCGCACATGGCCCTGCTCAATAACATCGAAGATCATATCGGTGAGAACGGCAAATGCTTTATTAGATGTATGGATGATCCATGGTGATCAAAGTCAGCCAAAGCCCCCCGGTTTTATTACTGCAAGCTAAAACAGACAGCTGTCCCTTTGCTGCTTTTGTAATGACCTGAAAAGCAAATTTTATGGTGTGCAATTTCAACCCCGAAGTGACTTCTACCCGGTCAAGGGCAGCGCAATTTTGTTCGCACTTTGTATTTAGACATTTGTGCTTGTGAAAACTATGGACACCTGGGCGATCATTGAAGATGCCATCAGCTCGCATGTAAAGCCCAAATTGGTGATGATGAGTCATCTTAGGTTTTCGGTGGGGTTGAACTCCATCAGTCCGTGGGCATGTTGGTTGCATCGCGCTATCGGTAAACAGCCTGACCTGTGTTTTTGTTGATAATGGCTGTACGCCTTAACGAAGGCAAACAGTGATGGATAATGTTTGGCGATCACTTTGGTTTAAATATCGTAAAATCGAAGCGAAACAGCGCTTTTTGTCGGCTTTAGCCGGTGAAAGACGAAACCTGAAGCCAAACGTAAAATATCGGCCGGAATAATTTGTTGAAGTCTTCGACGAAGAATCCGAAAAAGCTGTGGATGCCAAATGGGTTAGCCAAGGACTATTTATCTGAGTAATTGAATCAGCAGGCTCAGCTTACGGGTAAAAGCCCATGTCATTAAGTCTCATCATAATGTGGGTGGTTTACCGGCCAACATGAAAATGGGCTTGGTTGAGCCACTACGCGAATTGTTAAAGAACGAAGTGCGTAATAATAGGCTTAGAACTAGGTTTAACCTTTATGACATGTTTATATTCGCCATCCTTTCCCAGGCCCTGGCTTATGGTTGTGCGGTAACTGGGTAAGTAAAAAAAGAATATGCGATTTGTTGCGTCGTGCGACCACATTTTTATCGAAGAACTCCATTGCCGCAGATTTTACAATCAAGGTAGCCAAGCCCTTTACGGTTATTTTTTAACCGGTTAAGTCAGTCAGGCGTATGGGCGACGCGCGCAAATTGATTGGGTGTAAATCACTTCGCGCAGTAAGAAACCATCGACTTTTATGCGGAAGCATTGGCCCACTTACCATATGAGTTTTTAGGCAGGTATCGAACCGCAAATCAATCATGAAATCGATGGGAATCTCGTCGAGTTGTCTATGACATCTTCAGGTAAACCGCCAGCAAACGATTGGAGTGGGAATAAACCAGTCTCACGTTTTAATGCTATTTGATTATTTGATTAAAATGGGCAGCCTCACTGCAACTTTTTTTGGCCTTAAACCAAAAATATTTTCTTGTAGGAGCGATCGCTTTAGCCGCGAACAGATTTAAAAGCCCAACGTTTCACCACAGAGCGCTACGCTACACAGAGAAACAACGCAGGCGCTGCGCCGATAAAATCAGAACAATGTCTCTTGTAGGAACGGCTTTAGCCGCGAAATTTTAAAGCCAAAAAGCCTTTTTCACCACAGAGCGCTGCGTTGCACAGAGAACACTGCGCCGAACCGATTAGATTAATGTCTGTTGTTATGGAGCGGCTCAGCCGCGAACAATTTTAAAGCCACAAGCTTTTCACCAAGAGCGCTATCGCTGCACAGAGATCAACGGAGGCGGCTGCGCCGAAGATTAAAAATGTCTGTTGTGGACGGCTTTAGCCGCGAACAGATTTTAAGCCACAGCCTTTTTCACCACGAGCGGCTGCGCTAACACAGAGAGCACGGAGGCGCTCGCGAAAAGATTAAGAACCAATGTCTGTTTGTAGGAGCGGCTTTACCGCGAACAATTAAAAGGCCCCAAGCCTTTTCACCACAGAGCGCTGCGCTACACAGAAACACGGAGGCGGCCTGCGCAAAAGATCAGATATAATGTCTGTTGTAGAGCGGGTTCAGCGCGAACAAATTTTAAAGCCACAGCCTTTTCACCACAAGAGCCCCCCCCCCCCGGGGCTTTTTTAACGCTGCACAAGGACACGGAGGCGCTGCGCCCGAAAAGATCAGAATAATGTCCTGTTGTAGGAGCGGCTTTAGCCGCGAACAAATTATAATAAAAGCACACAAGCCTTTTCACCACGAGCGCTGCGCTACACAGAGTAAACCGAGGCGCTGCGCCGAAAAGATTAAGATTGATCTCTGTTGTAGAGCGGCTTTTAGCCGCGAATTTTGACCAACATTGTTAAAATAAATAATCTTATCCATCAGCCAAAAGTCCTGAAATAAACCTTTAAGACTTGTTAGCCCTAAAGTGGCTCATTAAAACTCTGGCCACAAAAAAAAAGCGCCGAACGCCTTTTTTAATGAGCTGAGTACTACCAAATTTCTGACACGTTCGG
>Ga0163217_1043266_pt1 | contig 19274 bp, 16 predicted proteins | sample SynspAceP_FD_185933 | JGI IMG/M metagenome (GOLD analysis project Ga0163217, IMG submission 185933) | Saline lake microbial communities from Ace Lake in Antarctica - Synechococcus sp. Ace-P (PacBio error correction) | ecosystem: Environmental > Aquatic > Non-marine Saline and Alkaline > Saline ...
AAAAAAGAGAGAGAATCAATCTACCCATAAACGTTTTTTTTTGGGCGCCCCACCCCACCGCAAAACCCAGGTGGTAAAAGCCTTTTAGTGGGCCTTAGCTAATAGGCCCCTTTTTCACAACTTTCAATTTACCCGTCATCTTTTACAGAACAAGCATAATTTTTGGGGGGCCCTTTTTGTTTACTGCTTCACAAGAACATACGACAGCCGTATCCTGGCAAAAGTCCCATGGCGGCCTTCCAAAGGAAAACATCCTGCGCCACTTCGGGCTTCCTAATATTAGATCTCCGGGTTTTTTTGGTAAGTGGGGCAATTTCAAATTAAGATCACATCTTGCAATAGCATAATTGGTAATCCTTAGCGTCAACCAACTAGAAATACCCCCTAAAAAGTCTTTTTCCTCATGACTTACATTAATTCCTTTTATAATAGAACCTCCTCCGTCTTAATTTTCAAAAAATAATGGAAATGACCCTTTTTTTCTGGTTGGCAAAATAAACGGGATTCCAAACTGGCCACATCAACGCCTATTAATTCAATTTGTAGACATATCTATTTCCGCAGCCATGGTAGTTGCTTCCAAACCTAATTATTTGATCTACGGCAACGCCAGCCCAATTTCATAAACACCAGGTTGCCACAAGCCCATAATATCATTTTGGTTATAAGTGCTATTTCCGCCCCCGATAGCAAAAATACTTGGATGCTGAGGTTTTCCTCATTGTATTATCCAACCACAAATTCCACCTCTGGTGCCCCATTTTAGAACCCAACGCTTTTTTCCCAATTCATCCCCCCGCGGGTCCTTATTCCCGCCTGAAATCCCAACATGTCTACATTAAGGAATTGTCGTCTCTCCAAATTTCCCTTCCTATTACAATGCCATTTCCCAAGTTGATTGGTTGCCTTTTTGCTCAAATGGGATATTTATACCCATAGAATTCCAAAATTTTACCTGTAGCACCTTACTACTCTGGTTGTCTAACTGCCTAGGCAATTAATTTTTTGGGGCAAAATTCCTACCCACATGAGTTCCATAACCCCATATCCATAACCGCTTTGGGCACCTCCAGACCCAATAGTCCCACCACCTAGAATAGCAAAGCCTTTGGTTTTTGAACTGTCTTTTTATTTTTTCCGCAAGGCCAGACGTTTTTTTCCAAATCCTCTATGGTTCCTGTAAACACAAATACGCCAAATCCTTAATCTACTCCATTTATCTGTGGCACCAAAGGGACTAGATCCTGTTGCCAACACTAAGGTAATCATAATTGAAGGTTTTCTCGCTTAGGGGTTGTTTATGGTTTTTTTCGAATTTTCGATGAATGTCTGTAACTCTCTCGTTTGTAAAAAGCTCAATATATTCTCATTGGTACGCATTCACGGGAGAAGCCATGGATAAACGTTCTGCGTTCGCCATTTTTCCAAAAATATTTCACTTAAATGCACCCTATCATAGGCTAAACCCTCCTTGGCTCTTCTCCGAAAACAATTTAGTTAAAGGAGTCCTGTCTACCTATGGCGAACAACTTTCTCACAGAATTTTATATCCAACCATTCATTTTCCAACTACAGATTTTACGGTCTTCATACGTATATATTTAAATATTACGTAGCAAATATTACGTATTATTACGTACTAATAATGTGTTTTTTATTGAAAATAAATACGTAGTTTTTTGGTTTGCGAATTCTTAATTGATACTTAAACTATAGAACTTTATGAGCATATCCAAAGCCCCAAAAGTAAGTCTAGTAGGTGCAGGTCCTGGGAGTAGCGACCTTATCAACCATAAGAGGATATAAGCATTGAAAGATGCCGATATCATTCTATATGATGCCTTTGGTCAGTCTGGGAATTTGCTTGATGACTTTAAATCCCAACATTTCCAAAAATATATGTAGGGAAAAGATGTGGGGAGCATTCCCTTTTCCCAGGAAGACATTAAAATAGATTAATCGTGGAAAAAGCCCTTTTGAATACGGGCATGTAGTACGTTTAGGGTGGTGACCCCTTTGTTTTTTGGAGGGCAAAAGCGGAGAATTGGAATATGTGGAAATCTTTTGGAATCCCAGATCCGTGGTGGTTCCAGGGGTTCAAAGTGCCCATAGCCGTGCCGGCAAGTCCAGGTCATCCGGTAACGGCGACGCGGGAATAAGCAGTAAGCTTTTGGGGTAATGACGGCCACGAAACGAGAATGGTTCATTTTCCCGAAGACCTGGAACTTGGCGCCAAGTCAATCGGCTACCATGATCATACTAATGGGAATACGTAGATTTTTTGGAAATCGCAAATAAAGTATCACTAATATAGAAAGAAATCGACTTCCTTTCGCCATTATACAAAATGGGCACCAAAACGAATCGCTGTGTAACAGGAATTACTTAAGGATGCTCAATCAAGTAGGTGGACAAAATAGATAATCACAGCCAGGTATCATAGTAAATTGGAGGTTGTGCAGAACACCCGCATCATTTTTTGAAAGAGGAGATTCCAAAGGGTGCTCAACTTATAAGGATTCAACTTCAAGCGAATATTTACGATTATAATAAATTAATCTATCATTATTCCTTTGATTTCGTAAATCACGTCCTCCATAATTTTTCCACCTTCAATAAAAATAGAACTCACTACCATAATTTACGTAATAATAATAAGTAATAATACCGTAAGAAATACGGTAATTTTGAATTGTTTAATTAAATAACTAATCCTAAAAACAATCAGTTATGAAAAGAATTTGTCTCAGCAAATAGCTTACAACAATTAGAACTTTTAAACTTCAAGAGTGTTCCTATACGTACATTTTTGGATTTACTCTATAGCATTTTTCATTTGTTTCTTTGCATGGTTTGGTATTGTCCCTTTTATGCCAGATGTAAAGTTAAAGACTTGGGGCTGACACCAACCCAAAAATGGACACTCCATTTATTTTTAGCAGTTTCGGGAACCGTATTTGGCTAGAATATTAAATTGGCAATTATGTTGATAAATACGGTCCTAGATTAATGTTACAGCCTAATTTATTAATTCTTGGTTCCATTCCGGTGAATTACTGCTGGGGTTGGTACAAACACCGCTTCAATTTCTAATATGTAGGTTATTTATTGGTTTTATAGGTTGCTTCTTTCCGTAATAACCCATTCCATCTTCTATAATGTTGCCCCAAATATTTGTGGCACAGCCAATGCCAACTCACCGGTTTGGGGTAATCTTGGGTGGAGGGAGCAATCCGCTTGGCAATGCCCGTTTTGATTGCGGGCCGAGTATTAGCTTGGATTTCAGAAGAAATAGCTTGGAGATATTCCATGGTAATTTGCTGGAGTTATTTGCTTTGGCAATGGGCATTAATATATACTTCTTTAGCAAAAGACACCCCCGAGGCAATTTTAAAAAGAAACTTAAGGAAGAAGGTAAAATGCCGAGTTTAAAGAAGATGAAGTGTCTTTCCTTAAGGCACCTAAAAGACTATAGGGTTTGGATTTTTGTTTTTTGTATATGCAGCTTGTTTGGAAATAGAGTTTGACGTATAAATGGTACATGGAATGACTATCTTTCAGAATAGGTTTGGCCTAGATAGGTCTACCGCAGGAAATTTTGGTACTGTCCTTTGCCCCTAATGACATATTTGCAAGAACATTGGGTGGCCTAATTTCGGAGATCTGTTCGGAAAAGTCCCGTGGCCTACGGGGGCAGGGTAATTTTCTTTGCCTTGATATTGGCTGCCGAAGGTATTATGCTCTCTGTAATTTTCTGTAACCACTAGTTTGGTATTTCGGAATGATATTTTTGATTGCCTTTGTCACTGTTTCAAATTGGCGGAAGGCGCTACTTCTCGGTAGTCCCCATTTATAAATAAACGCGATAGGCTCTATTTCTGGAATTGTCGGTGCTGGTGGGAAATGTTGGGTGCATTTTGGGCTGCTATGTTATTAAAAATCCAAATCGCAGTGGCAGAAAGTGCCGCCATAGCAGCGAACAGCCAATTAAGGCGAACAGGCAGTGAGTCAGCCCAAACTACGGCAGCAGCTTCAAGCCGTTTCAAATGGATATTTTATTATTGGAGGATTCATAGTATGTGCAGCCGGTCTATCACTAGCAATCAGGGTTTCTACGGCCGAAAGAAAAGCCGTTCATCCGGAAACCAAGGGAGACTTTTATATCCGGGATGGGACAAATGGTACAAAATATCAAGTGGAAACTCACTTTAAGGTTCTCACCAAAGAACCCCATTTATAAAAATTCAAATCGAATTGAGGAAACGAATCATTATACAATCCTAATTTCCGTACACTGATTAAAACATGAAAATAAGCCATGATAGTTTTTTTTTAATAATCCGAGTGTTTATGGCGAATTACATCTGACACTAAAAACAATGACAAATTACAGATGAAAAGAATATATCTAATTATTTACCGTTATAGGCCTAAGTGGGCCATTATTGAATGCGCAGTTTTCTTGGACGGAGAATTTAGACCTCAACCGAATTGCCGTCCCATGGTTTTTGGTGGTCTAATTGCCGATGAATACCGAGGCTGGTTTTGGCGTTTCAACCCGTTTACGATTAAATGCCAGGCTACGGCTATGGAGGCCTATACCTTTTAATGTAAGCTTTCAGGATGTTATGGTTTGGGGAGAAAACCCCGACGCTGCTACCAGAATGATGGAATAATTCTTTTGCTGTATTTGAGGCATGGGCAGAATATTGACCTTGGTAAAGTGGTTTTTCTGCCAAATTAGGAAAATGGCAGAACCTTGGATTTGGACGCCAGCGGTATATTGGGGAAGTGTTGGTGGACCACAACAGGGACGTATGCACGATGCTGCTATTTTAAAATATGCCATAGAGAAAATTCCAAATAGATCTTGGATTGGCATATAGCCAGGATTTGATGATAACCCCACGGTTTTCATCGGTAGGTACCGCCTATAATACAACTGGATTCTTCCCTTAACCTATGCAATACCTTTATTTTTAAAAGAAAGTTGGTAAAATCTAACAGCAAGCCTTTTGTTATTGAAACAATGGCTTCCAGAACTTTTGAAACGGATGGTACTACAGCTGATTGGGATAAGTAGATTTACAAAAACCTTATGGAAACACATTTGGCTATAAAAAAGTAAAGTTTCGGGACTGCTTTGAACGCCTTAATCTTCAAAAGGGGAAAGGAGGGGCGCCGTTTGATGTCGGTGGCGCTTAATTTGTTTTGGGGCTTGATTTTAACTATGGCAAGCATCAGCAAAAGTAAGTCTTGGGGCTGGAATGGAAATTATTAGCGGTAATATGCCAATACCAGTGGTAAAATGGAGCATTTTTTCCCTGTATGGCACCAATCATAACGTTCAATGGATTTATGGATTATTTTCTATGTAGGCAATCATGCCTAACTTCAGTTGTTTATTCGAGTTTTCAATATAGCGCCAATTTTCAAAACTTGGTTGAAAAATCAAGCCTTCTGAATAAAGGCACTTAATTTTAGTGGAGAGCAAGCATTACCCAGCGGGAAAAATATTTGGGTACGGAATTAGATCTTGTTATTTCACAAGCATTCAATGGCTATTCCTTACAATTGTTATTCCACAAATGTTTGCCGCTGACGGTATGTATGAATTAAAGGGCATCACAGAGGACGCCTCGGCCAGTAGTCAAAACGGCATGGGCCATGGCTGGTTCTACCTAAAATTTTTAAATACATCAAAATAGATAAAATTAAAACAGCATAGGGCGTCACCATTTGGGTGAGGCTTTTTGCGATACAGCCTTACTTGAAAAAGATAGATTAAGGGATATAAGCTGAAAATTGCAAACATCTTATTTTCCAACCTATGAATACTTTAAGTTTTTTAATTTTATCCTATATTTGTTTTGGAAAGAAAGAATTATTGTGAATAAAACAACGCGTAATGTAATTGGGCAGATCGATCATTCTTGTAAGGGATGGATTCGTGCACTTCTGGAAGAAAGATGAAATTAAATGTAGTATTGGGTGAGGTCTCCAATGGTTTGGAAGCTGTTCAAATGGTATTTGAAAAAACCTGATCTCTTTAATTATTGGATATCCGAAATGCCTAAAATGAATGGCAATAGAAGCTGTAAGAGGACTTAAAAATCATGCTTCGCCCACAAAATGTATCATACCTTTCCATGCACGATTTCGGAAGGAAAATATATCCCTTAAATCGGTTGTGGCCGGCGCTAATGGCTATTTATTAAAGATAACTGGGAAAACAGAATTTTTCTTAAGGCAATTTCCACAGTGGAGCAAGGTGGAAAATATTTCAGCGGCGACATTTCCAATGTTTTTAGTAAATAATTTGTTGAGTCAGGGACAGGCGCAGCAAGAGAGCCATCCCCATAATCCCAACTGGAAATAATACTTTGGCATAACCAGTAGGAGCCTCCAAATAATTGGAAACTTGTACTATCAAGGACTTACCAACAAGCAAATTTCAGAAAAAAACTTTCAAAAAGCCAAACGTACCATAGAAACCCACGCTTTAATTTATGGCAAAGATGGGAAGTGAACAATCTCATGGACTTGGCCAGAAAAGCAACAAGAATTTAAGTTGTATAAACACCCCTTTTGACAATCATTTACTTACTTTAATTTAGTAATATGACTTTTACTGCTAAATGTTAGATTTTGGTATTATATAATATAACATCAACTTTTATTGTCTTTTCAACAATATTCCTGCTTTAAACTATTATCATAAATTACTACGTATTTTATTACTTAATTCGTAATTTTTAGATGATTATTAATGGCTTCTTTTAAATACAAGGATTTTTGCAGAAAAGAACGAACATAAAAATATTTGCTCCTAATTGCGGAGTTTGGATGTGGAATTTTGGTGGAACAGGAAACGCAAAAGGCAATATCAGCGTTGAAGGAGACCCGGATTATCCAGTGAACAAGGAATGCTTTTGGTTCCACAGGAAAGAACCTTAACTATGTGGCACAGGATACCAGGCGATCGTATTTTTGTACCCGGAAATGAGGTGGAGTAGGAAACCACCCTTTACAAAGAGTTTCCATGGGGATACCGGCCTTTGACAGGGCTGCTGCTGTTTTTCAGAGCATAATTGAAAAACATGGTCCCGATAGTGTAGGCTTCTCCTGTTTCCGGGTCAGTGTCTTACAGAAGAGTTATTACTTGTAAAACAACTGACCCAAAGGCTTTATTGGCAACCATAATATTGGATACCAATTCTAGACCTCTGCAATGGTTCTGCAGTAGTGGGTTACAAAAAAATGCTAGGTGAATGATTCAGTACCTATTTCCTATGAGGATATAGAACTTTCCTGATTGTTTTCTAAATCGCCGGGGCAAATCCCTGGCTTGGTGCCACCCAATACTCTTTTAGAAGAATAGAAATCACAAAGAGAACAATCCGAAATGTAAAATAATTGTTGTAGAATCCAACGGAAAACGCAAACTTGTGCTCTTGCCTGATCGCATTTACGATTTTACCAGGAACAGACGTAATTCTGTTCATGCCATGGCGCGTTGGTTGATAGAAAAAGAAAAAAATTGATAAGGAATTTTTTTATTAAATAAGCACACTGTAAAATTTTGATGCCGTAAAGCAGTCTGCTTTTCAAACTTTCTTAAAAAAGTGCAGCTGATCTTTGGGTGGTATTCCCTGTAGAGGATATTAAAAAAGCGGCAATGTATATTGGCAATGCAAAGCTTTCACAATAAGCAATGTGGACCATGGGATTAAAGCAAAAGTGTCATTGGGGTCTCTAAAAATGTTTCTTTAAATGAACTGTCCTTGCCTTCCAGGTCAACTTGGAAACCTGGAGCTGGACCTTTTTTCCGCTTTACGGGACAAGCGAATGCCATGGTGGTAGAGAGGTAGGTGCATGGCCAGTTTTAATTGCTTGGCACATAGGGAATTGGGCAATCCAACGCACCGTAAAGGAGGTGTAACGATTTCTGGGGAGGAAAAAGAAATAAATCGGAACCGCGGATATACGGCAACAGAGATGTTTCGATGCTTGGAAAAGTGGTAAAATGAAAGCAGTGTGGGATCATTTGCACCAACCCGCAATTGGTAAGTATGGCCCAATTGTGCACAAGGCTGAACGGGCCTTAAAAAAATGCCAGTTTTGTAGTGGTTTCAGGATATTCCCCATAATTCCGAAACTACGCAAGTTTTGCAGACTGCTCTTACCTGCTGCCGTTGGGTTGGAAAAGGATGTACATGACCAATTCCGAAAGGCGTATAGTTATCTTCCCAAAGTAATCGATGCACCAGGGGAAAGCTTACCAGATGCGAAATTTTATGGAAGTTCGCCCAAAAAATGGGGTATCTGGATTTGATTATAAAGCCACGCCAGTGAAGTATATGACGCACATTGCCTTTTAACAAAAGGCACAGAAATAGATATATCGGGACTTTCCCATGAGCGATTAAAGCGGGAAGGTAGTTTTTCAGTGGCCAGTTCCCCACATAGCACACATGTTTGGTACTCCCAGAATTGTTTACGGATTTTCAATTCTTTACCGAATGAACAAAATATCGATCTTTAACGCCCCTGCTTCACTATACAATAAGTCTGAAAGTAACAACCCTGAATATCCCTTAAATACTCAATACCGGTAGGGTAAAAGGGATCAATGGCATACCCGTTACCAAAAACAGGGGGAAAAGTTAAAGCGGCTACTTACCCATATTCAGATCCAATATCTGGAAATGAACAAGGTTGACGCCTATTTGCGGAAATTAAAAGAAATGGGGATATTGGCGGTCATAAAGAGTAGAAGGGGAACGGTTCGAGTTAAAGGTAAAGGTGAATTTCGACATCCGTGAAAAGGTAGTTATTCTTACCCATGCACTGGGGCAAGGTGCTTCAACAATGATTTTTGGAAGGGCTAATAATTTGACCAATAGATCTCGTTGATCCGTTTCCAAAGAACCAGATTTTTTAAATATTTGTGCAGTCAGAAGTCGCAAAATATATAAAACCCAACAAAAGATCAATGATAATCGGGGCCAAGGAGCCGCGGCATATAGATTTTATTCAAACCTATAGGGAGAAAAAAATGAGTGGATGAGCTCCATGTATTCTCCAAAGAAAAGGATCCATTTTAAACAAAATCGGGGTATTACTCCGCGGAATAATGTGAGTGAGGAACTCTCTTGGAAAGCCTTGGAAAAATTAAAAGAAAGGAGAAGAACTGCAAAAAGTTGGATATCACTCTACATTCAGGGATAAGGCATATCTGAGATAGATAGAAAAAATAAAACCATAATGGACGACAATGGTTTTGAAAATATTCCTATGATACTCTGCATTATGGCAACAGGTAGTCGTGCTTTTGTGGCCAAGTGAGGTGCAAATAAATATGCCTGGCCGCTTTAACGATGTAGAGAACGAGTGACGCCGCAATAAATTGCGTAAAATATCTACAGGATACCAGGGCTGCGACGGAAGGAAAACATGTGGGGTTATCGTTGGGGGTGGCCTTTTTGGGCCCTAGAGCTGGCCCGCTGACTAAAGAAATAGAAATGTTAAATATCAGCACATCCCAACGTGCCCGCTAGATAAATGAAAGACATTTGGACCGAATTGCAAGTCGACTATTGGCGGAAAGAATGTTAATGACCGGGGAATAAAGGTTTATTATGACAATGAAGTAAGTACCGTAATTTGAAGGAAAGGGATGACAAAAATTCCTGTCGATTACCCCTAAAAACGGGAAGGACTATAAAAGTGCAATGGCATATAGTTTTATGCGCATAGGTACAACACGCGCCCAGACATTGAATTTGGCAAAACATTCCGACTTAAACGCGGAAGGGGAGTGGTGGTCAATGAATATTTACAGACCAATGATCCCAAATTTTTTGCTTTGGGGCGAAATTGCGGAATTTTAAGATGGCCTTTAATTTGGAATAACCCTCTGCCGCCGAACAACAGGCAGATACGGCGGGCCAAATATATTTTGGGAGACTTTAGCAGTATCTATAACGGGGATCAATCTTAATGAATTCTAAAAGTTTCGAAATCCTAGATCTTTTGTAGTCTTGGTATGGTGAACGCACCCATGATGATAAATAGTTATGAGAAATAATCCTGATGGATGTCAGTAAAAATATTATAAGAAATGCATTGTTTAAGGATGATACCTTAAAAGGTGGCCATTTTAAATGGGGATAAAAATGAGTTTTGCCGAGTTTAAGGACTCATTTGAAGAGGAAATTGGAAACTATCTGAAAAGCGAAATGAACCTGCTTAGAGAACCAGATCCAATTCGGTTTCCTTAAAAAGGCAAAAACTTAAGTTTGCTCCTGCAGTCAGGTCGGGGAAGGCAATCTATAGAAACGCATCAACTGGAGGTTGTGGGACTTCCTAAACTCTGTTCAGAAAACTGGAGCCGGATTAGGGTGTTGGAAGTTTGTAACCGGAGATACAGGATTATACTGCGCAAAAACAATTAACAAACCTGTTACTTCATAAAATATAATATAATGAATGATGATTTACATAGATATTATCTGTGAAAGGGGGGGTAACCTCTCCAGGAGAATTTAAGGATATCATTGCCTGTTTGGAAGCAGGCGGGTTGAAGAGGTGTTTTTTTGGATCCAGACAAGAATCTATTGTTTCCCTTTGCAAAAATGCCTAAAGAGAACCATTGGAACAAATATCCAAATTTAATACAGATATAGTTTGCTGATAGAAGCTATCAAAACATAGTAAGTTCCATGTGTTCCGCGGATGTTTTTTTGATATGACCTACTGGCTAAAAAGGTTCTAATATCTGTATATTTTGGAGGGTTTGATTATCTGCCAAGTTGAAGAATCCAACATTACGATCCAAACAACGTTAGTTCCAATTTTTAGCGGTAACCTAAACCTTTATAGCTTCTGACAATTGAGGATTATTGGTACTGAAACGTTTAAGTTGCCCCACTGGAACAATCTGTTTTACTCATCGCGGTCCCTAATTTTAATAGCTGGGACATTAATACAGTGGCTAAAGCCATTGAGGAATATATGTGGACCATTTGCGGATATAGAGAACTTTTTTTGTTCTCAATAAAAAGTTGGACACCAATATGGGACTATTTGAGCGGGAACTGGAGAATTCCCTAATATTAAATTTCCCTTATTATGAAGGAATGAACCCGGATGGGGTTGGAACCTCAATATTGGCTTGTCCTTATAATTGGAGAAAACAAATAGATTACGACCTTGATTTCCTAAAAAAAACCTTTGTGGGTTTTGTTTGACATAGTATTGGAAAAATAATTGTATTACTCCATGGAAAATCCTTCAATAATCAAAGGGAATTAAGAGTGGCTAGTAGAACCCGAACTGGAGCGTTTTTTGGGACAAAAAGGAATAAATATTCGCATTCACAATTGGAAATGAAACTGTGCAATCTACCTGTAGATGATTGGAAGCCTTGAGTTTAAAAAAATTCTTGGTACTCAGCTTTGATCAGAACGAACATAAGTTACTTATGGACTTACCTTGGATAACAATGAAACAGGTAAACGAACCCATTTCTCCTCCGTAATTATTGAGAAAATACCAACCCACTTAGTTCAGGATTTTGCAGTGAGGCCTACTTATACGTATTGCATTTCCAGAATTTTGACACCTAAATACCCAAGAATATCAGGTGTAATGCACAAGACGTAAGATAAGATAGAACTTTCCGGGCCTTTTTAATTGGAACTTAGTAAAAACTACTTCGATCAGTTGGGAAGGGTTTGTAACTAAGAAAGAGCTCTAAGGTTACCAAATGTTGCCATTGAAAGAAAGTCTATCAGTACCTCTTGTTCACCGTTTTTACGATGAGACCTATGGGGATGCTAAATCACAAATTCCTGTTTGGACCAGCATTAAAGACCTTGCCGAGGATTATTGTTGTTCTTTTTGTGGGGACCCTAAAGCCGGATTTGAAGAAATGAAACTGCAGATATTGTAAGCCTGAATGATTTGGAAGAAATAATTTGGATAGATATTATAAAGTTTACAATTTCAGACCCAGTATTTTCAAATTGAAAAACCAAATTTTTTATTTAAATCAAACACTGTATTATTAAGATAATTTCCAATGAAATTAACCTAAAAGCTTTCAGATTATTCAACCGAATCGATTTCCTGCCTAGCAAAAATCCTGAACAAAACCCTATATGAACTAGGCCCTGACTCAATATTTAAAAACTCCTGTTTTTTCGATAATTTTTCTTGAATAACCTTAATCTTTCCTTGCTATCGGAAATAACAAATAATATTGCTTAAAAAACACATTTACTTTCCAGATATACACACAATTATTTGCAACTGAAAGTCATCCCTATTTGCTATTATAATTACAAACCGAAACCCAAATCATAAATACTAAATTTTGTGATAGTGGTAATACAGGCTAAGTAGGCATGTTTTTTAAGTCCAAAACACATTTTTTAAGGACTAAACTGATCGTTTGTACAAATGGCCTTTGGTTCAGTACAAAAGAGGGTGGTGTGGTCAGATATAATTGTCTATTCCCGTCCTACAACCACAATAAAATGCAGTTTCCACAACAAAACAATAGTTCTGGTCCTTAATAGAGAAAAAACAGCTGAATACTATTGAACTTCTTGTCCCGTTTATAAGGTCTTTCTACAAGAAGGAATAAAAAGTACTTTTTACCTGCGCAATTATAATTAAGGGGCAATATCATGAATAAAATCGACCGGCAAAGCTGTTACTGCTATTATCCTGTTTGTTTAGTTTTTAATTCCTGGGAGTAGCATCGCTCAGGTAACCAGGGAGTTTACAAAATTAGCGCAATTTTAATTCTGCGGCAGCAGCCTTCCTCAATCCGAGCTCAATCTTGGCAATTTGGGTTTTTGACCGAATCTTGGTACGGATTTTGGTAACAGGTACCTATACCTTTTTTATTGAGGCTCCTTCTAATTTTTTGCCAATTAATGCCACTACTATACTTAATCGGGGGCAGATATACCGAATGCCCGTTGTTGTCCAAGAATCCCTGGAAATACCTCTAGGTTTGCAGTAACCCTTACGGTTGCCGCCAAATAACAGGATATTATTACTTATTGAAAAATATTAGAATTCAACTAATTCCGGCGCTACAAACTACAAAACGGTAATTGAAAATATATTTTAATGGAAATGCCAATAAATAAATGCCATTTGTAGATGCCTCCAAAATTTGGCTACCGTTCTTTCACTCCATTAACTGGAGGTACTGGGGTAGACCAACAAGTATGCGCCATTAATGAACGTTTCAGAAAAATATAAGTATAACTGGATCCAATTATAACTCCAAACCAGAACTTTTGTAATGGGAAAAGATGTACGGAACCTGGGACGGCCATTGCCAATTCCAACACGGAAACCCTATTGGTTAACAAGTCCACTTTTCCCTAATGGAATTAGCAAGATACAGACGATAACCTCCTTTAACGTTATAACGGGGAGTCCCATGTACACACGATCAGTACCCCGGCAACCATTACAGTAGAATGAAATATATGCAGGCAGTATTAACCGATGGAACCGGTCAAAATGTTTGTGCTACACAAACACCCCAACAATTGGAGTACCTCTGGGGAATGTTTGCTGTAAACACCACAGGTACCACAACTATCAAATGGATAGAAAACGATTCTGGCCCATGGGCCCTAATTTCCCCGGAGCAACAAATAATTTCCTATCACCTACCGCCTTTCCGTAACTACCTCGTTTAAAAGAAAGAGTTACCAACGTCCTAACGGGTTTAAGTGTTTTTTAAAAGAAACACCTGCCGTCTCCATTATAGTAAATTCTGCGGTTTTAGGTGGTACTGCCATCACAGATAAGGAAATCACAGATTCCACCCATCTTCATTCAATTCAATATCAATGCATGCATTACATCCACATGCACATCACAGAATATCTGTGCGTAAGTGATCCTTCAAATTATTAAACTATAATAATGGGGAAGAACAATGAACCTATCCAATGGCAACAATATAATGGAAGTAACTGGGCCAAATATAAGTGGAGCTACCCTAGCACTTAATAAACGCAAGTTCTAACCTAAATCCAGGCATTCAAAGAATTTAGAAGGGTTACCACTGTTTTAGGTGCAAGCTGCCAAGGTATTAGTTAGTGTAGCTACAATTAACTTATACCAATTTTGGAAGTTGGAAGTATTGACAGGAACCGAAAACGGTGTGTCTACAATGCCGCCCAAACACAATTAACATCTGACACCAATGCAACTGGTTCAGGAAGTATTTCCTAATCAATGGGAACGATTTAACGGAAGTTTCTTGAACTACAATTTCCGGAGCCAACAATGCGGAATACCGCAACTGCCCTTACCCCATCGACTACCTTTAGAAGACAAGATAGTTATAACTATTAAACGGTAATACTGTCAGATTACACCAATGAAATAGTAAATTCCAGTTCAAGTCAAAATAAATGGCGGACAACAACAAGTACAACTCAAACTATTTTGTGAGGTGAAAATCCCCAAATTCCTATCCGTTAGCGCGGTACGGCTGATGCCCAACATAACCTAATAATGGATCTGGAAGCTACCGGTAATTTTACCATATAAATGGGGAAACCCAAATGCTAACTATAGCTTTGGCGGTTGCCTCCAACGGGTCACTCAGAAATAATAGAAGACAAACTATAATTACCCAATATTCCAAAAATATGTTTGGAGAAAATTCGACTGAAGACAACTGTTTTTTTGTAAACACCTTTGAATAACGCGGCGTAAATTGGTAATAATCAAGATGTTTGTGCTGGACAGGCACAAAGTACTTGGTAAATGTATCCCAACACTACAGCCGCAGGAAATATAACTTATGCCTGGGAATCATCACGGACAACGGTGGTAAACGAAATGGTTATAGCCTCTGCAAAACAGGTGCTACTTATACTCCAGGGGAACTTGCAGTATCCACACAAATAACTAGAAGACTGGATAACCACTACATGAACGCTAAGGTTTGCTCCAACATACCAACGTGGTTGACGCGCATTTTTATTTTTTTAAATGTAGCAGGCAAATTGCCGGTGGAGAGGATCTGTGCGGCGCAAGCGGTATGCGAAGGCGAACCACCATCAACAATTTTCTGTTACAAACGGTACAGCTTGCAGGGGTAGGGGTGAATTTTCAGTGTATTCTTCCACTGATAATGTAATCTACACTGTAATATCAGGATAAAAGAAACTGGAGAGGATTTAAACTTTTTCCTCGGATTGGGCACAACATCTACTTATTTTAGAGAAATGTAACTTCTACCAGTAAATGGAAACACCTGTGAAGCCCTCAGTCTTCCTACATTGGTGACTTTTAATCTCACTTTCGAAGGAACAATTTCACCAAAACACAAACGGTATGTGGGTCAAGCAATTATTTCCACCAATTACAAAGTACGGCCAACGCCACTTCTATGGAAACAATAAGTTTATACTTGGCAAAATCGCCAGATGGTACTACTGGTCCGATATTGCAGTGCCAAATCAGTCTAACTATACACCTGTCAACACCAATGAATTGGCAACTCTATTTCAGAAAGAAAGGCCACAGCTTACCTTGCAAAAGTACCACTTTGTGAAGTAATAAACACACCGGTAATAGTGGTATGTAAATAATATTTGACAATGCACCTAGCCATAACATCACCTTTTCTTCCTGGGCAGCCTGGAAGTAACGGAAGTTTGTAATTCGGGAGACCTCAACCTTTTAAGCACAGCAACTTTTCATTGATTGCCTCAGGGACCTTTAACCGCTATCAATGGCAGATTCCAATGACACATCACTTTTTACGAATATTTCTGGAGCTACCTCGGTTTCATTTGATCCACCAAGTTTGTTTACACCAGATATTTTACTATAGAAGAAATAAGTACCTCAACCTTAAATGGTTGTTCAATGTAGTGTGACCAGTATGTTTTGGGACATAATCAATGGAGGCGATGCCACGGGAGGAACCATTGAAAAACAATCTAACGGGCACAAATGAACGCAATGAAGAAGTTATATGCGAAGGAAATGAGCCTAGCATAATTCAAGAACTGACCCGCTTCCAACCGGCAAACATTAACTAATCAATGGGTATGCCACGGGGCTATTGATCTCGGGTGCAAACGGGAACAGCTACGATCCACCGGCCAACCTAACATTTACAGAAAACTTACATTAGAACTACTACTGTACCGATATTTCCGGAGTGGAATGTAAAGTGGATAGCAATCCAGTTGTAGTCTTGGTGCCACAAGGCAAAAAATCTAGGAAACTCTATGACTATTTGTTTTAATTCCATGGCCCCTACGCTAGGAAACCCTAGTGGCTATAGAAGGGATTCCATATTTAACTTTTCATGGTACGATTTAAAATGATGGACTTACATTTACTTTATAACAGGTGCAACAACCCTCCTATTCCCCTGCAACGGCTTTGACAAGCGATAAATGGTACCGCAGGGATTACCCAAGGCTACTGTGGACACTTTTGTTTGCGGACCATACCAAGAAAGTAATGTTTATTAGAATTTTTGTAAAATGATGTAGCACGGAGGCAACCATTTCAAGGGATCAAAAATATGTTAACGGGATATGATCCCGCGAATATTGGGGCAATCCTGTTAATGGTACGGCCGATGGGGGTGTTAAAAATATCAGTGGTACTCTCTGTGGAATAATAGCAACTGGGGAATAATTAACGGAGCGGTCAACAGTATTTATGACCCACAGGCGGGTAATTTTTCCAACGACCTATTTTTTAAGAAGACTACATCCTCCACTTTTACAATGTGGTTTGTTCTGAAGATAGCATACCGTAGTGTGCAGGTACAGACCATTTATTGCAGAACAATGACTGCGATCAAACATGTGAAGGGGTTGTACCGGCTGCATTTAACTGGTAACGGGTGTAGCACTTTTGTAGATCAAACCTATAATTGGTTTTTTCTTCTCCAAATGGCACACTTGACAGATATTGCTGTGAGTTCTGCTTCTTATAACCGCCACCGATGCGCCCACGGGCACGGATGTTTTACAGAGGTTTTACTAGAACTTCCTTTAGTAGACTTCAAACCTGTGTGGTAGAAATCGAACCCAGTAAAAGTAAACACTCCATTCCGTTTATGCTGGTAAAATACGACAATCCAAGTCGGTTTTGTGAAGGAGGGTCAAGCCACTGAATATTGTGGAACTGAGTCCGCTACAGGAGCCTGGAACCTTAAACCTACCATGGTGTCTGCACCAAGATAAATCAAAAATTAACACTGTAATATCTGGGGCCACCAAAGAAATTATACACCCACCAATACTTGACTCTTCAACCTATTTCAAAAAGAGTGTTACTAAGTACTATCAATGGAGTGGGTTTGTAGTGATGAAATCGTCGCCAAAAATAGTAACCGGTATACCTTATCCTAATAATTAAATAACGATGCCATTATCAACAATGATATCACCAATGTAAAGTTGTAATGGAGGCAATGCGGTAAGTTATTGTTAATACCCCCAACGGAAGAATTAACAGGAGTAAATACGGCCAAAAAAACAATAAATACCAATATCCTTATTTTTTGGACTCCAACAATTAAACATAAGTATAAGTATAATCATTGATAGTAAGGTCTAATGAGCATCAAGTTACCTTGAACGTCTCTAATTTACCAAACAGGATAACAATGAAAGTGCCGCTGCGCTTTGCCCAAAAATTTAAAAAAACACGGCAACAGGACCTAACCTTAAAGCTCTGTAATAGCCTCGAACAATTTCAATGGAGATTATATTAACGGCAAAATTGCGGAAATTGGATTTACCGCTTACGTTAGCACAGGAACTGACCCCAATGTCAGTTCAATCCACGTAATAACCCAGTCCAATTTCTGTAGCCAATACCTATGTATGGTCTAAAATTGGGATAACAGCTTTACGGCATCCACATTGAGTATTAGTCAACTTAACAGCGGGAGTCTACCATTAACGGTTATAATGAATTCTGCGGCACAACATCATCACCATACTTGGTACTCGGAACCAGAGGTTATTGAACCTTGACTATGGAGACACCTGTAAATACGAGCCATTTCGGCTCTAAAGCACTGGAGGTATTGCACCTTTTTAACTATACGCTTACAAGCCTAATGGTACGACTTTGGTGCAGACATCCAACAATTCGCAAATATTACCTAACTAAATTTTAACCGGTGGGGCCTACCTATAACGTTAGTATTAAGGAATGCCTCTGTGTGCAATATCGGAATCACAACCTGTAACCTACCTTTGGTCTACAATTTAATCAGGCTTCCGTAGTAGTAGAAAATGCGCCTGTTTTGGCGTCAAAATGAATGGAAGTATTATTTAAACATTGGAGCTACCACAGTACCAGGTGGTTATCCTCCTATAATTTTAGGTTGGGCAGACCAACAATGCAACTATTCAGCAAAACATTTAGCAATTTGGCTTCCTGGGGTATACGTACTTTCTGTAAGCCGACAAATTGGGATGTTCCACAACATACAACAAGCAAATGTAGGCTTCCAAAAGCAGTACTAGAAATAAGCAACGTTCCAGGTGACCAACGCAACAACTACAATTGCCCGGAGACGCCAATGCTGAATAAGTATACAGATAAGCCTCTGATCCAAGTAAGTCATTGCAGATAAAACTGGTTCAAAACTGGAACAAGTTACTCTAAATACCAATAATACTAGTCCTTACCAATTTGGGAAGGCAGGAAGCTATGAAGTGTTATAATAGACACCAATAGTGATCCAAAATACGCCTTGTACAGTTAGACAGACATTTTATAATAACTGCTCCTACCGTATTTAGCGCAACAAAGTGGATACCGGAAACGCTAGTTGTGTTTGATTGCCACACCGGACGGGATTTACCTTTAGGGTGCAAGGGAGGTAACATCACCTTCCAGTTATTCCCGTTTGATAGCGGAACTTCCCCGTAATTTTAGTAGTACGCAAACCACTATTAGCGCAACTTTTCCAACCAACAGTCAATGTAATTGAAAGGTAACCGATGCCCAACCAATGCGTGGTACAAAACGTTTACCATGGAAGTTTATGAGCCTATGGATTAATACGGTTTCCAAATCTTATACCATTCCCTTCTTGTGAAGTTTAAATTACGCATTCAGCTTGAATACCAATTTGATTCAGGAGGAAACCTTTTTGTGGATGGGAGTAACAACCGTATTATTTTTAACGATTGGAGCAGGTCCGCACAATTTTTGTGGCCCAGGAAACATCACAACGC
>Ga0163217_1095119_pt1 | contig 19271 bp, 21 predicted proteins | sample SynspAceP_FD_185933 | JGI IMG/M metagenome (GOLD analysis project Ga0163217, IMG submission 185933) | Saline lake microbial communities from Ace Lake in Antarctica - Synechococcus sp. Ace-P (PacBio error correction) | ecosystem: Environmental > Aquatic > Non-marine Saline and Alkaline > Saline ...
ACAAAGAAAAAAAGGGGGAAAGAAAAAAAGAAGAATATTCACCGGCAATTTAAACCCAGAAATTAAATCCCCGTTTCAATAGTCCCCATTTTATTAATGGGTTTGCCTTTTTGGATTTTTTTTTTATTTAATGGCCGTCCCCCCTCTGGAAAATTCTGGCAAAAAAGATGACTAAGATTCCCAAAAAATTGCTTAACCGCGCGCGGATTGTAGTCTCAAGTGGTCCTACCAAAAATCGTTTTTTGATTCACGCGACTGGCCCCCTCTTCTGCAAGGTTCGGGCTTTCAAGGGACCGTCACTCTTAATATGGCCCTATGTGGGAATTGGTTTGCATCATTGCCTACATAAATTAATGAGGAATTTCCGTAACCCCTTAGAATAATAATAAAATGGACTAAAGAACAAATTTTCAGAAATTAAAATGGGATTTTCGCGAGGCGCAATAACCGACCGTCAGCTTCAAATGAGGTGGAATAGATGATCCGTCGAAATGTTTCTTCCTTAGGAATAAGTGGCTTGGCGGGTTTTGTTTTGTTGGTACTGGCGTTTTGTTATGGGCTAGGAAAGCGGATCCCAACGTAAGAGCACTGACAATTGATACTTCTTCTTCAAAAACTTCTCGATGTCCACGCTTTTCCCTGAAAGCACAAAGCCCAGCCTTTTCAGAATACAGTTGGCAAACTGGCAATTTGATGCGTTTTTCTGCAAAAAGGAAAATGACTCATGATTTGAGCGAGGCAATTCCAGGGGCTCCTTTGATATGAAAAGCGGCGATATTAACCTATGCTATCGCGGCTCAAGGAGTCCGATGATGTAAGTTTAAGGGCCATAGTGGGCAAGCTGGCAGAGCACTTCGCCTATGAAGCCTGATCCACAGCAACATATGAAAAAAGGCGCATGCAATGCACTTCTCCATCATCTTTTGGAAGATAGAGCTAACAAGTTTATTCAAGAAGAGAGCCTTAATAAACTGTTTACATATGCCCTTTATTACGCCATGCCTTCGTTTGCAAGACAGAGAGACGCCTGGCCCACCACCACACCACCTGTCGCCGCTGGCTTACATCATTACCTCAAAATATTTTCGCCGATGGCCTGGCCTCTGTATCGTCTGGAAGCAATGCTCAAGACGCTTTGGGTCATGAAGGTCAGCCGCATCCAGCATGCGCACTGGGTTATCCGTCTGGTGGCGTGTTCAAAACCCGCTGATCAACTTGATGCGCGAGTCAGAACAGTCGCGACTAACCTGCCAAAGCCGATGGCTTATTCCGGGTTAGCGGCAAGGTGTGGTCGGAATAACGGCATCAACCGGATCGGCCGTTGGGATCCCGCCCCCGGCGCAAGTTCGTGGGGCCACCAAAGCGGCCAAGCCTCAGGGTAAAGGCGAACCCACGAAACGTGTCCAGGCCGGTGTGGCTCTCAGTCACATCAACAACTCTAGCGCCATCGGAGCGCAAGATCAAGATGAGTGTTAAGCGAGGCGTTTACCGCATTCGTCAGGACTGAAGCGTGCCCGGGCATTAAAACACTGAGGCCTGGCTGGAGACCAGACGAAGGTAAGTCGGCAAAAGGGAACCCTGACACGGTTAACCGCAATGGATTTACGGATGAACCAATGGCCCACTTGGTGGCGTTTACTGTGAACGAGGCGACCTGCAGATCAGCAACGTGGCTGGCGAAAAAACGCGATCCGTCCGTTCGCTCTCGGTCGAAAAGCAATGGCTTTTTTGCGGATACTCGCAGGGCGCACGGGCCAGTGCAACGTGTTCTCCCTGGTTGAGACCGCTAAAGCCAACAGCATCGACCCCGTCGATTTACATAGAGCACGTGCTGGCGCGCATTTGCTGGAGGCTGACACGCTGGAAATTGGAAGCACTGCTGCCGTGGAACGTAGATCTAGAGCGGGCTTCAAAAAGCTGTCGCAGATCGACTGAGGCCAAGTGGGTCGATTTAGGGGCGCTTGCGCATCACTTTAATTAGCCGAGGCCTGTCATAATAAGTGTTTCTATAAACTGCCCAAGAATCTATCACAATTTATTAACCTCCCATCCGGTCTTTCGCGCTGATCCAGTGTCCCGCCTGCGGGGAGAATGTGACAGCCATACGCATGCTAGGCAATGTTCACCTCGAGAAATTGTCCAAATATTAGCTTGAGACCAGGAAACTTGAGTATGTCATCAGCTCCTCCCCGGGCATAAACAGGGAGGGTTGATGGATTAGCTGTTCTCGCCAAGGTGCCGTAGTTCCCATGAACGAGTGATGGTTGCGGATACAATTAAGCCCACCACGAAAACCCGTTTCTCGAAATCTGCAGCGTATTCCGCGATGGTCTTGTTCGCTCCAGCGCAAGCGGGCAGTGTTTTTCAGGCCCTCCACTGTGTTGTCCAGGATTACCTTTAACCTGCTTGCCAACATGCCAAAGTAACGGAGCTCAGGTCCATTGCCCTGAATGCACTGTAGTTGAGCTCGTCGATTGGACGCGGGACATCGTATTCCAGTTCCGGCTTCAGCCACCCTGGCGTTTGAAGTATTGCAGAATAAAACTGTTCGGAATGCCGGTTTCGGTGTAAAAGGTTGAGACAGAATATCTGTCGGAACGCAATAGGCACGGAAAGGGTAAACGCTCATTCCCACAACTGCTGAAAAATGTCTGGCCTAATACTTGCACAATTCATGCCACTGGGGCACCCAGTGGACCAATACTAACACCTTGTTTTTTCGCCTAACGCGCTGAACCAGTTCACGCATGTCGTCGACTAAGATGCAGCAAATGGTGTAAGCGCTGAGCTCTAAAGGTTGCAAGTGGTGCCACCATAGCCGCGCATCGTCAGGTGCTTAACCATTGGGTAACCAGCGGCGGCCTAAGCGGTAAACTGACTGCGCCACGAAAATAGCCAATTCAGGAAAACCATGACACAAAACACCACCAATGGTCGCTTGCCAATGCTGGTGATTTTCATAGTAAGCCGTTGAACACTTTAACATTTGAAATATCATGGCTTTTTTGGTAACCAGATTCAGTTGATGAAATTTGATTGTTCATAAATGACAATCCTGTTGTTTAAACAGCCGCCGCCAAACGAAGTAGTTTCTCCCACTGCACCTCGGCCATGCTGATGAAGACGTTTTAGTTGACTAATTTTCTTATGATCATCCCGCGCTAATTTTTGCTATCAGATGTGAAACCCACTAGGCGGCATCGCTTCCACCCAGCTTGGCTATTGCTCATGTGCTTGCCACTCGCCCCATATTTCATCTGTTTATGTGCCTGTGATGTTTAAGAAGTCTTCTAACCGTGTTTGTCATAGGCGTTGGCGGGGTCATGGGGCTTGACGTAATGCATCGTCCTTATGCTTGCCTTCGATATGCGCTTATCAAGCAGCGCTAAACAGGGCTGGTAAATACGTATACATTGTAGGGTTATTTTATCAAGCCTCGAATACTGGGCGTGAAATTATTGACGTTATAGCCTAGTCCCAGCAGCGGTGCAATCATATTAAAGTATCTGACTGGCAACTTACTCCAAACCCTGAGTTAACCGTATTCCTTTAGTATCGATGGTTTTCAACTGCGTCAAGTCTGACGATATGGGTGATACTTGAAGCTGTGCAAGATCCTCTTTTGGTATGGATAGCTGCTAGGGCGAAGATGGTAGGCCATACCTCCTTGTCGAGGCGTAACCAATTCCTCTGGATCCATCCCAAACACAAATCATCAACGGTTGCGGCGCTTGCAAAACTTCGTTTGGGTCCGGCCCGAAACCTCCAATGTCTGTTCAGAAAGCCTCATCAGGTTTGAAATTTGCTACGATCATAAACCAATGAATCCCGAGGATCACCAAGGTTATATTGTTTTAGCCGGGTTAAGTCATTGGCCAAGTAGCCAGGTGATTGCTGTCGATGCCGGTTTTGCCGCGCCCAGAACGGTAATGTGCTTGTAGTCTGGTGCTAGTTGGCACAAATGGTTGGGGGGAACGCATTTTTACTCCCTCCTGCAACCTTAAAAATTGGCGTATGGAGTCATGGGGTTTCTGTGGTCACATGAGTGGCGTCCACACCTTTTATTCACTGTTTCCGGTTGTGTTCCTTACGGACATCAGCGAGATGATGCGACCCCCCATCTGTTATAGTCACAATAAAGGAAAGATACTGGACACGCTCAGCAAGGGATACACTTCTTTCCCATAAGTGAATGGTAAGTCAGTGATTGATTCAACACCCGTTGCTGTTCAAAGTGGTCCTCTAATGTAGCCCGTTTCAATCCAGTTTATGACGACCAATGACGTGAAGCACACATAAAAATTTTGAAGGCTGGTGTAAAACGTAACAAAAGGTAATCGTCATTCCAACGTGACCGCCCTACCTTGGGCGGCGTCGACCTATCAAAATGTTGGCGTCGGTTTTCTTTGAGCCTAGTGTCGACAAGCAATTCATGGCCCATCCACCGCCAATACAGATAATCCGTTTCATAGTCTCATCATTAATGTTTCCTTTGATTTTTTATTGATGGCGCTCTGGGTTCCTGGCAGAGATGACTAAGATTCAAAAAATTGGCGTACCGCGCCGCGATTGTTAGTCTGCGTGTCCTACCGCCAAAATTCGTTTTAATACAGCTGACTGCCTTCGTCTCAGTTGTTGGGCTTCAGGGAGCGTCACTTTAAGAATGCATATGAGAATTGGTAGCATATGCTAATATTATGAGGAATTCGGTACTCCTCGGATAACTATAAAATGGGCACTAAAGCAATAAAATTTTTTTCAAGAATTAAAATGGGAATATCGCGAGGCGCATACCGGGCGTCAGCTCAAAATGAGGTGACATAGATGATCGTCGAAATGTTCTCTTAGGAATAGTGGCTGGCGGGTTTTGCTTTGTTGGTACTGGCGGTTTTTGTATGGCTAGGAAGCCGGGATCCAACGATAAGAGCACTGACATTGATGCTTCTCTTCAACTGCTCGATGTCCACTTCCCTGAGCAACAAGCAAGCCCTTTTCACAAGAATACCGTTGGCAAACCTGCTCCAGCGGTTTTCGCACCTCATCCGCGACGGGCGCCAACGGCTCGCCATCTTCGTCCAGGAGCTGGTAATCGTAACGCCGCCTGCAGGCCCGTTTGGTCTTCAACCCTGCTCCTCCTCGGGCCTCAATGGTCAAATGTGCGCGGGTCACAGGGCGACAACATGGCTACCAAAGGATGCCGATCGCGGAAAACGGTGGAAAATGCACTTGGCGTAGCAAATTCGCCTCACCAGCATGCCGACAACGGGCGAACCAGTTGCCTGCCCGAGCGAGACGGCCTGGAATGGCAGTACCGGCCCCATCGACAATCGACCCGGCAACAGGCGATTGCGGTCTCAGATAGAGCCCCGTGAGGGCTCATCATAGGCCAGACGAAGACCAGCGCAGAGAATGCCGCAGCACCAGCTGTTCCGGGCTGGCAGCAAGCAGGGCCAGGCTCGCGAATAAACATCACCAGCTAGTGAGTGTGTGATGGGTGGGTTGTTGCGATCGGGCCGAGGTCGGCCCACCACGGCACCTCCGATGCCGGCAATACAACCGCTAGCCATAGCCACCGGTTGCAGAGGGCGGCAGGCCGCCGAGGGTGACCATTAATCCGGGTGCGAAGATCCAGTACGCCAGAGAAACGAAACCCATCAACGAAATGCAAACAGGAAGCCTGAACAGACGGCCACCACTAGCAGGGCGCTGATTGGCGTTGTTCGACGAGCGTTCGCGGAATGACCCGAGACACGGAAGGGAATAAAGTACCACGCCGGAACGACGGCAATCCCCGCCAGGATGGCGAAGGACAGGTACGCGGACCGCCAAAGCGCCAGATAGGAAAAGAACGCAACCAGGTACGGCAACGACGAACGCCAATGCTGGTGCCCAGCATTCCATGACTGAACTGACACGAACATGTACCGCGCGGCTGCACCATAGCTGCATGGCGGCCGTGCAGCGCCGGCATCAATCATGGGGCCGTGGGCAGATGCCGCAAAGCGAACACGGCCGCACTCCGGCGACAGAGCTCAAGACGCCGGCTGATAAGCGCTAGACCGGACGGACGCCGAAACACACGACAGGAACCGGCCGTATTTGCGGGCACCGAGACGATCGGCACAAGAGCGGTGCTACCAACGTCGCAGAAGGAAAACTGACAAGCGGCAGCGCGCCGATGATCCGATACTTCAGGCGTAAGACCAGCTCGGCCGGATAGGGGTACAACAGACCAAAGGCGAAGCGCGCGGAGCCCATAGCTTGATCGCGATCAAGCCTGCACCAAAGAGCGCAAACTCTGTGTTCGAGAGAGACCTTCATGCACCTCCGCCAGTCAGGCATTGAGGAATTCCCGGAAACAGGAAGCGTGGGAACCGGAAGTCGGGTCAGGTTCATAGATGTAATTTTGGGCCTTTTTAGTTGTAACAGAAATAGTGTTTAAAAATACTGTCCCGGTTTTTTCTTTTACAAAACCAAGAAATATCTATTCTCTAACGACAACAACACAGGCAGAAAAGATTGAAAACGCAGACCATAGATTGCCCTGTCGATAAAGCACTTTATCGAGCCAAGAGCCACGGACGTAATTTGCGTTAAAGGTGACAGAGGGGGCCAAGCACCGATGCGTCTAGAAGTAAATTTGATTACATCGAGTAGTAATGCAAGGTAGTGCATCTAACTGGTTGGCCGAACCTCGTCATTATAGATGGCCAGCGGAACGTTCCTCAACAATCGGCAGTGATTTTTTGGGGGTACTTGGTACGCTTTAATTTGGAGAATCGTTTTTGACATGAACGACGCATCGGGGTTTTTTCAGGGCGACGCACCACAGTGATCCGCTGGAGTAAACATCATATCCTTCGGGCTTTTCTGACCGCGTGGCCTTGTCGTTTAACCAGTTCTACGTTTTTTTTGCGGACCTGTTTTTTTGGCCAAACGCTATGGACATCGTGCGGTGGGTGTTGGAAACGCGTAGCAGCCGTACCTGGGAATGGTCGGCGGGATGGTCCGGGCACATGCGCATCGCTTTCGTCGGATGGAAGACAATCGGGAAAATGGATCCACAGCTGTTGGAAGAGGCTTGAAAACGAACGCCATGCACCTGATGACGTTTGTAACAAATTGCTCAGTCCAGCTTTTTTGAACGGGTACTGATTTTGCTTGCGCAGGGGATTTTTTTTACCAGCTTTCTCTTTTTCTTTATATTGGGGTTTCTGGCCGCACCGCACATCGGCTAGGGGTTATTTCGAAGGAGCACGGCGGCTGGTATAGCTATAGGTGAATCCTGGCGAGGTGGACAGTGGTCGTCTGGAAAACGTCGCCAGCGCCGCAGATTGCAATTGACTATTGGGAAATTGCCTGCTTATCACCGTTTGCGGCGATGGTCATTATAGTAGTCAGGCTTGATGAGCCGGGTCATCCGGGGGGGGGGGGCATGTTAATCACGGCGCTTTGCAGATAGTTTTTTGACCATCTGATGTTGTAATTTTTTTGTTTTTAGGTACAAGGTCTTAACCAGAAATAGTTTGGAGTGAATGGGCAGATGCCGCAGCCTCCTGGGATGGGAATCTTAGGGGGCGCGTTACTCCTGCGGAGGACCTGAGGCCGCGCCGGGTATTTTTTTTTTTCGCCCAATCCGGGAAAAAAACGGTCTCGATTTTTGTCCGAAAGAAACCAAAAAACTCTTCTTCGAGGCTTGAATTCCAGCCGCTACCCGATACGGGCAGATTGCCGGTGACGATTCAGGCCTTCAGTCCTGCCTTCGCACTTCGGATTACAGTCGTAGAGAAAGAGTTTACGGTTATGAGAACTAACTGTGCTGACACGCCTCTATAGGCCATCTCTCAGCTCAGGTCAAATGGCTTCAGTCGGGCTTCCTGCAAACCGTTTAAGAAACGAGAATGATCTCGTTAGACATGGTTTGTTAAGTTGCAGTCAGGGTTGGATTTTTTAAGCGAGCCAAGCTGCTCGGCTTAAATTCCTTTCAAGTGTAGTGATCAGCCTGTAACTCGTGTTGCACGCTCCCTTATCGACGAAGGGTCACGTCCATAAGCCCCACTGGCTTCAAAATGAACTTGATAAACTCTCGCCTCTGGTGATTCACCTTGCCATCCAGGAAGGCAGCTTTACCGCCGCATAGCGATCATGTCCGAAAAGGCAGTGGCTAAAAATATCCAGAGGCCGTAAATTGATAATCCGGATCGATTTCACTCTGCCAGACGATCCACGAACAAAATATTTGCGATAACAATGCTCAGCCTGACAGCAACACCTGCGCTATGGGCCCAGCCAAACGCGGTGTTTGCGGCTGGTTGCCCAATTCCCGCACACCCAGAAGTCCGATTGAGTAAAAAAGGTTGAAGCGACAAACGCGACTGGCAACGGCAGACGCCGTTGTTGCGCCGGTAGCTGCATCAACACTGTCGAGGAAGTGCTTCTTGAGCTTTAACGACGTGGTAAGCGTCTTCCGCCGATGTCAGTTTAGCTTGATGCGAAGGGAGTCCCTGAATCCCTTTTGACGCTTTGGGCATCCAGTCTTCTGTCTGAGAATCGTGGTCATCGAATTTAGTCTGCCGATTAGCAGGAAAGGTTTTGAGATTTAATGAACATTCGAACAAATCGGCTAGAAGGTGGAAATCGGTTTCGGGCTTAAGAAGTTGCAGTTTATGGTAAAATTTGTTTTATAAAAGACGGTTTTAACTGAGCTGGATTCACCTAAGACCTAGGGGATTTTAAATTTTGACCAATATATGATGTTTTAACGCGTGGTACGAATTATTTTTTGATTTAAATGACAGTAATACGCATTGCAAATCTCTTCTTAGCTGACTTTACCGTAACCGAAGAGCAGGTCTCTGCTTTGGGCTGAAAAAGGAGAAGACGATACTTTTTCTGAGCTCATGCCCAATGCGGCGTTAGGCTTGTTTTTCTTAATGGCTTTATTATTTAATAAGCGTGGTAAACGCGATGGTGAGCGAGCCATGAGCCAAGAACGCAGCTGAATATAATATTGTATTCCAGAACTGCGATTGCTTTACAATTTAAGGCTGATGATATTTTGGCCAATCTTTTCATTTGGTAGAATTTTCAATTAAGTACCATGAATTAAGGGGGGAGTGGCGCTTTTCCGTAAGCAGGGTAATAAAGATTATCGGAGTGGCAAAGACCAGATTCTTCGAAACTTTTTGCTGGGCTTGCAGCGCCAGGTTACGGCCAAACCATTGATGCGCTTCAGACGTTGAAATGTAAGCAAAGCGCCGAACCACCGGCAGATGAACTCTCCGCCCATGCTACAATGTCCGCTTCGACATGATCTGTTCAAGGTATTCAATACCTTGAAGGTGGTAACTTAATGTTAATGAATAAAATTGTAAATAAGAGGAGAAGCATCCAATGACGTCTGAATCCGGATTCCTGCTATCTGTCGATAATTTTGGACGGCGTCACCACGCTTAACTGAATAATCCGGCGTCGTAAAAGTTTTGTCGCTGACGATGCTGCAGGAGCGTTTGCACGATCTAGTTGGTGGTTTGGGGCCGATGATGCCGCCGCGGGCCGTGGTTTTGGCCGCCAGTGGCAAGGTGTTTTGTGCGGTCACGGATTTGAAAGAGGTGCCAGGGTGAGCTTGGCAGCACGCCATTTATGCTGTGTGGGTTTGAGTTGTGCAGCAGTGAATGCCGCAGATTGATTTGCCCGAAACCGGTGATTGCCCGAGTTGATGGCGTAGCCCAGCGGCCGGCTGCCAGTTGGTGGCCAGTTTGTGATCTGGCGATTGGCCGTGAAACGGCGCGCTTCGCGACCGCCGGGGTGAATATCGGTTTTGTTCTGTTCCACCGCCAATGGTGGCGCTGTCCCGCAACGTATCACCCAAACACGCCATGGAAAATGTTGCTCACGCGGGAGATGATCAGTGCTGCCCGGGCAGAGCAGATTCGGGTTGGTGAATCGGGTGGTTTGCCGACAGCGGAACTGGAATAATGCGGTTGCACAGGCTGGCCGGGTACAATCGCCGGCAAATCTGGCCATACTTTGAAATGCAACAGGCGTTTTTATCGTCCAGTGCGAACTTGGCCCCTGCACGGGCCCTATGCCTTCACCTCGCAGTGAATGCGAAGAACCTGGAAGCCGAGGATGCCCGGAAGAGGGCATTTGCGCGTTTCTGGCGAAGCGGCCCGGCTAAGTGGCAGGATCGCTAAGGTTTATTGGCAGCAAAAGCTCCGGAGCTGTCCTGTAAACGATCACCCAAAGTGAATTGATAACCAGCGGCTAAAAAATCGGGCGTTCATCTCTATAGCTTGAACGATTCGGCGCCCGCGGGTAATCGGGCAGTTTTTGGACGCGCAACGCGATTCGCAAGGCTCCATCCGGATTAATGGCGACAAGCTCCCTTGCTCGTTACATAAGCAATGTCTAGCGCTATCAGTTGTGTTGCGCATGCAGAAGCTTGGTTTTCGGCAGATTGGAAAGGCTGCCGTAGTCAACAGCATGCGCTGTGTTCTGCCAGTTTGTCCCCCGCCCATCAGGCCGATGCGCCGCTGTTCTGCTGTTTTGGCCCATTCCGGCTAACAGAAACGCTCTGTCTGCCACTCACAAAGCATGCTTGGATTGCGCGGCCAACACTTGGGAACTCAAGGGCCTGGGGCGCCAGTGGTGAGGCCCTGCCATCAGCAACGATGTGCTCAGGGCGATGACTCTTGGCTTGGCACGAGACCAGGTTCATGGGGCGCAGTCCTGTATCCGGTTTTGAAATCCAACTGATTGGTCAACATAGCAGGCGGTCAGAAAAACCCAGCGTCATCAAGTAGGCTAAACGCCAATGTGGACATCGACACGCCGAAAATGCCCAGCGAAACCCCACTGACAGGTACACCACGGGGTTGAACCGGCTTATGGTTTGCCCAGATCTCTGGCAGCATGTCGATGGAATTAAAATGTGCGCCCAAAAATGTTAATGGAGTTCACAATTTCATCAATTGGAACAACTTGAGCTTTCGAAATTGTCCTGCCCCAAATCCAATGAATAAAGCCGAACAGGCTAAAGGTGACGGAGGTGAGTAACTAAGAAAGATACCATCCAGAACGGGTTAAAATGCTGTAATGACAAAAAACTTAGAGGTAAGCGAGGATGATCAACCCCCAGTATCACCGATTTTGTGGCCGCAGCCCCACGTTTAACCAGTACTCTACCTCGATTATAGGATATAGGCGCCAGACAGACTCGTAGAACGGTGCCGCGAAAATTTTTGGCATGTAAATGCGAAAGATGCGGTTGGAAAATACTGTTCATCAGCAGTGGGACAGCCATGAACTAACCCGGGGATGATAAATGCGCATAGAGGCACATCGCCAATATCGCCATGCGAGCGCCTATGGTGAACCGAAAACCACGAAATACAGCAATGTGGAAATCACGCGAGAGTTGCTTTGCATCAGGGTTTCGCTTGGCATTGCGAGCCATTTCCAAATTTAAATAGAATGGCGCTTACGCGCGTAAAAATTCAATGCCGTTCTCCGTAGGGTGTTCATTCACGCACCAGCCCAAACAATATATGTCTTCGAGGGAGGTTTCCCGAGTTCCTTAGTTTTTTTCCGCGGTAATTCAATGCCAAGGTCGCCTAGGGTTCTCAGCAGTTGGGCAATACGGTCTGCTCGTGTTGGGTGAAGGTTGTAAATCAGTTCCTGTTGGCCGGAACTGGGCTGAACACCCCAAAGATTCCCGACAGCGCAATTCGGGGGTAAAAGCTCGAGTTTGTTCTTGCAATTGCAGGCGCAGTTTCTTTTTTCCCAACTTGCTGCATAAGCCGGTTTTTGTCCCTCCACAGTATGATTTCACGCTTGGGATAAACCCCGATACGCTCGCCATTTTCCTTCGGCTTCTTCGATGTAGTGGGTGGTCCAGAAATGAATAGTGACGGGCACTTTCCTCGCAGTTGGCGCCACAGCGCCCAAATATCGGCGCAGTTCTACGTCTAACCAGCGGTGGGTTCCGTCTTAGAAACAGGATGACGTGGCTGGTGGGACAGAGCTTTGGCAATCATTCTGGGCGCTTTCATGCCCCAGACAACGTCATTATGTTGATTGTTGCGTTTGTCCACAACGATAGAGCCCTTCAATATTTTTTTCAAATTGAGCCGGGGTTTGCAGGTTCTACCAAACAATCCTCGGCTGCAGGAGACAGCGGCCCAAACGGTTTCAAACGAAAATGTGGCGAGTTCTTGCGGCACAGGCCTATGGCTTTGCGCGCTTTGAGGGTAGTCGCGAATGATATCGTTAACGCCGCAGCAGAACCTGAACCCGACGACATATTCCCCACCAGACCGCAGATAATGCCTGATACAGCGTGGTTTTTCCCGCGCCTTTGGGGGCCAGCAGCGCAAATATTTCGCCGCGGCTAACTGTCGAGGTTGATGTCTTTCAGTGGCCTGGAAAGCCCTTTCGTAGGATTTTGTTGAGGTTTTTTTATGGAAATTTCCGGTTGCAACGGCACCATCCTGTTAATTAAAAAAATAAACATTGGCCTGTTTTTAAAAAAAAAGTAAAACATGGCTGTTTTCAAATAGGTAAAACATCGGCTGAACGTAGCAAGCGATCAGTTGTCATGACTTCGGTTGCTTTAGAACCTTTGAATGGGCCGTCGAACTGTCCATAATGCCGTTTTCCCCAGCAAGGCGTGGCCAATGGATACGTGGGATAAGGCTTTTCGGGTTTAAAAGTAGGGTTGATTGTAGGCCTGAATTGCCGTCGCTGTTCTTGCGCTGCGCTGGCTGGATAGCTCGAATAGCGAAAAAAACTGGGCAAGAGACACAAGCACCTTTGTAACCTGCAACAGGAGCAACTGTGGCACTCGGCAGCCAACAGGGCAGAACTGGCGGGTAAGCTTGTTCTGACATCACCACGATCACGACACTGAGAACAATTTTACGCCTCGATATTGTAAGCTCCTGGGCGGCGCCTCAGCCGGCTATTAGTGGTGTTACGATTCGGAGGGACGAAGATCGGCGAGTCTATGTACAGTGGGCCGAATCGCCGGTGTGCCAGCTGGTAACGCGCGGCAAATGGTTATTACGCCGAATTTTCCGCGCCTTTTTTGTACCTCAATCCGGCGACGCTATGAGAATTGGCGCGTACGCACTTTGCAAAAAGGCATGACGCCGCTGGCCGATCACCGCCGTTCAAGGATGGTGTTTTCAAAGGCCGACTGATCCACCAGGGTTATGTCGGCGTTGGCAAGCGTTTCTTTAAACAGCGCCGACACCGCGGCGTGAGTAATAACCAACGCTGGCGTCCATGCCCTAAACAATGCTTCAACATTGGTCCGCAGGTACGCTTGCCAGCAAAGCTCCTGCCGGTTCTGTGGTCCAAACAGGCAGCGGATAAACCGGTATTGATTCTATGCAACTGGCTGCTGCTCAATGCGGCTGGCTACGCTTTGCTGTTTGGCAATGGATGTAAGTGTGCTTAAAACTGCCTGGCTGCTGGTTTCTAATGCGCCGTCCAGTAGCGTATGGTGGCAAGGTTAAGCCTCGCCACGCACACCTCGATGGGCGTAGCATTTCTGGCCAGGAGTCCCAAGCAGGCCAAAGCCGGTAACGTCGGTGCAAGCTGTTTGCGTGTGTTGCTTGAAAACACTCGCAGCGCTGGCACTGGGCTGACCACATGCAGCGCAGGGCTGCGTCATCATCGCCTTTGGCAATAAGCTTCGCATGTGCGGCCCAGCAGAGTAACGCGGTGCCATAGGCTTCGGTGAGAATAATGGGTCACCGGGTTCATTCGCCCTTGCTCCATAGCACAGCGGGATCAATCAGGCCGTTCATGTGTTCACCGCAACCGAGAGCCAGTTCTGGCTTCGCCGGTATGCCCGCCCACAAAGCACAACCGGCCGTCATTTAACCCGACACAGCGACCGGACTGCATTTGGTAGATTTGCTCTTCCACTTTGCTTTCAATGCCAATAGGGCACGGGTGGGCGATAAGCCGTAGCGCTTTGGCGGCGTTGCACACCATGGCAAAGATATCCCCGCAGGCCTGTGATTGGCGGCACTGGCCAAACGGTAGGGTCATCCAATGAAGGCACGAAAGAAGTCCACAGTTTGTACAATGGCTTTGCCCGGAGGGCTGCGCATACGGCTGCGTCCATTCCGGAGCGTAGAAAGGCCCAACAATGACAATCATGGGTTTCACCGGTTGCAGCTTGAAGCGCGCGAGAACAACACCGTGCTACCAACTTAGCAAACAAACCGCCGCAGCGCATGGTGGCCAAAGACAGCGCTTGGCGGCGTCTTTCGGTGGAACGTGGCAGCGGCGGTATTCGTTTAGCCAGCTTGTTAGGCTGGCCGGCAGCTCTTTGGAATTTCTTCATAAGCGAACGGTCGATCTGGTCTTTCAATGCCACACCAACGCGCCGGATACGGCTCAGCTTTTCCGCGCGAGGCTAACCGCGTAGCGGTCACCGGTGGAAATCGAACGCAGCCATTTTTTCTTGTGGGTGATAGTTTCAAACGGCGTTTTGCAAAGGCCATCCGCGCAAGATTATCCCGCCAGCGGCTTTGCGCTTGGCGTACGGCAATCTACTCCGGCCTTTTTCCCGCGGGTGGTGAATCATGTTTTGGCAATATCGCCAACCGCAAAAATGCGATCGTTGTTTTCAACCTGAAGCGTAACTCGCGAACTCGAATAAACAAACCGTCGTCCAGTGCAGACCCGCCGTTTGGGCCAGCCATTTCGGGCCCGCCGGCGCGGTTACGAGCAGAGCACTTCGTCCGCCATCAAGGGCGTTTTTTTCGCCTTCAATTTGTAAGGTCGGGCGGTTACTTCGCGTGACTGGCCCGCACCCAAATGAACATTCACACCCGCTCAGCCAGAAGTGCGTTCAAATAGGGCCGCGTACTTTTGGGTTTGTGGGTGGGCAATATCGTGTCAGCGGCTCCAGTAATATGGCACGTGGAGTTTCTACCGCCTGGCTGGCAATTGTTGCGTAGGTTCGTTTGTGGCAGCGTATTGCATAGCCAGAGCATTTCAAGCGGCCACCACGCCTGCACACTACCACAGCCAGTTGTGAACGGGCCCTGGGTGTTGTTTTATTGCGGTCAAGCAGAGTCCAGCAGTGCTGATTGAAGCGGTTAATAGGTTTTCACTGGCACTGCGTGGTTCGGCGGCTAGACCTTTCACATTCCGGCAGTGCGCGGTGAAGACCAATTGTTGATAGAGAGCCAAATCTAGCTGACGGGCGGGGCGATCACGGCAGATAACCTGCTGGGTGGCAAGTATCCAGGCCGATGGCTTTTCGTCCCGGTAAAAGCGGCTCCTGCAAAACTCAGGCCAGTGGCTTAAATCGATATTGGAAAGTCGTCATGGCTGTAAGTGGCCGGCAATGTAACCGGGCAGCATGCAAGAGTAGGGCGTGTGGTGTCGCGGCAAATCAGCGTTAAACGCACGCCAGGCAAGGGATTCATAGCGAACTGCCGCAGAAACCGCCCGACGTGGCTGTTGCCGCTCGCCAAGCAGGAAAATGTCCTGTAATACAAGGCTGGTCAGGCTGTTGCATTAAACGATTTTCTGTCTTCCAGCCGCCAGCCTGGTCCACAAGGTCCTTTAATGCTGGCAAACGCTTTTAAGCTTTTCTTGGTCTTCGGCGCTGGGATAGGCACATCTGGCCGATAGTGCTCTCCGGCCTTTTTCAATTTTTTTCTGGGTAGCGGGGCAATGCCTTTGACTCAGGTCAGGTCGGAGGGATGTGCCCAGTTGAAGTTGTTTTTGCTTTGGGTTTTAGGCCGGCGCTTGAGCGGGTGCCTTGCCGGTGCTGCAAGCGCTGGCAGCACGCAGGTGAAGGTGCGGCTTTTTGGGGCCTTGATTTTTTTCGGGGCTTTTGATTTTGATGGCGATGGATTCTGAGGCTACAACAGACTCAGCGCCGCGGCTTTGCCTTTTTTTTCTTGGTACTGCAGGAGTCGCAACACACCGGTTTCTTGTTTTGTCTGGCTTCCTCTTCGTCGCGTTCCAATGCCATCGGTTCCACAAGGCTGTTTTTGCATTTCTTGAAATTCCTGAAGCCGCGCTCGAATCTCGTCGTGAGCGCTTCATTTCGCGATCGCAGCAGTTCGTCAATGTTCCTTACGCAGCTTGTGCACCAGGCTGCTTTATCTGGGTTTGCGATTGTTCGAACTGTTTTTAGACGATCATTAAATAGACTTTCCAATGTTGGGACGTGGTTTTTAGCGAATTTTCTTGTTTACTTTTTTTACAATTTTTTCGACGTTTTTTGACTTTTTCTTTCTTGGCCATGATGTTGTCCCTCAGGAGGGTTGGGGCAATAGATTTGCGGTGATGGCAAAAACTGAAATAACTGAAATCAGTAACAAAGCCGGTTCAGGCCGTCTTCTGTCACGCTGGCGGCGGGCCTGATGAGCGCGCGACCGAATGGACTGCTTTCTGTTAAGACACTGCGAATAGACTTAAGCTATCACTTAGATGGGGGTTTTTTTTGCCGAGTCCGGAATCACAAACTCAAAACGGAGTAACAAAATTACTACAGTGTTTTTCGGCGTTTGGAATAATTGCGCGTTTATGCCTTGGGCGCAAATTTCGTCCTACGTGGCATGGTCATCACCAAGTCAGAATAATGGTGGTCGCGGGTTCGAAACACTTTTGTCACTTTTCAATACGCATCCCGTAAGTGTCTAACTCAACACTGGAACATCCACACGTTCTTTTACGAACTAGCCCATGGCCCGAAGTGGAAGCGGGCGCGTAAATCGGGTAACTCCTCATTCATCAATAAAGATTCCTGCCGTCCATGTCAACGTTTTGACGAACCTTGTTTGCTCGCTTGCCTAAAAGTAACTAGGTTTCGCAGTTTTTCAAGCCACTCTTAAGGAACGGACGTGGTTTTTTAGTGATAGAGATCAAACCGCGGCGATCTTTAAGATTGGTCACCGACCTTCGTTACGCACCAGCGTCCAGCTTTTCAGGTCCATAATCAGAGAAACATCGATCATTTCGGTGTTCGGAGTGGTTTTCACCATCACGCGTCAGTGGGGAAATCCAAAAGTCTGAGGGCGAAAATACCGAAGAACTGCGGCGTACTGGATATCAGTTCTCTACCTTGTGGCAGGTCCAAAACGCTGCCGGTAATCACACATAGCATTCGTTTTCAATGCACCGGGCTGAGCGCAGTGACGCAACTCGAAGATAGCCCGTTCTTGGTAACGGTCAGAAGGGCAGGCAAATGATGTCTACTGCCTGCTCGGACTGCCATGCGCCCCAGCTCCGGGACTCAATTCGTAAGCAGATCATATAGCGACGCGGCCGGCGGTCTGTTATTTAAATACTTTTGAACTCGTCTCCCGCCTTCAATCACCCAGTCACGGCGTTCGTAGTGGAGTGATGTGAATTTTACGCTGCTTCATCTACGCGGCATCGGGTGGGCACAGTAGGATTACGTTGTAGAACCCCGGTTCATTTTCCATCAGCGGCATTGAAACCGGTGATGATATTGATGTGTAACTGACTGCATGTCAGACATTTTCATTACGGAACTGTTTTCTGTGAACCCAGCAAGAAACGCACTGCATCGTGTCTGAATCACCTCCATCGGTCAGGCCATCAAAGGCGCGTTAAAAAACTCTGGAAACAGGGCGAAGTCGCTTTTGTAGGTCCGACAAGGCCATCCCCCACAATACTTCAACGCTGGCGTTAACACTTCCTCAACCGCATTTGCAAACTCAACGGCATCCCCAACTGCAACCGCACGCATGCCGGAACTTGACGTTTTGCGTGTGTTCAGCACTGAGGATGGGGGGACATACAGATATGTTTCGCCATCCAGTTAGGGTTTTGCATAGCCAGAGATTTTTCATCTTCCGGTAACTTATTTGTGTAACAAGCGGGTTACCTGAACTCATTGGACAGCTGAAAAACTCGGATCGGTCATAAATATCTTTACGGCTTACCCGTTTCGATGTATTCGCCGGGGTAGAGTGGTCCTTTGTATTTGTGATAATCGGAATACGACCCCGCCAATGGCGCGCAGGTTCATTGGAGCGGCAAAGTTCTTTGCGGGCCTCATAAAAGCCGGCGACCCAGGCCGGTAACCGCGGTATTCGGGGTGAATAACGACAATCAGGGCGTACAGCGAATCCGCTTTATACGTCGTGTCGGAGTTTTTCATCACGCGAATCAGGTCATCATAAGTGTGCGGATTTTGCCTGAACCTTTCGTATGCAACGCTCACCGTTAAGCGCAGGCTCCAGTTCGCCCTTTTTTTCAATGCAGATCTGGCCATCTCGGAAACTGTTTTACAGAGCCTTGATGGTTGTCGGCGCGGCCAGGCCTCCGCCAATATCATGGTAAACCCGGTCCATCAGAAACTTGCAGTTGGTTGTAATCACCAGGTCAAGTTGCGAGAAGGTTCAAATGCAGTTCTTCATGGGGCCACTGAACAGGGGCTTCCGTGGCGTTCATCAGTTGGTGCGCGAAAAACACGCGGTTCCCAGAGAGGTAAAGACAATTGAGTCTAACAGAAGCGGAAAATCAGGCATGACGTTTACCGTTCAGACGCGGCCAAGCTGTTCAGCGTTTTGTAAAAACAGCTCCCCGGTACTTTTCCAGCTTAGCAGCACCCACCCCGCTGACTTCGGCCTAGCGCTCCAGAGCTGGCGGGCCGGCGCTCCAGCATGTCGAACATGGGTGGTGTCGTGGAAAATAACGTAAGGCGGCACACCTTGCTTATCCGCGAGCCTGTTTGCGGCAGGCCCGCAAGCGCTTCCCAGCCGTGTGATCTGTAATCTGCTCCGCACCGATGCAGCGGGCGGGAGCTGCCTTTTTTGCCGTACTTTTTTGGTGCTCCGGCAAATCTTTAACGTAATTTGAAACGCTGGCTTCGCCTTTTAAACAAGGGGGCGGCACTGTTCGGTCAGTTGCAAAGCCACCGTAACTCTGATCTGCTCTCAGATAGCCGTTTGCCCACCAGTTTGGCGAACACAGCACGTTTTCCATCGTTGGCGGTTAAGTTCTTTGCGATTCCGTAAGTGGACACCTGCTGGTGAGCCCATTTGAACCAGGCCGATCGTTTTCAAGATCCGCGCAGACACATCAATCAGATAGGTCACACCAAACGTCTGAAACCGTTGCGAAAATACGCAAGACGAGCCTTTTGTACGGAACGGTGCCATCCAGGTCTCCGGCGGCGTCAGGCAGGTTATCGCAATTACCGGCAGGGTGGTCCAGTTCGTCGCCGAAGTGTTCAGCAGTACCTTAACGCCTGCAAACCGTAA
>Ga0163217_1032638_pt1 | contig 19267 bp, 11 predicted proteins | sample SynspAceP_FD_185933 | JGI IMG/M metagenome (GOLD analysis project Ga0163217, IMG submission 185933) | Saline lake microbial communities from Ace Lake in Antarctica - Synechococcus sp. Ace-P (PacBio error correction) | ecosystem: Environmental > Aquatic > Non-marine Saline and Alkaline > Saline ...
AAAAAAAAGGGGAAAAAAAAGGGGGGGGGGGAAAAGAATCTAACCAAAACATATAATTTTTTTAAACGCTAATCAAAAATAAATTTTATTTTGGAAGAAAAAGATAATGATAGAAGGAATAAACAAGAAATTTTTTGGTTAAAATTAAAAACGAACTTGGATGTTTTTATTTCAAAGCAATCACGAAAAATCGACCATTTAAAAAATAACCTTTAAACAAAAATAAAGAAAATACTTTTCCTCCATATTGAAGCTGATAATTGCAATTCTAAGGAATTAAGACTAAACTATCGAAAGGTTTAAATGAAAGCTATTCACAAAACTCTCTCTATACAACAACCTGAGGGATTCTTGTCCTGTGTTTTTCCAACCTTACAGATAAAAGAAATATACGCGATACGAAAACAAATTAACAAGTTACTGAACTCGAAAATACATTTGAATGAACTGCTTTTTTCTGTAAAGCACAATTAAAACTTAGTGAAACAAAGGAACAATCGGAAATAGGCCGAGCTGTTTGGGGAGTATACATGAGAATTGAGCATGACGTAATCTTTTCTTTAATTGGAATTTCAAAGTGAAAGTTTCATCCAGTCCTAATGGACAATAGAATTGTGCCAATAATTTTCTTCCGATGATATTATTAATTACTCTGAAAATGCAGGTAAGTTAAGCTTCTGAGCGTCCGTAAATTGGGGCTTTTACTTAATTTAGTGATAAATAATTTAACTTGAAGACAATTAATCCTTCTTTATTTGGTAAAATTAAGTCTGCTTTATCTAATGACAATAAAATTTATTGCTTAACTCCACTATCAATTTACAATCTAATTTAGTCAATAAGTTATTAGTGTTGAATTTGATTTCGTCCCTTAATTCAAAAAAATCTATGGTTTCCATGTTATAATATTTAACTATTTTAAAAGTTTATTGGACAATAAGGAAATAATAATTAAACGTGAAGAATTGTTTAATCTAAAAGATTGTAATTCTATACTGATTGCTAAGTTGGCCCTTGAAATAATCCCAGAAATACTTAGAAAATGTTTGGGTTGATATAAGAGAAAACGCTATCTATAATAAGCACCACCATAGCCCTATCTACCAAGCGTAGGTTTAAAATGATGTAATTCCAATATTTGCAGTGGATCACAGAAATTAGGTATTACAAATTGATCAAGCTAATAGAATCAGTCACTTTAAAGGAAATAATTCATATAAAGCTTTTGAAAAATGATGTAATTAAATCCAATCTCATTTGATGAAAATATCAAGAATTAGAAATTTCAGAGTAATAATTGATAATTAAAATTTAAAATACCACTAAATTTTCGAAATTGAAATTTGCCCAGTGAATTGAACAAATATACTGAAAATTCAATATCTCATTATTCGTATGATGATTCATGGTCTATTAATGTTATTTTTTCATTCAAATTTGAATGACTTGAATAAACAATGGAGTACAGGTCCTCAACTGCGGTGTCCATGGCTATTCAGCCGATATAGATAACCAAAATGAATTTCAAAAATGGAACCTTGTACACATATATTCCATCTATAGGATAGTGGATAAAAATTAAAGTCTCTAATTGAAAAACGATAAATCTCAAGTAGAAAAATTGTTTGAAGACAACATCGGAAGAACTCCTTGATGAAATAGCAAAAACAATTTATTGTCAACATATAACAAACACAGATTTAAAGAACTTGTAAATAGCCACTCAGAGATCACGAAAGGCCTTACACTCCAAAAAACACGAAAAATCTGGAAGCTATCAATAAGATCCGACCATCCTTGGATAAGAATTATCAAAACGACCTTATCGAAAAGCTAAAAAACTTAATCATGAAATAATAAAAAAGTTGAAATTTCAAGCATTTAGAGCTTTGAAAGATTAGAAGATTCTACCTTCGATTTTCTATAGATAAGATACAACTGCTTAATTTTACTTTCGATTTATGCACCTAACGGCATATGCAAATACATCATTTTATGATGCAAGTAGAGTGGCTATTACCGGACAAATTTCTTCGATTCAAAAAAATGCTCCAGAAAATGTAAAGTTGGGAAGGGAAAACAGAAAACAATAAAACTCAGTATTTCTTCAGCACATACAGGCGGCAAAAGGAACTTGGGTTGTTCAGGTTTTTAACCGATAAATAAAAATCATTCTTTCCGAAAAAACATTCAAGTACGAAAAACATAGATTTTAAGAGCACAAATAATGCTATTTTCAAGAGAACGTTGTACTAATCTCAAGAATCTTATTGATACATTTATTAAAGAAAAAAAGCCAGAAGAGAGATATAAAAAAGTTCATTTCAAAGCATACCTACTTAAGATTAAACAACACCTCTTTACAAAATGCAATTACATTATTGAAAATGTTTGTGAGGAATCTAAAATTAACAAAAACTAAACTGAGTAGAAAAACAGCAAAACTTCAATTTTGACTTTGAAAGGAGAACGTCAAAGGTTTTTAGAAGAAATAAATAAAGCATTGTGTTTTGACCCTATAAAACAAGATGTTATCTTCGAATTTCAACAGATTATTATGCGTAATTTGTTCATTAAATCAAGTGTTATTCCTTTTCATTTTTCCATTGGCTAAGCGTCCCAACAGACATGTTTAGCCCCCCCCCCCTAAGTAATTGTTAAGAAATCACATATCTTTTTAAGATCTGCTCCAATTTCCCCAAATTCTTATATCCACATCTTTTAAAACTTCTTTCTTAGATGCCATGATAAGCTTCTATATGCGCGTTTTCCTCAGGTGTGCCACATGCCTAAATTCCTGTTGACACCTATCAGTCCCAAGATATTCCGAACATTCCAAGCAATGAACTGGCTTCCATTATCGCTTCTGTACAACAACTTTTCCAGGGTATTGGTAACTCCTAAAAACAAATCAGAAAGGAACTTTTATCCTCTGCTTTAATAGAAAAGCAAAATAGTCTTTAAGTATCCTACGCCGTGTGACATCTATAATAGATAGCAAAATAGGCGTTTTGCCGGCACTGGATCCAGACCATTTTTTATATCCATTTCCAGGCATCAAAAGGCTTCGAAGGTATTTTACTTTCTGAACTTTCACAAACTTCCGTCCGGAACCACTTCTGTTTATTGCCGGTTTTTCTAGTTTTCAATAGGCCCTCCGTCATATCCTTACAGCTTTTATGTTATCCTAATAGCCATCACGCTTTAGGTACGAGTCATCAGCGATAGCCCATCAGTCTATAAAACTATGACTTAGAAGATCCGTGATGGACTCGACCCAAGCACTTGGTCTACCCCACCCCCCGATTCATTAACTGAATTTACTGGGCTGTTCCTTTTGCCAAGAACTTGGTTCGGTAATAACTGCTATGGCCATGCGACCTATCCATCTACTTCCGTTTGGCTGATCTTGTGTTCATTAAAAATACTTGAATAATCTTTCTTCGGATCGACGTCCCCAAACTTTTTTTTTAAAAGCTCACGTTGCACTTCCCAGTTCGAATCCTGTTACTTAACAAACTTACGAAGTATCCTGTTTCCTTCCTCTGCCTGCTTAACTCTTTGCTGCGAGTGTCATAGTGACTTTTAAGCCCGCTTCTCCTGGGTGTCATATTTTCTTCTTCACTATAAAAGGTGCCTCGTACTGACCACTGTAGTTTACGACAGGTCTCCACTGTTCCAATTTCTTCCGATGATGCTAGCCATCTCTGCTTTCTCCAACTCCATTTCTTTGTATTTCATATCTCAAAGGTCTTATTTGAAATCTAAAATATCACTCCCGACTTATTGGGGCTAAAGTATGGTTTTAAGCATGTTTATTCTGACATTATACATACTAGGGGGGCTCCAGAGCAACGCATACTGATAATAAATATTAACCCTAAAGTGGTTTAAGGAAATTGGTCTATGGTTTATATGAATTAATGTTGAATTATATGAATATTTTTATAAAAAACTAATATAATTCGGCAATGTCCTTTTGAAATTAAACCCTAAGACAGTCCATGTCTTATGAGCGTTTCGTCATAGCTTTAAAAATCGGTAAAAAAGTATGTACTATTAACTCCATATAGAAATAAAGTAATTGATTGATCCCATACAATAGACCAAAGGAGGTGGCCACTTTTAATTGTCCGAAATGTATACTACTTTGGTTTATCCAAAAGTTAATTACACTTTTGATGGGATGGGCGTGCTTACAAAAGTTTATTAAAAAATCTCAAAAGTGTAAAGCAGGTCCTTATCGTATCAAATGTCACTTCCTAAAAACGGCTACAGAAAATATTCAAATTTAGCGGCATATTGCAAGGGTAATTAAGGTGTTTTACTTATCTACAAGATTATAAATCACTCTTTCAGAGTTGTCTAAACTATAATTGCATTTTTGGTTTGCTTTTTTGCGTTACTATACCTAATGAAGGTCTAGTCGAGAATAAAATGCATTTTATCAATTGTTGTTAGTTACTTTTTAAATGGCATTTTCGTACCACATTATCTAAACCTTGAACTATCCGTCCATAGTTTTCCTCACATTGAGAACATCCAAGTTCCACCACACTCCATCTAAATCCAAGTAGCTTCGATCCTATCAAAATTTAACACCTTTTCTTGGGCCACTGAGTTCATGCCATTCCACATTGGATCACTTGGATATCTCTATTGAAATCCATAATTCCTGATTTATTTAGGATCGTTCAATGTACTTTGTGGTATGTACAAGATCCAAGATTTCCATCTCCCATCAATATTCCAACTTTGACTGGCCTTGCTCTTCCAGTGATTTTAGGAATTCATATATAACTCTTCATTTCAAACCATTCTTGTTAACCGCTCAATATAAACAATCCTTTTGATTGTATACGTTCTCGTAAACAATGGCATCTTCCGTCCCATCTCCGTCAATATCACATGTCCATGAACATAACCTCTAAACCTTACAGCCAAATGATCGACCCACTCTGTTCTTTGATTTTCGTATTTTTGCCAGGATCTCAACATCTAACCCCATTGGTTTCTCCTGGTTTTTGCGATCGGAGGGTAACTATATCCATGTCCCCATCCATTGATCCATATCTCGTGTAGAAGACAATGTCCATGTTGCCCGTGAAGCCATAGGAAACCATTTCCAGCCCGAAAAGATTTCTCTAGAATTTCTTGTGCTGAACAAACCGGTGATTTTTGCTTCTTTGTTTTTAGAACCAACCACTAAATCAGCTGCATTTTTCATCTATTTGAGCGGGAATGGCAAACATCATTTCATGAACCATCAGACGCGGGAGAGCCTGGTATTTCCATTTTTTGAGGCATCGAGAAACGTCTGAGGATTAGTAGGAGCCCAGTTGAATAAATTTTTTATTCCCCTTCTGTGCTATCTGACCACATCAATTCTTCCATCATTATTCAATGTCAACAAAAACGGCAATATCTTCACATCATGAGGTCTACCTACAATAAACTGATGGCCCATTTTTTGGCTTTACTAAATTGTAACCTGGATGAACATAAAACTTAGTATAACACCCTTCTTTCCAGCCGTAGTAATACTCAAGTTATCAATTATTTACGTCGGCTAAATCTTACTCCGTCAGCCCCGCTTAAAAAGAACAATTACATGCCTATTTTCAATGTTTTTTGAGCCTGTACGGACAAAAGCAGTAAAAGTTTGCTAATAAAAGAAAGAAAAACAGTCTGCGCATATTTTCATTTAAAAGATTTTCAAAGTGCTATTTAGCACCTTAGAAACCGCTACACTTGATCTTCATTTTCCAACCAAGGGAATGTCCATTTTCAATAAAGGTAACTTGAGATTGCGGTAGTAATTCTTGTATTTCATAACAGTAGATTCACCGATAGGAATCTGGTCTGCCTTGAATTTATGAACTGTTCCAGTGTATTTTTTCAAATACTAACCCTGTCTTTTTTGAGTTGAAAAAAAGTTAGAAAAGTAATGCCAATTACTCCAGTTGACCCATAAAAGAATCAAATCCAAAGTCTCTTACGTAGGGCTCTCTCTCTATCAAAAAATATCCTGGGAAAATAGCTCTTAAATCTGAATTTTTCCCTAAACTATCCATTACTTCGCTCTCTGGTATCTTCAGCATGCAGTCTCATTTGAATATTTCCGGAAAATAAGAACGAAACTTCTTGTAGGTCTCACCGGTTTGAAGAAATTAGGTTTTTTACATTCTTAGGATTTTTAGCTTTACATATTCCATTGTGCGAGCCATTCCTTCAAAGAATGGCCAACTTAATGTAAGCTGTTCCAATTAAAGTGTTACTGTCAATGCTTCTAAATCACGATGTAATTTTCCATTAGTTAATGCAACACTTCCCTTTAGAATGAATGGATTTACCTGTCCCACGTTATTGCTAAACAATACATTCGAATCTTGAATGATAAATTCCCAAATCGCTTCTAAAAGTCTCGGCATTCAACCTGGGCCTCCGCAGAAAAATTAATGGTTGCCTCCAAATTCTCGAACAAGTGTTTTCTTTTAGTTTGGTCAGCACTTGTATATAATATACTCAGATTGACTAAAGTATTGATTGAAAAATCGAAGAAAGTAGAAAAATATTTTTCATTTTTATTGATTGTAGCCAAGCTTATTTGCCCGCCCCAAACCTCCCTTTCGGTACGCCCGCCTTCCGATTCCTGGGCGAGTCGGGTTTTGTTATATTTTTTCTTGTCAAAGCTAATTTTGAATATTCCGCTATCGTGTTATTTTCAATTTAGCGACTTAATAAATATACACTTAGTTTTTTTAATTACTATCGACTCCGCATTACGTTTTAGTTTGTGATCAATTGCTTTTCTTTATTCGCCAGTGAATAATAATACTGTAAATGTTTTTTTGTTGAAATTACTAAATCCAATAGTATCGTATAGAACTTATATATGGAGTCATTTCCATAATTTTCCCGTCCAGATATTATATTACAGTTTTAAGATAGCTTTCTTCAATATTTTCTTAGTCGGTATCATGAAATTACCTGGCATTCGCCATAAGATTATTCAGTTCATCATCACTTATTTTGATTTTGCAGGCTATATGCTATTTATGATTATTATTTCGAGAAAAAATTATTCTGGTATATCATTTACTTGGAAACATTAATTTGGAGAGTTCCATCATAAAAGAATTTAATTAGCAATCGTTTTCCAATACGTTATGAACTCTCTAACATATGAATGATTCGGCCTTTTTTCAAATCCGAACGATTCCACTCAAAAATCATAAAATACTTTTTCTACACTTCTCAATAATTTGCCATAGAATTCGAATATTAGTTAATGGTTGGTGTGTGAAACGTTAGCGTGTAAAAAAGGTACGTCTTTCCGGATTAAATACTAGAACCGAATTTTTATGTTTTTGCCATGCCGTACCCTAACGGGTCCGTTCGGGCGGTTTTGTACTTTTTTATTTTAAAGTAAAATGGAGATATTCGCTGTCGGCGTAATTTTTCATTGCGGTCTTTGCTAATTCAAGCATATCCTTTCAGCTTAGCACTTGTTTTGCTTATGTTGTGGTAACGTTGTTTCTATCCCGTTTTTCCTCTCAATCATTTTTTAAAATCATTCTAAGCATTTATAATGCCTCTTTAGATGATTTAGGTTAATCCTAATTCTTGCCTTGAATGTGATATAGTTAAATCCTGTTTTAACCATAAAACATACTTAAATAATGACGTTTGTACTGTGGCTCTTCCAGTTATTTTTACTCCAATTCTAATAACTCAGCAACGGAGTACAATAAGCATTTAGGTACTTTTTTAGGTGTTTTTAATTTTAATCAGTAATAGGATTAGCTGCTATTTTCACACACTTTCTGCAAACGTTGTATGGTTGGTTTCGTTGTATAGAATGTAACCGCGCTCCATTTTGCCTTTTTGCATTCGCTCTATATGCTCCATGCTTACAAATCTTTTACATCTACTCAATTTAAAGTTACATTGGTTATCTACATGTATTTCCCCATTTAAAACTTGTATACAAGATTATTGGATATAAACTAAGTTGTGAGCTTCTGACATCATGAGCAGAAGGAAGAATCAAAACAGTTTTCTTTTCATATTTTTTCTCTTCTAGCTCTCAAGCTAATTTACCGAATCATCTTTAGAATTGTAATTACCAGTTTTCCTCCTGTCCTTATTATATTCCATTGTCTAACATTGGCTGGCAATTCGTGAAATTCTAAACTGGCTTACTGACCTTACGTATCAATATTCCTTATACCACATTCTTTGCAATGTCGAACACATTTTGAGTTCCTTGCATATTATTATCATAAATTTCAGTTTTAGATTTTTAGCCACATCTAAAATTTTGCTGCTACTGCGTATAAGTTTGTAACGCCTTCAATATGCCTTTTTTAAGATTCTCTATCCGTAATATCTGCCTGTACAATTTTCCAGCCTAATCCTTTAAAAGGTTCCTTTGTATGGACATTTTTACTGTTGTTCTTACTTTTTGATTGTGGCAAGTAAATAATCGACTAATTATTCCCTAAATTGTCCGTTCCTCCTGTTACTATTGAAAATTTCATTGCCCATAATTTACGTTATTCTGTTTCCGCAATTTCTATTTATAGGAAGAACGAAATAGACATTGTTAGAAGCTGACTTGTGTTTCGTATGCGGCTTAAAAATTTGAAGGTTCACCTAAAAATGAAGCATTCTTCTATAGATAGGTTTAAAAATGCCAACTTTGGGTTTCGGCCACAAATTTTTGGTAACGCCTTTCAGTTAAAGTCTAAAATCTTAACTCGTTCTAATTTACACTTAAGTGTTTCATTGGTAACTGTCTTTAACCAAAACATTCAAAAAGTTAGTGCTTCTGTAAAAGTTCAAAATCAGGCTTAGAGATTTTTATTAGTTTTAGTCAATCGGTAACGGTTTTCGTAAATAGTCTAAAAGAAGGTGTTTCGGCGCATAAAACTGTCAAAGACGTGAAAGAGAATCCTGTTCACGTAGACTAAATGCCTGAACAACTAATTTGCGCATCTATTCTTTTGATAACCTTTTACAATCTCAGAACTTATAAATATATATAACGTTCTATTTTTCCCGCCTAAAAGTGTTTGTTTTGTGCGGAAACATTCTTCTACAATAAAACATTTTTTTCTATTAGCCTATTATCTTCTATATAAGGAGATTGTGAGTGATATAGTTTATAAAGTTTTCATAATTGGTCTTTTGAAATGCTAGAAGGTATACGTATGATTTAGTTGCGTGTTTTCAGCACCCTAATTGATACAAACAATAGGAATACGTCCTGCCGGGCTTTTGGGCTTAGAGGGTTTTCGGAAGTAGGCTATCGAATGGCAACTTGCCAGTTTCGCCTGTACCGATTCGTGGGGAACATGCAACAAGTATCAAAAGGAACCTGATCAATTTTTTTATCTCTTTTCTTTTTATCTTTTTCCAAAGAGAAATATAATTTCCGTACCAATCAAAGTGCAATAAAGCAACACCCACCCTGAATAATTTCTGCCAGCAACGATAAGATATAAATAGGCCGAAATGGAAAAGAATCTGTTAGCAAAACCGGCAATACAAAAGGGCTTTTGTTCTTTATATTTCTAATCGTCCAGGCCGGAGCATGAAAAAAAAATGGGATGCACCAACATGATACCTCCAAAAGTAGTGATTTACGTTGTAGTTTTCGCCGGCTTAAAAAACCATGTTTTAAAGTTTCCCACCATTCCATTACACTAAAATTTTATAGCAGTTTGCAATATGTTTTAAATTGTATTAGTTAAACTTTCCCTCTTCTCGTTCGCCATAATTAGCTGGTTGATGCGCGAACACCGGTAAGGATAGATCATATTAAAGATGCATTTACAGATAATTCACTGTATTGCCAAATAGTTCTGATAATTTTCCCCCCGCATGGGGCGCAACATGGGCCACCCAGTATGTTTTTCCTTTTAAATATTCCAACCTTTGCTGATAAATAAAATTGTTTTGGCGTATTGGTAATGGTCTACCACGCCCGTCAATCCTCTCAAAAATTTTCTCTAATTTTTAATAAAAATAATTTCTTTCTATTAGTTGCTTTTCATTCGCAGGCCAAGCTGCGAGTTCGGGATGCGTAAGGTTACCCACGCAGAGTGATCGTTGTTCAGTTTCTTTTTGAGGGTGAGAAAAAGTTGTTCAATAATAATACGCCGTGAAATTCTGCCGCATGTGAAAAACATCATGTCTTCCAGCTTATAAGTGCCACAAACAAAAATATTTTTTATGGTGACCAGTATTTACTTTTATAATTTTATGTCCTTTTGCCAATGTCGGCTTTATCCAATTGTAAAGCGCCCAGAATCACGTTTCTTCCGTGCTAACCAAAACACTGCATCTCAAAGGAATACGAACTTTCCGGATGTGCCTCAAAATTGCATTTATGGTGCCAGCCGGAAAATAAATGATCCAATCTGCGTTTGAAAATAAATTCGATCCCTCTTTCCGTAATGTTTTTAAAAAGTATATCGGCCATAGTTTCATCGTCATTGATAAAATTCTGTTTCCATGTGGATCACGGTTACTTTGCTCCAGCCGTCTATGGCTGAGCAATCTCAAATTCCTATTGGAACCGGCACCTATTACCAACAACCGTTTTTTCGGGAAGTCATTAATATGAATATTACTTTTCGTTATCGTAATAGGTCACCTTTTTTCAAACGCCCGGACTTTATTTTTTGGTCTGGATCCGGTGGATGACTATTTTCTTTCCATGTATTTTTTTTCGTTTACAGCTATTTCGGTTTTGCCGATAGATAGGCAACTGCAAGCGGCTACATCAACTCCCTTCCTGTAACCATTTTGCTTTTTCGTGTGCGAATTATTTCCTGCCGTTCTACACATAATCGATCGCTTTTTTTAATATCAAGTTTCCGGAAACATTTAATCCAAAGTTGCAGCAAATTTTTCGCATCATGGGCAAATCTCGAAACATGGATCAATGCCTTGCTGGGCCACAACCATCGTTCAGACAATCGCCGCCATATCTTCATCCGTTTTATGAAACCACAAAATCCTTGAAGCCGGTTTGGCATAATAGATCCAACGTCCAATCCGCCGATCCTGAACCAATTACAATTGTATTAATAGATTTTTTTCGGTCATATTTATTAGTGGAAGTTATCGATATTATTCCTCTTTTTTGGTCAAAATAAAACGTAAAGCAGATCAAAAGTAACCTATCACTTATAATAGTTCGCTTAAAGAAAAAAGCCTACGAGTAATTTATTTAACATATGAAATCATTAACGAACTACTGTTTTTGCAAATGACAATTTTTTTAGCTTTTGACTTATTTACTACATCTGAAGGAAAGACGTACCAAGCGATATTTGACTGGAATGAACAGGTCCACCTCTAACGGTAAGAGCTATTACCTCATCTTCAGGGATTAATCGATATTTTTTTCTTTAAACGATTAACTCCGAAATAATGAACCGGCTTTTCACTTATCCAGGTCGGCTCATTGTGATAGGCCTTTTCCATTCTAACCTTTGCATGAATGTCCCCGGGTTTTACAAAAGTTTCTGTGCTAATTTTCCAGTTCATCAGTGTTAATCCTATCTCCAATATTTCTGATAAATTTGGTAATTAACTAATGGCCAGAGATGACCGTATTCGGATTCTATTATTGAATGCAAAATAGGGGAGGGGACAGCTAGCTGATCAGGGATCCTTAAGTATTCCATTTTTACTTTAGCATTATATACCTAGGATAAAAATATTTGACCAATTGTTCTATGATGAATGGATTTTAAAAATATTATTTGTAGTTTAATCAAGGAGATAATCCGATAATAAATATTACTCCGGGAATGAACCTTTTTGTTGCTGCATCAACCAATTTTGTCCTACAGAGGTATGCGATTTTTTTGTGTAGTTCACATTATTTCGCACAGCAGTGAATAAATCCAAGTTTTAAATTAATTGTTTTTGGACTAATTTAATAACAAGAACTGTTTGTGGAACTTATATTTATTTTCATTCAGTTTGAAAAGAGCAGTGTTAGTATTAAAGTCAGATCTTTATATAATTTGCTCTGTAAAATCCAGAGTTTTTTACTTACCTCTTTATCCAAAGAGTCATAATTCATGACCGACAGGCATTGGTGAATTTCATCCCAAATCCAATATTTGGCGAGTTTTTGCAAGCAATCCCAAACAAGGCTGTTGCATTCAAATGAAAATGGCAATCGTATGTTTCAGCTAATTGCCTTACAAATTTTTTGCATTTCTGAAATCACCCTTAGAGTAGGATTCTGTCTTTTTCTTTCGTCAGTCAATTCTAGCCATATCATAAGAATGGGATGAATAAAGGTTCACACAGAACAATTTGAGTATTAGGTAGTGCGTTTTTGTGGTTTGTCTAAAACTTCAATATATGTTTCTCCATTTTTTATGGAGTATTCATTTTCTATTAATCCTTGGCACATTCAATTCAACCATTAAAAATACTTAGTACATCGGGGTTTCAGTCCATGTATCTTGTTGGCCCCGAGCATTAATATCCTTGTATTTTATTTCCGTATTGCTTGTTATTAAAACAATTAAGTCTTCGGTTACTATAATCGTACCAAAGAGACTCGCTATCAGATATGCGATCCTGCCCATTAATGATTCCAATCAATCATTGTCGTAAGCGTTTCCATCGTATTGAGTCCCCTTGACAGAAATTTAAACCTTTCTTTTTCTATTTTTAAGATAATGTTTATTGTGTATTTTTTGCCATAAGAATACTTGCGAACTTAATTATACTACCCAGTTACTCCTATGTTCAAATAAAAACTTTCTTGCGTGATTTTTGCATGATTCTGTCTTAATATTTGTTGTTTCCTTCATTATTTCGCTAACGTTTAGGGTTGGTTTAAGGTGCGGGATCCTGAGGCACTTTCCACCTATCATGTTTTTACGAAATTAAAACCTATACAAACCTTTAAACTTGCATGCATATAATTCATGTGCCAGTTGCTGTGTTTATTGTTATTTGACATCGAATCAATTTGTTTTAATAAGCTGCCATTTCGTAATTACCGCTGTTACGGTTATTTTTTTTTTTGAGCACTGACGTTAACAGTTCCCCAGTGGATCGGACGTAAGACATTTCCACCGTATAGGTTATACATCATTTCAGCTTTTTTTCTTCCATTTGATTCCTGTCAAAAAACATCTCTAGGTAGTAAAATTGATTGAAGTTAAATTCGGCCGTCCATTCAAGGTATTTCAATAACTTAGAAATTTCGATATTTTATAATCTGATACCTCATGCCCCTGAAATAATAAAATACCATCTCCTTTGCCTTTTTTGACTATAACCAACTGATTGGTTTGATTCCTGATCCATCTCAGTTCTAAATACCAAATAAATTGTTTTCTTTGGTCATCTTGAACCCGTTGATTCAGAAATAACTCCGTATTTATTAGTTTAAAAGAACTAAACGTCCCATCGTAAATTGAATATATTCAGAATTAAATGTCGGGTGAATTTTTTCATATTTATTCCATTACTGGTAATAAAATGTCTGAAATGCAACTTCACCTGATGGAATAGTCAATATTAGCCTAATACCTTCCATGGATATTCTTTTATGTCCTTGGAAATAATTCTATCCTAAAAACGTCAAGCCATTGGGGATTTTTTCATTTTGAAGACGAAATACAATGAGCAGTACAATTAAGACCCCATCATCGTGTAATCATTAATGCGCGTTCCATCTGGGATGAGTGTGTTTTATAATATACATTGAAAACAAGCGAGTCAAAACCTGGATAAACCGGATTCAAATTTCTTCTCATTCTGCTTTATTAATGATGTAACAGTTCCGTCAGTCGTCCGCAAGACGTCATTGACCATGTGTCAGAAATAATTAAAAACCTTATTCTTTTGTGCAAAAACGAAAGTAGTATTAATTAACATTGTACAACAAAATTTAAATGGTAGTGATAGTGATTGTGATTTTTGATTCCATATTAATTAAAGTTTTTTAATAGTCACTCAAACTCAAGTCTTTTTCTTCCCGCTAATTAATTATCCTTTCGGGTTTTACTTTTTTACATTTAAAAGCCAAAAATTAATATTTCGCTTCCGCGCAATTTCAATTTGGCGGTCTGCTAATCAAGCACTATACCTTCAGTTTTAGCCTTGCTTGGTATGTTTTTACGCACGTGTTACCTGCAGTATTTTGTGCTATATTATTCAAGAATCGTTTAAAACGCAATCGCAAACCTTGAATTCATAATTCCCTTTGCTAAATCAAAACGAGTTACTTAAGTTTTGGCTGTTTGCCAAAAATTACTAAAGTCAAATCTTTTCAAGAACTTTGAGTGTATATGTCCCTGATAGCGTTTTGGTTGTAACCCATAGTGCCCAGATACTAAAGTTGTCCATTATATTTCTAATGAACCAACCATAACGTAAGGTGAAAGGCTTTTATCTGCATTCAAAAGGTTTAGGACCTCTCTTTATTTTCATTTGAAATTACGAAGTGTTATTGTTAAAAGCCCTGTCAAATAGCAATAGTCCTTACAGAAAAAACTAGGTCCAGCTCCAGCGTTTAAGCAAGGGTGAGGAAATTCACCTTTCTTCAAAGTATCTCATCAGCATTCATTGTATAGGGCAAGGCCTTTTGTCCCAACACCAATTTTTTTGATTTGTCTAATTGCGAGGGGGCTGATGTTTTAGGTTCAGCTTTTTAATAACCAACTATCACGTCCATTTATAAAGTCAGGTGCGTTAGCATCCCACAACATCAGATAAGCATTCCGAGAAGGAAGCATTGTATTTTATAAGCTGTACCAGGAATATTCTCAGCGTATTGTGAAAAATGATGTTTTAATAGAGTCATCACGTTCAGGGTGATACTGATCCAAGAGAAAGTATATTCTGGCATTTCATCATTTGAAATACCATCTAGTATTCGTTCGCCAGCTTCGATCATAGTCCGGGGTATAGTCTAATTTTCCAATTCAAATCAATTTTTTTTTCTTCTACCAAATGCATTTAAATTGTTGAAGAAAATCGTTTGGTCAATGAAGCAATTTCGTTAAGGTGGTACACCAGTCATTGAATTTCTTCTCAATGTTCGCCATTCAAAAACTCTAATTAAGTGTATCGAATCATTAATAGAAATTCCGTATACTAATTCCTGAATCTTATTCCTATTTGCAGAGAATTCTTGTGTGCTCAAAAAAAGAATTAGCTGGTTGCCTCAGATTGAGTTAATTTATTGTAGTATTTTCTTTTCTTGATTCACATGAATGGCACAAAATAATGACACAAGTAGAAGTGTGAATTTACTTATATTTTTAAAATGTGGTTTGCCTAATCGGTCAGTAAAGAATTATACCGACTGCTGGCTTTTCTCTATCAAGTATTAGTGAAATTGAAGTCGTGCCTACAATGCTTTGTTTATTGTGTTATGGCTATTGTTTTTTATAACTTTATATGAAGTTTTTTTTTTACTTCAATCATTTTTTTACAATACGATTATATTACGATTTCTGATAAATGCCAGGTGTAATCCACCACTTGTATTTACAACTGAACAACGACCTGCATCCAATATCTTTGTGTACCTGAAATACTAGAGTATCCTGGCAATAATTCTTATTTTATATTTCATAAAGTAGATGATATAAATGCTTTGTTCATTATCTATTTTAGCAAGAGTCCATCGTTTCAATTCCCTCAAAATTTTCCACATCTCTGCCGTAGCTCCATGAGCCGCTTAGGTTTAATAATATCATTATACTTTAAATGCCCATCATACCTATTGTTTATATCCACTCATACGTTGTTTAAATCCATTCATTAAACAAGCTGTAAGTGTTATTAGTTTAATTCGTAATCAGAATTTCCTTCCTTTATATATTGGTGATGGTTTATCCATTTTTTATCAAGGATCGCCTGTCACAATAATGTCGATTGAATAACTATATTTTTTTTAATCAGGTTCAAAGTCAGCAGCTATCCATACAACTCTAATTTGTCCGCTTCTTCGAATGGGTTTTCAATAGCCGGGCGTTCGGTAAATTGGGGATTCCACGTTCTATCTGCATCATCATTCTCAAGTTTATTTTTATCATGCATTTTCAATTAATTTCACAAGTTCCGGAAAGGTATCAGCTAGCGTTTTATCCAAAGACAATGTTTGTCATTTACCAATTTAGCGACAGTATAGCAACATATAGCTTGCTAAAATACTGCATTTGAATAAGGCTTTTGGGTCGGCCGAATTTTATTTTTTTTCGTCATGCCCAGCCGCGGCATAAACTCCGGGTTTCCCAGCCTGGTCCACGTAACAATCATTCATCAATCCAAGATCAATGCTTCATTTACTTTTTCGTGAACCGTATCAGGTAATGGTAAAATCCAAGCCTTTACTAAAACCAAGGTTACGAACCACAAAGAGCTTATGGCTTACTAATAATAAATTACTTTCTGAGTATTCGTTTGTTTGTTTTTTGAGACATACTATTTCAGACGAATGCGTTTTTTTTAATTGCTCATAACAATTACATATGGGTACTTAACTATATAGTCGATATAGAACTAAGATAACAAATCCTTATATCTATGAACACTTATTCGCCACATCTGTAAGAATTCATCGTTAGTACGTACTATGAACCTTGAAGAAATGGTAACAATGGCTTAAGATCGGTTTCCAGTTTCCAAAAGATGTGTTCAAAAGCTCTGTTATGCATGTGAGGTTCAACATTTGGATAGGTCACCTTTGCCGATTAGATTTTTGGTGCAGAAAATTCCTGGAGTGGTAACAAATGGTTGTTCTAAATCGTGTTCAACTTTTGTGTTCAAAGAAATAATTTCGTTGAATGAAGCTAAAAAACGGATTTGGGCAGTATACAATCCGTTGAATTTTTAAAAAAACCTTAATTCTGTAGCGAGAGGGGGCAAGATTCTCCGACCTCCGGGTTATGAATTTTGAAAAATCTCTAATCAACCTCCTTTAATGTACCTTGAACTTTAGAAAATCGTTTTACTGTATTAATACTAAATTTTAACCAAGAAAAACGTATATACTAATATTCAAATCCGATTAATAATTGATATGGAAGGGCTTTGGGAATGTTTGAGAGAAAAAGATTTATATATTTTGTTGAAAATAAGCTTCAATGTTTAAATTGTCTTCTAACCAATTTTTTTTAGTATATTAAATACCTATTATATTGTTTGCCTATGAATATGTGTTATTTGAATTGTAGTTAAAATAACCTAGCTAACAAAATGTGCAATGAAAAAGAATAGTATCTTCCTTACTTTATTCATAATCACTTTTTCCTGTTTGTACAATGTGGTTCATGCTCCAAAGCAAAAATATTTCCGTTATATTTACAGGTGAATGTAATCCTCCTGAGACGGAGGAACTATTAGCCTATAGCAAGGTACAATTTATTCAGGAGAACAGGTGACCATATCAGTCAACTCCTCTAATGGATTTCTATTCTAAGAATTGGAGGGTGATATTTACGGAACAAATAATCAGTCACTCATACTATAAAGATCGTATACAGAGGTTATGGCCGTTTTTTGAAAAAGGCGATACGAATGGTGACGTGTTCTCAAACGATATAGATAAGTGTCCTGGAGACGTCCTACCGGGAAACTGTAAATGCGGATGGCTGTTCGGAAAGTCAAGGAAGATTCTGATGGGACTCTGTATTTGATGATGTAGAAACCATGTGCGAATACCCAGAGGGTCGAAACAGTGGAGTGAGCCGGTTGTTCCATTAGCTCAGCAGGACACTGACTTGGAAATGGTATTACTGATGAATTATGATGAATGCCGGACACCGGTCAAGGGTTGGACAGTTGATGTTAAAGGTTGTGCAGAAAATCAGCAAGATATTGAGTGGTGATGGTTGTTCTGAACGATTTAGATTGTGTCCCTGGAACTCCCCAGGGAGAACCCGTTATAGCAATTGGTTGTTTCTTCGTCCTCAGATCAGATTCTGGACGGAGATTCTGTTACTGATGAGCTTGATCAGTGTCCTAGACACCCCATCGGGAGAACCGGTTGATAATGAAAGTTGTTCTGATATCAAAGGACACGGAATGGAGATGGAGTAACGATATCTAGATCAATGTCAATACCTCCTTCTGGAGACCCATGTACTCGATGGATGCCTCTTGCTTAACCCAAACTGATTCAGACCGGCGACACTTGTTCTGATGATGTTAGATCAGTGTTCCTAATACTCAACAGGAGAAATGTAGAATTGCTCAAGGATGGGCTCAGGTGTCAAAAGGACTCGGATAGTGATGGGGTCATCAGATGATTATTGATTTATGCCTGAACAGCATCAAGGTAAACCGTAGATTCAACGGCTGGTTCTGTCGACCCAGACGACTCTAGCTCTTCAGTAGTAAATCTTTGACCAAGGCACAGCGCCTAACGAAACAAAATGTGACTTACAATCCTATTATAGAGTTAGTTTGGTTTGGCACCACTGATGCCGAAGGTTTGATGCCTATTCCGTACTGATGTGTATTTGGAACGAATTCCAACAGAGCTTAGATTTCGTCAGGTTCAAATCGCCAAACCAGTCTCTTCGTTCACTCAATCCGAATCTTGAATTGGGAACTAACCTACCATTTCGTGTAGATGCAAAATTCAACTACTCACGTGACTTCATGTGAAGTAAGAAATTTTGGAAGTCTTCATACACTGGATGCTTCACGGCACACAGGGAATAGTCATGTTTATTGAACAATTAAAATTGGAACTTCAAGTTTGGATGACGGGAGAATTTAGTCTACATTTCTACAAGGACATACAGTTATCACGAATATAATCCAACGATGCAGAACTATGCCGTTGTATTGAGATTGGGCCGATGTAAAGCTGCAATTGCCTACAGGTCTATCACTTGCCACGGATGATGAATGGAAAACGTTGGAAATCTGAATTGGGGAATGCCTGCAAGTGACTTAATATTAACTTGGCGAAGCGAACAATATAGAGAGGGACAGACAAGCACAAAAATGAATCGGAGATCCTCTGGAGTTAGATTTTCCAATGTCTGTGATACAGAGATGGAGGCACTTATAGTCAATAACATAGACCTATCTTGTGGGTAAACCTGATGCATGGGGTGGAAATAATCCTTCAGAAAGAAAAATTGAAGCTTGCAAGTCATCTTCTTCAGGTTTTACAAATTCAGCCGGAACTGTTTGCAATTAGCTGTTACGGTTTTTGTCCAAGAACTAATAACAAGCACATAGTATTAGATACCTC
>Ga0163217_1020329_pt1 | contig 19266 bp, 9 predicted proteins | sample SynspAceP_FD_185933 | JGI IMG/M metagenome (GOLD analysis project Ga0163217, IMG submission 185933) | Saline lake microbial communities from Ace Lake in Antarctica - Synechococcus sp. Ace-P (PacBio error correction) | ecosystem: Environmental > Aquatic > Non-marine Saline and Alkaline > Saline ...
TTAACAAAAAAAAGAGGATCCCCCCCCCCCATTAAAAAAAAAACAAATTTTATAAAAAAAAAAATAATGCTAAATTAATCCCCCTAGTAAAAATTTTTAAACTTTTTTTAAGGAACCCATTTTTCCCAAGGGCGGCTTGGGATTTTATCTTCCCAATGTTGTTACTATAGAAAATTTTGATCATCCACAATGAAGAATGACGTAAGTTTTTTATCCATGTGCGAAGTTTTCATCCTGCTTCGGTACAAACACTGAAAATTTTCAAAAAGCATTTCAACCGCCGTTATAATCTTAGCACGGAAAATCCACATTAGATATCCCCAAACGTAAATTTACAACAAATATCCTTTACTCTGGTCAACGAATGACATTATTGGATTTTTTTGGGTGATGAAATTCATATTCCCCCCCGCACTTAATGTTCCTCCCTTGACATAGTATAGTAGGGTGCAACTTGCAGAACTGACAAAAGTCGGTAAAAATCCTTGGTAAATTGGCTTGACCGGCACCCAACTGACTATAACATCCCAATCTTCATATTTTTTTGCAAATGATTTAGCGCTTTCATCCCATTTAATTTGGGCATACAAATTTTCTCCTTCGGGTCATGCCATATTACACGGGACGGGGGCAAAGTCACAGAAACTTTTTCATTCGTAGAATCAAAAACCTGTCAAAAAGCAAAATTACTTCGCTGTTCAACTCAACCAAAGATATCAATCCGCTCCCTAAGTAATTTCAAAGACGGAATCTAGATTCCCCTTATATTTAATGGGGAGATCAACAACTGATTTTTCTGGAACCCAGTACTAACTATTAAACGAAAACACATAAAGCTCAATTTACAAAATCCTTCGATAGCTGCGGTCACGTTCCGTCCATGTTAACCGACCAGATGAATTCAATCAAGTTCTATTTGCATTTAATCCAAAACAAATATAATTTAAGCTCAACTATTCTAAATGAATAGCAATCCAAAAACCCTATTAATCAAACAGTAGTGTGCATTAATTGCGATCATTTATATCTATCCCAAAGATGGAATAAGGTACCAACTTCCGGTCCGAAAAACTTTTCTCAAAAGCTGTCCACACATTGGAAGCTAGAAATACCGGGTTACGTAAATCACCTGAAAAATGAACCTTGAAAAAACCAACTCAGTGTACCTGAACTATTCTACCCAATGAATCAGTAATGCTTTAGGCCAAAGTATCTGGATTGGTAACAAAAATCCCTTCAGGAAAGGACAATATGTTCCTACAAGGCACGCTTTCTTTACTTATATGATAATGATCTAAAAGCTCATACAAAAAATAAGTACACCTCAGAAGCTTTTGAATGCCAAGAGAATGCGTCAAAGCAGCTTTTGGGCTGTGAACCAAATACTCCAGGAAGAATATACATCGTTTGAATCAATACATACACGACCTTTCAACTTGCAAATTGTAGCCCAACCAAAAAACAATTGGTAAGAGCACCATTCAATGGGACGCTAGATCGTCAGGTAAGAGGAACGTGATCGCACCGGAGATTAAATCGCCACATAGTAAATAGATCCGATCAAGATTGAGTTTTTCGATTCCCGGAGCGTTATGCCAACTTAGTTCGTGGTGCTCTGTTTTTTTTGCAACGAATCACATCTGGAATACGTTAGAGGGAAAGTAAAATGCCTTGAACATCATATCGTATGCTGCTACCTCGTAACTGAAACTACGAGCTCCAACTCTAATAAAGAAAGCAAATTCCCTTCCAGATTTTGTGAATATTCGTTTTTGCTTTAGGTGAAATTGATGATGCGTTAATGGTGCCTTTCAGAATACGTTATCCCTGAGCTTTCAAGGTACATAAGTCTTGTGTGAAAAGATCATAAGGCTGAAGAGCAAAAGTAGAAATCGGAACGCCTTACCTGGAAATTCAATTTCACATCAAAGTGAAATGGGAAAGGAATGTATACTTTACCTTCAGTGTTGCCTACAAGTAACCTGATCTCCTTGAAAATCACAAATACCAACTAATATGGCAGTTTCCTATTTTGGAGTATCAATAGGCCATATAGGCCATCGTGATTCGATTACCATCGGGTACTTATTTGGTGGATCGGTATTTCACCTTACTCGACAGAGAAACCCAGTGGATCCACCAGTGATTTCTGTAGGACTTCTTATACAGACCAATGCAGAGTCAATCGAGCCCAGATCACTGAAGCCACTTAAGAAGCATTATGGTATTCATGGTATTCAAACATGAGATCAACCAGTAATATGGACTAGAACATTACGTAAATCGATGTAGGCCGCTGATCTGAAGCTCTTGGGGCAAAATGAGTCAGGGGTATAAAGCACGGGTGCGCAGCGTATAATCTACCCAATGCTGAACCCGCTGTAGTGCTAAATCTGATGCGATCAGCCCGGAATTTACCTGCACTTCCATAGTGATAAAGAATCTACTTCGACGTTTCTTACTTGGCGGAATATATATTCAAAAGCACTTCAACTATCGGGGCTGGGAGATTAAGTAGAGTTCAGATTTGGGGAAGATAAAGAATATGCGAATTTCCGTCTCGAATGGACCGCTCAAAATGCTTCCTATGGGATGACCTGCTTTGGGATCGTACTTTCAAAAATGCAGATGAAAAGTATACTTTCCTTCAGAGATTGAAGATATAATATCGAAATTCGTAAGAACCAAAAAGTCGTCTGAGTTCTCCCACACACTCACTGATGCTGACACAAAAAGAATATCAAAATAACATTGTTCGATTTCAGGTATAAAAGCAAACTTTACTGCTTAAATAGCGAACATTTTGAACAGTATAAGTCCCATGTCGTTGTTTTCTGTTCATTGGGGCCTGCTCAAATAGTATTGGAGATAGCGATGAATCTACAAAAGAATCGAAGTATAAAAAACAGTACTCTTCCTTCAGACATCAAAATAAGTTACGTATCAAACAATATATTCGTAATCGAATGCCGTGGAAGTGCAGAGACATATTGTTTAGCATTCTTCCTGTCGTAGCTAATCCTCTTTATTCTGAAGATATTTGGCAACCACTCATTCCAGTTATACTATTCCTATTTCATTGATAGGAGTTGTTCTTATCATGTACGTGGATCCGGGATTTTTTCATTAATGATTGACACTTTAAGCAACGTTCTCTCTTATAGGCTTTGGTAAGTTATTGATGCTATTTTGTATTGGATAATTTATACACGAATTAAGAAGGTGAAAAACCTCAAAATGCATGCTGAAAAGGATCGAGAAAATTTTCTTTGCCGTTATGGGCACTATGTGGGCTGGCAGCGGGTATTGTCTCCCGTGATATTCTTGACAGGTACGACAAAATTTATTCTAGAAGATTGGGAAATCGTAGTGCTTGGAGGGTTTGATTAATTTCCTCCTTTTGGTTGCATGACTATGACTTCCGAATGCTAAGTGCAAAAATCTTCTAAAAAGAACGATGAAAACAAAAGTGCTCTACATTGGACAGAGCCCGTTTGTTATGGTAAATTAATGTTTTATTCGATATCGAAGCTCATTGAGCGCATTTATATGAAAAGTTCTCCCTGGTCTGCATTGATTCTGATAGCGCTAATGGGCTGCATGGAGTTTCTTGATCCTTCAATACTATCCAAACCGGAATGGCCCTAACAGAGATTCGAGGGAAATTAGGTCATCTGTCAGTCCTGAAAGGAGCGACTTCGTTAATGATCCTGTTATTGGACAATTGACACGTATTTTATGCTGAAATACCCAGTAATCATCAGAATTACTCTGTGACTTCCCTCCTGGGTTTTCTACAGCGAGTAGAAACTCCGTTTTTCTCGCTTGATTTACCGGATGCGGCCCTATCGAGAACGAATCAACACAAATTTACGATCAATTCATAACAAATGTAAAACCATTACTTCAGTCAGGGGCTTTGCTTCCCAAGCACAGCAATCGGAGATCGTCGTGGAGGCTTCGGTTCAATACGTTATTCATTCGCAGCAACTTTGATAAATGAAAGCTATCCCTGCCATTTTTAGTAATAGACCAACAAAGCCCGGCGTTTATTTTCTCGATAATCAATTTGAATTTACCAACCGAATTAAGGATCGGAAATCGATCGGAAAATCAAGATTTGCAGTTCCGGTTCAGAAATCGCCCGAAACGCTCCACTATCTTAATCCACAGGTCAACGCTTTGCTGGGTTTTATAATAATTTTTCGGGATCGTAAACAGATACCTTATTATAAGTCTTAGGTGAAATGCAAGATCCAGGATCGGAAAATGATCCTGGTAACTCTTCTGGAGCTACATAAGCATCCATCGTCGAGTTGACCAAGTATTAGAGAATACTGATATCAGTGCGCATAATCCTAGTTGCATGTTGTAGAAAAAATACATATCTCTTTACCTATTAATATATTTGATTTTCTTGACTCTCCGCCTACATATCTGACAGATAACATAATATGTATCGTAAAGTCTTACCTTTAGGTTCGGCTAATCTCGTAGCAAAGACCTATCACTTACTCGCTTAATGGTCTTGTGATTCTCAAATGATCGCAACTAATCTCCTGCTTATACCGGTCTCGGAACGAAATCCTTTCCTACAAGTGGACGATCAGGATTCTAAGGAGTTTTCGAAAATGCTCAACGGTCCTTTGCTTTTTTTCTTTCCTTATTGCTATCTTTAAAGATCTATTTGAGTAGCTCTCTCTGCTCAGTATCTAGAGCTCAACGTCCACTGGACAATTCATTTATACAGGTACCACGTTAGGCACTTTCGGACGTCTTGACTTTACGCTGTGGATCTTCATGACTTCTAACGCTAAATATTCTTCAGTCCAGAATTGGAATTAATTCATGCTCATTTCGGAATGTGACCAACAAACGAAATTAATTGTGGAATTGCCAAATCAGCGTGAAGGCCCAACCGGATGAGGACGTATATAACACAATTCTTTTGGTGAGCTCGCAGCTGCTCGTATTTCCGACCAATTTAATGACGAGTTTATCCTACTATTCTCAGAATCTTCCTATTGGGGCTTTACCTTGGGACAGGACAAGAAGTCGAGACCTATGCTCACCCGTAATTGAGTGCCGCTTGCGACTATCTTGGACTTTATATTATCCCAGCGATTATACCTACTTGACTCAAATAAACCAGACTATGCACGAAATTTTAATTAAAGAATTACCTGTGCTTTATTAAGCACTTTTACTAACTGTTATTTGCCAAAGTGAAGAATCCCTTGGTTGCGAAAACAGCCATTCTAAATGGGCGAAAATAACCTACAATGAAAATCGGGCAGGTCCACAAGAACTCGTAACCCTTCGGTCAGGGGCGAGATAAAAATAATAGGCGTTGGAGAATCCTGTTTGCTTCCTCAATTGAATAGCCCTACTTAAGGTTTCACAAGGAAGATTCGCAGAATGCGTCACGATCCTGACCTCACAGGAACAACGCAAAATCCAAAAATGAAAATTTCTCTTGCGCAATTACGGTTCAGACCGGGAACTTTATCGGTCATAAGCTTTTGGGCCATTGACAGAAATTTTCGGGAACGGGAGCAAAGTGTGTGGAAAATACAGTTGCGAATCCAATCACTTATATTAGACTCGACTAATTCATTACGCTAACGACTAATTGAAGAATACCTATAACTCAGCCACTCAGCTCGATACTTGCTAGCTGCACAGTATATTGCAGGAGCCAGGTACGAGATTCTGAATCTTGCTCAGTTAGATACAATCAACTTTTAATCCTTGCTTATTCGACGCCAGGACCAATCATACAGGAACATCAAATGAATCTCACACTGAACTGATGCATTGGGACCAGACACCAAAATTTCACTGTGAAAGACCACCTATTTGACGGTGAACCTTGCGCTTCTTGATACTTCAAGGAAATGCTTTACTGAAAAATAAGGATGCTAAATCGCGCAGCGAGCCGAAAATTTGGCTTTTCTTCAAATGAAGGGAGCTCCGGGCTTCCGACTCCAATCCTTGAACTTGAATGATTCACAATTGATAATACTTCAATCGGGGGATGCAGGTTTTGAATTCAAGACCACGGTCAAGGTATCAATGGCGGAGGAAATCTCACAATCAAGTATTCATGCGATTAACCCTTAATAGAAAATTTCAAAATGCCAAAGTCCACAAAATTCATCCTTTGCCACTGTACCAATTTTGGAGATCAGCTCTTAAATCGATTCCAACATCAACATACTTATCAAAGCCAATAAGAACCTCCTAGAGGAAAAAAACATATTAATCAAAACAGCTAAGAGCAGTACTGAAATTGGCTCTGAACGGCTTCCGATTAGGTATTCTCTATCTCGAATCAGAGATCGCAGGTAATTTACTTACTGGGGGCTCAGAATCGCTTAATCACTTCGATCTTCACATATCAAAAGCAGGAAAAATCAGTTTCACGAGGGCCTTCTGGAAATATTTCGTCCAGAATACTTACTTCTTTTGAGATTTCCAACCGGAAAATAAATTTGATTAAGCAGCGGAATCAAGAAAGCTGCCCATTTTTTTAATTCGCTTTTTTTTCAAGATTCCTTGACTTTTTCCTTTTGCATAGGGCATTTGCCAATGCCGATTCGGACATCCTCGTTCAATGACCCACTTTAAAGAAAGCAATATTCTATTATTCATTAGTACCTTGATTTTGGGGCTCATGACCTTTGGAGAAGCACCTTGGATGAAATTTGTAAAGAAACTACATTCTTGACTTCCAGAATTAAAAAAGAGGCTATCATACTGCTGTCGACACTCAATACTGGGGCTGGCATTACATCTACCGCGTAGAATGATGGGCTATGAATTGAATTATCAGGAATCTGACATAAGCGTACTGAATTCCAACTTCATTGGGGCCTTGTCAGATATCGATCTCATCAATTACTTCCAGGCGTAAAGTCGATGATCGCGGATGAGAATTTGGAGAACATTCCTGGGATCGGGGCGCTGGGCTTTCTTTTTCTTTCCTTAAGAAACAATAATAGGTTCTGGTTGGTACAAAGGACCTAAAAACAAAGCTTGGAGACTTCGAACAAGATACAATCACGTGAACAGGACTACTTATGCTTCTTCAGTTCAAAGGTAAGACTCTTTCACTTGGGATCTCCCATCCTACCGTGCCTTAACTGAAGAGCCAACTCATCGATCAGGTCGTTATAAATCAAATGACGGTCCGATTCAAAATATTGTCCTTACAACTGCACAATGTAATGAACATTTGATATTTCTTGGATAATCCAGCAAGCGGTCAATTGCGTGTATCCGCAGAATAAATCACCAATCTCTGTAGAAAAACGTGTTGTTTAGCTGAAAACTAAGCATTTATCCCTGATCTTTATTCAAAGTAAATTTTCCTTAATTTCCAAAATTCCTTACTTTCGAAATACAATCCTTTTCCTCATGTAGGAATAAGATTCTGAATATAGAACTCATCCAGGGAGACGGGTGCCCAGCAATGGATGAAACTGGAGGTTGTTGCTTCACTATTTAATAAAGAACCCGATTCGACACCACAGCCAATGTCTTATGCAGGGCACAAGCGCTGTATTAATGCCAGGACTTTGGGACTGAGGCGTTTTGGGTGACAATGCCAAATGACCCCCAATCACATTTCTGTGGTTGCTCGATACCTTCCTAGAACTTGGATAATTCTGATGGACGCGTACCGGACACATTGACGGTAAAAATATACCCTCGTCCTATAATATCGGTCAGGCACATTCTGAAGAATGCCTGAAATGACTAGACAATACGGGAAAAATACCCAAAGTTGGGTTGGCAGTTTCGACTTTTAAGCGTGGAACAGCGTGGATCCCAAATTACTATAAAGATCCCGATGTGAAAAAGTGGATTTGCAAAACACCTCGCCGTGAAATTACTCAAAGATTCCTCAGCATTTTTCCAATCCTTACAAAGGGCACTGGTTTCAGCCTTAAGCGTTATTCTGCTTGCGCGGTGTCAACCAACCAAATAATAAAATAACACTTTGCTTGCGGGGGTTTTACTCTCAAACAACTCATACCTAATCTCCTCGTGTATTCAATGGCTTCGATCTACTGGATATTATCCTATCGGGATCCCATCCCACACCTGATCGAACACCATCTATTTCTTCCCCTCAGACCTAGCAAATAATCTCACATTGCTCCATTGATGATATTAGGATGCTTTTCCAAAAGTGAGCTGGGGCATTCACCATTCCCAACAACTTTACCTTTACCTTTTTTTTTCACGCGATAAGGGACCGAGATTGCTTGATTGACTTAGCAAGCCATCAATGCCGAGGCGGGAGTTTGCCTGGTTCTCGATCCAGTCTTCACCGAGGGATCTGCCAATGATCACCGGTCCATCCCGCCTGCCTGTCGTTCCGGATAGAATAGAGGTATTGCCATCAATCAGGCAGGTTTTACACTCCACGGTTTGATGAAGCGGGAAGTTCAAAGTCGAGCTGGTGAAGACATTAATTTCTGGAGTTTTCCATAAGAAGTTTTAACTGGATTTAATATTAACACAAAAGCTTAGGGTAACTACAGCACAAACCTAATCAATCCCATGACTGCACAGTCTCCATTCACCGGGGACCAAGATTTTGAATCGGTGTCTTTATTGGTGAGCTGGACCTGTAAAAAATTCCTTTAACACCAGAACCCAATCCGTGGAATTGATGAACATCAAGCTAACCTGCACGATAAGCATCACCATAATTGTGATCCACATTCATATCCCGTGTCTGACGCGAGATAGCGCTACATTCCCGCATATCACCTGCTACATTCCCGGGAACACTCGCACTACCGAAATTTCTTTAAAATGCCCCCCCGGCTGTCAGTAAAAAAAAATGGAAAAAAATTTCCAACCAAAAACAAAGATAATACTTCACCAAACTCGAAGCTTCTCTATCACATGCAGCTTACATCACTGCATCTATATACTCATCGTAAAAGATCTGCTGACCGGGACCCGCCCACCCAAATCAGAGGACATCGGCAATATCTTTTGATAATCATATTCTCATCTATAGATATCCATCAGTTGGGACATGCTAAACTTCCTACCAGCCCAAGTGTAATCTCGCCACCAAAACGGAAAGCCATCACAACAACCCGATCGCCACGAAGTGATCACTTTGCAAAAGACTTTCCTCCGGAATATTTAAACCACGCGTCGGTGCCGGGCACTACAGAAACTGGAAGCAACGGCCGCAGAAAGCTATTGCTCGCCCAAGGGTAGCTCGATTCCGGTTTGTCTGGCCTGAAAAGTCTTCGACGGTTTGCCGATTTTTCAGCGTTTGTGCGAAAATAGTCCTCTATTCGCATGGTAGAATACAACATAAATCCGTACACAAAAAAGCCGTCAGGCTGCCCATAATGCATCAAACGGTGCTACACATGCCCGGCGAAGATGGGGAGGCAAAAATCCATGGCGTCACAGCCACTGCAATAAGGAACCCCACATAGACTGCGGAATTTGTACTGATAGGGCTACTATAAGGCCAATGCAACTAGCAGCAACAAAACCCACTTATAAAAATGGAACCCACAACACCGTCAGGCAACATGCCAAAGTATGTACTCTCGGCCGAAAGCATGCTTCAATCACGGGGTCCCGGCGATCCGCTGACACCGGGACTCAGCGACTACTTTGCCGACATAGGCTCCCATACATCACGATGACTAGTCACCGGGGGGCGGAACCGGTTTCCCATCCCTTTCTGTCACCGGACCTGCGATCTGATCGGCGGGGAACCAGTAGAAACCACCGGGGAATCGGGAGGCGATCAAAGTAAGGCTAAAAGGATCACTTGCCCAACTAATCACAGGACACAAATGCAACACCATAACAAGAAAGAAGGTCATCCTGGGGTATTTGCGAGGGATTAGATAAAATTGAGAAATGGAATTCCTTCGCTTTAAAATCTAAACGGATCTTTACGCGCTTATCTGGATATGTCTCCGAATCAGAATATTCAATCCGATAAGGTAAATCCACGCAGGTAAAACTCAGTATTGCTGCTCCAAGTTACTTGATTAAATGGATTCTTGGAAATAATTTCCTGAAAAATCAAGATCGTTAAGTCAAGACGTTTTAAATCTATGCGGCGAATCTTAATTCGAATGACCTTCAGATAGGGTTTGACTAAAATTTTAAAAAACTTCTCTAAAGTAATCCCTTTACAAGAATCACTTTACTCCAAAGAGCTCCGGTAAGAATCTAGATTGTTTGATTCGGTTATAGTAATTCTGAATGGAATCAAAACAAGGGCTAAAAATTGGTAGGAAACAGTGGCCCCTGATACTTTTTGGGGATTAAGTCAATGATCCAAGTCTCAATGGTAAATCCATCTTCAAACGAAAGATTTCATATGTACTTTCAGCAATATCAGAACTACTACTTCCCAGGTAAGCTGTCATTCTTCTTTTGAACTTTTCTCTGCTCCGAAACAACCATAAGTCACATAAATGAAATCAGGTACCGCAAAGCTTCCTAACGTGTAATTTATCCCTTCCCAACTGAAGAAAGTCAAACTCTAACGGCCAAAGGAATAGAGTTCCAACCATGGCACAATGGTTCAGGACTTGCATAGCCATTAATACTATCCGCAAATCATCCACTTAATCGAACGATTAAGTGTCTGCAAATGCTAGTTCACGATGGGGTATTGTGCCACCATCCCGAAAAAGGAGAAATCAGCTAAATAATCGGGGGATAATATAGGATCCAATCATTGGGGGGGTCATCTAAAAATTGGAATATTCTGCACTCGGGGGATATACTCAGTAAATCGAATTAGAATCCTCCCGACTCGGTATTTCTAAAAATTTTTACACTTCGATTCTTTTGATGTCGGTCCGAAAGGGAATGTCAATTCGAACATTAGGATGCTTGGCAAAGAAAAGTATTGACTGCCGTAGCTTTTCCCAAGACCCTAAGCTAAAAGTACATCCCCCTATTGAGGACTGTTTATAGAAAGTTGTTATCGTTGAAATTTAAATCCACTGACCATGAGAGGTTGGGTGGACAGCTAGGTTTGAATTATATTGGGACCTCCCCCCTGATTATTCACATTAATCCGACTTGTCAAAGCAAATCACTGATTGGGTTAATCCTCCAACAAAGTTAAGGCCTTGGGTTGTCAAAATTGCTCTAAACCAGACTGTAATCAGTTTCCTGCACAAAAAATTCCGGAGACTTAGGTTTGGTTTCCCTGTACTCCAAATTTGTCAAACTCACTCGATTAGGATCCCGCATCAGAAACAAACTGCGCAGGACGATTTCGGGGAATATTCCCCTCTGAAAATCAAGTCCCATTTAATTCATAAGTTCCAGCTTCATTCTTTGATTTGATCCTCCAGAATCATTCTCCGCCAGATGTAAATCAGTAGACTGCCTCTTATTCTATGAGCTATCCCTTACAGATCTAAATTAGAAATTCCACTTCGCGTTAACAAGTCTGCAGATTAAATCTTCCACAATACTCTCATTTTCCATTGATTAGGTGACCAAAAGGCCAGGACCAATAAAAGTTGTTCTCCGTTTGAAAAGAAATTGGAACACAGACCGCAGAATGACAGAGCTGTCTAACTTTTGGGGATTAAAAGTTACCGAGCTAATGGGTACAATTGAACCGCCTTGAAAGTTCTTCAATGGTATTCTTTGTCCAATTCCAGAATCATTAATCACACTATACTACTTATATGGTGACTCCACTCCAATATTTTTCTAATAATTGTTCTAGGAGTCCTCAAAAATCAATCTCCTCCCGAATCGAATCCCTATCAATTTGACGTTCCAATCCCATAATGTTGAGCCAGGAGCAGGACCTTAATGCGTTTGAGATCCGTATATCTCTAATCCGAATCCAGATAATTTAAATTTTTTGTTGCAAATTTCAAGGCATTGGAAAATACACCACTTTTCGCAGCTTCATTTCCTTCGAGCACCAATAAATTGATCTCTATAGATACTTGCTGAGCCTTCTTAACAATGAAATTTCCCAAACAATCCCATAGAAAACCCCCCAAATTGCAGGGTTGCATAAGTCCTTCCTCCGAGATACTTCAAATTTTTAAAGGGTATTGATTTCTCTGTCGATGAGAAGTTTGCAGGTAGGCAAAGTAACGATAAAACTGCCAAGAATCTCAATAACTTCGCCAATCTGAATAGAAAAATGGGACAACGTTCTGACCCTTGGAACCATCGAAAAAGTAATCTAATAAGAACGAATTTCTACAGTATAAGAACTAATATCCTGAATCAAAAAAATTCAGTATATACGTTATCTACTTCTAAATTACTTTATTACTGAGACTTTTCATGTGGCTTTAGGGCTAGGTGATTGGCAGCTTCGATCTCTCTACTGACCTGCTTATTTGTTCATACCCGGCATGCTGCTCTACCGCTTATTACATATAAAAGTCCTTGGAACATCGGCGCATTCGGTTCCTCGATCAGAGCGACGTGGGAGAACTATTATAACAACTACGCACCTTATCGATTTAACACCCTAATCCTACTCGGAATCGCCTGCGTTTAAGCTGAACTACCAATGCTTTCGGTCAGCACCCTTTGCGGCTTGGTCTCGACTACGACCGACAGGTGTCATGGCAATTCAAAAGAGCAAGTCCCTCGACTGAATATCGGAGCAACGGACCCTACATGCTGGATTTCTCAGGTCAACTTACCATCCGGACGTACATTCAGTAAATCCGCATACAGACTTTCTTCCTATACAAACTGAGTCCACTCGGATCCGGGATGCAATCGTAGTCGGTCCTGGGTAAGGATCAGTACCTAACTGGAAGGATGAGGTCAAATGTGAAGCCGGAAAACTTTCAACCATGATCGATAATATTTATTCTACACGCGACCTGGCGGATCTTGGAATCGATCTGGCAACTGGGAGCGTGGCATTGATTCATGCGACCCGTGGCAATGAAGCAATTTCTTCCGATTACTATTTTTGATCCTTTGCCCCGGGCAAGGCATTCAGGAGATGGGCCTACGCGAACCTTGGTGAAGAACCCTTACGATTACATGGAATTTCCTAAGGGAAAAATCCATGAACCAGGTTTTTCAATCCCTACCTCTGAATCTGAGTAGAATTTTTTTTGCTACTACGCCAAATCCTTCTCTATTTTATCTGTGATTAACCTTATTGGTTTCAAGAAAAAATTATTTATTGCTTCCGGGGACCCGTACCTTTTTTGGTCTGCTGGGATTTTCAACGGATGTATCGCAGCCTTAAACTTTTAATTAGATTGGCTTTAGCCAATCCGGAGCAAGTGCACCAAGTGAATTGAAACCTCGGGCTTTTCCGACATTAATTTTGGGTCAAAGAAGAATATTGTCAAAGACTCTGCCTCCATGGTCAGAAAGTATTTACACTGCTCTTGAATTATTGCAAGATTGACTGCGTGGTCTCTTTGAGAATTTAATTCTGCGGGTTGGTCAGTCTTTCATATCCGACTATTATTCCACGCTTGTTCGGTAGTTTGAATCTTATTGCCGGCGGGCATCATCGAAATTAGTTTATCACAGCTAACATTGGCAAGTACCGCTGTGGCATTCGACCTCCATAATAAAAATCTAAAAGCTAGTCCGACGATAGAATTACTTTTCTATGTAAATTTAGGGAATGGTGTTGAGTATATCCTTCAAAAGCAAATACCCATGAATTCAAACATCATTCACATTCAGCATTAATCACCTACACTTGTTCGGAACTTCAACCTCAAATGCGATCGACTAAAGGCATAGTCAAAGCGTCCCGACATATGGCGATAGATCCTAGCTTTTTACTCCGAGGTTGACTGCCTTCCGGGACAGACCAATTACTGCACTGGCTATTTGTACATCCAGCAGTCAATATATACCAACGCTGATTCCTTTAAGTCCAATCGATCAAAACCCTTACAGCTCAGCTCTTATGCGAATCCAGCAAATTTTTTCCCAATAACTCCGTACGATACTTTATTTCCTATTGACGACTAACTATCATTCCACGAGGAGCATTACCCAAGCCTGGAACTACTAATCGCGTAAATATATTCCTATCAATGAACGAGATTCGAAATAGCTTCGATCGATCCTCTTCCGTTCCTTCGCTACCTGGTCGAACGAGTGATCGTCTGAGGCTTCTTTTTTTCCTGTATCATGGTATCAGGAATCCCTCAGAGTTGCCAAGAAATACATAAGTTCTCCAAAGTCGAGATCGAGAATCAAGAAAATATCATTTCTGCTTTCCAAACTGTTCGATATTCTATTCAGTCAGACGCACAGCTTGAACTACCATCAACGGACTGTTTCGGTAGAAAGGATTACGCTGGGGTTCGTTATTTTTTCGTAAAAGCCTACTTGCAATGGGCATCGAATTTTCTTTCGGGGAGAGATAGATTGGTGGATGCGAGTTCAGATCAATAGATCCAGCTTCCGGAAAGAAACTTTCAATGAATATCAACTTGCATCTCTAGCGTTTCATCCACACAATCTTTTCGCTCACCGTTTAAGGACACGATCAATACTGCAATCACAGAATTACAGGATGAATTGTGGCTCATTAATTCTCGATAAAGGAAGGAAAAATGTCCCTTTGGAAGCAAAAGCGACTTCAAGACGAGGTACATAGTTTCTGATTGCTAGATATCCTCGAAGCTGAGGGTTATTTGGCTCTGGGATGAGACCAATACATTCATCGCTGAGTTATGATCGCCCGGGGACCCGGAATAGAGACTCATTTCCTTTGATGAATTATATTTTCCCGGAAAGTATTTCTTATTGGAATGTGGGACGAAGCCGGTGACTACCCGCTATTCGTGCGATGTGGGTGAGACGTCAGAAAGTAATCTCGTAACTTCGATTCCGGACTTCCTTCTCTTTGGATAATGTGTCACTTTGGAAATTCGGAACAGTTGAATGGGGGCTTAAGCCTTGATCCCAATAGCTCTTATGTTTTTCAGTCTACACCGGCTAAGACTATTAACTTACATGACTGAGAGCAAGTGGTTAGCAGAACTAACCGAATCACAACTGCGACTTTTGGATCCATACCACTATAATAAGGACAATTCAGAATCAATTGATGATTTCTGGAGCAAATTAGATCCAAACTTAAAAACATGAATGGCTCGTTTTCTAACGTGACTACTGACTGACCATCTAGCCCGAAATTCAATTATAGAACTTCCGAAATTCTTGGAGTCGAGCCGGGAGTCAAGTCGCGCTATTATTTTTCAGCTTCCAAGAACGTCACACAACTTCGGATTCAGGGGAGAAATAATCCTGCCACTGAGTCTGAGACTCTGGTGTCATTTGATGTCTGGTGGTGTTAGAATTTACGTTATCCGGATATTGCCTTGATTACCGGAATTCGCTGGTGGCTAATCTGGTATCCGGATACATGGTAAGCTATTACCTATCGAAATGATGTTCAATCGGCAGTTTTGGTACACAGACGATTCGTAGAGCTGCCGGGGGAATTCGGAGGGGCCATGATTATCGTAGCTGAATAAATCTACAGCGGGCACGATCGGAACGGAGCGGAATCCGAATGAGGACAAGCGACGGGGGGCGGGAGTAATCCAGATCAATCAATACGGAGTCATGCATTACCGTGGACCTCTACTATTATGGAAATCCCGAACAAAATCAATTGGACAAACCTAAGTGCTGGGTTAAATTCCAAGAAACATATCGAATTATCTATGCGCGCGATGCGATAGAATCCAAGTATGCACCAAGACCCAGGGTGCAGATTTGAGATAAGGAGAAATTTGAAAAACTAGATTCAGACAACCCAAAAACAGATGAGAAAGCTCCAAACTTGTACGAGCTCACATTTATGAGAGCAGCAAGACTTAAGAGATAATGCAAGCGCAAAAATGCAGGCAGGATGAAAACAATTAGGGTTGGGTAAATTCTATAGTTTTTTCAGAAAATAAATCAACTAACTAATTGCAATTCTACTAGCAATGTATATCAGAGCTTATCTCCTTCAAAGGGAGTATGAGCTAGAAGATAAATTCCAATAAAAAAGGCCGCGCATCCTGATTACAAATCGTCGGGAAGCTTAATTGCTTGTAGCCATCATAGACCGGTGAGATTTTTGTGATCGTCACGGTTGGACGTAATGATGGACACGTGATTGGTCAGCGTTATTATTGAATCATGGCGAGATCTTTGGTGGAGGAACCATTTCAGATTTCGAATTTTTTCCTCAGTTAAACCTATGAATTTTTGATTAATGCTCGAATAGAAAAAAAATAGTTGCCGGGGGATAGTTTAAATCTCATCCCCTTAAGCTACTGATACGTTTCCGCATTTAATTTAACCAAAAAAGGGACCACTAGCAATTTTTTATCCCGCGTATCAGATTCGATAGTGGTGCAGGCAAGTTCGAGACAAATATAGGAATGATTTGCTAGGAAAAGCGCAGCGAAGACCATCAGTTCACACTACAGTTCGAAAGAAAGAATGCTGCCTGAAGCATTGCAGAAACCGTAAGATTACCTTAAAAAAATGCAATAAAGTTGGCCAAAGCTACAAAATCATCGCTTCGAAAACGTTGGTTCGGCCCTTGTTTTGGCGAATGTGCTGGTCTTCATCCCCACGAACGACGATTTTTTAACGTTGAAAGAGACGGAGCTTATTCCCAGTCGCGCGTGAATCCAAATTCCCCTGATTCCCCACGTGGATAGCCAAATTTTGATCCGACTGGAAAAACTCACTAATTAAATTTCCAGATCCTGCATCATTACCCGTGAAGAATTATCGAGGGGACGATCCGAATCTCAAAAACCACCATATGAAGTCAATTAAATCTGAATTGTAATTCCCGTGCCACCAAAAGGGAATGATCGAAAATCTGACAAATCCCCTTCACTACTGACATTGATTATTTAAAAACTTTATCTCCATGGTGAATAAAATCACCTCAGAGCGGAAAAAGCCAAAACTCTGCGCTCGGTAATGGTTTGCAAACAACCCCGCGATGTACCTCCTGTACCAATACAAGTAGTAAACATGAATAGGATCTGTCCTCTAGTTTCTAGATTTCGGAGTTCCGTCTATCGCGAGCCATTAGTGCCCCTTTCAGAATATGTAAAATTTCCCCGAATTTTTTCTAAACAAGATTTCTAGAAAAACTTGCTTCCATTTTATCTGTAGTGGATCGATCGATAAAAATTAAGTCCCATTCCAAAGATTCGCATGAGCTAAGTCGATTAGTGTTCTACTTCCCGCCTCGAATTGATCCAATGATTGGAGAATTTCGCTGCTTTGCTGGCCTCACTGTACTAGATATGATTGATATAGCCTCCCTCCAAAGTTAGGATTTGATTAAGCCACCCGAAATAGCTTTTTCAAATTGTATTCAGCTAAAACTGTTAACCGAGATTAAAGAGAAACTAAACTCCAGTCGTTTTGACTGCTAATTCTATCCTTTTCCTCCAAAAGCGATAAAGCTAACAGCGGTTGGGATTTATGATAGGAAGGTTCAAGCAGATAAAAGATTTCAAAGTTCTTAAGGTTAATAACTTATTTTGGCACCACCCATGAGCGAAGCATACGACGAGAATCGCAAGAAGAAGAGTTACGAATATATACATTACCGTTTCATGTAGACAAAGACAATCTCATCGGGTCCGGTAAATTTCTGCAGAAGGTAGCTTTTGCACTCGAATCGTGTTCAGCAAGCCATCGATTCTTGTTCGATCAAAGAAATGGTGAGAATCAAGGCAGTTATAAAATCTAAGCCCGAAAGAGATATTCGTCCTTTTTGAAAAAACCAGCTGACACGGAGAATCGTTCCTTAAAATCTTGACTGGGAATAATCTATTGAAGATCAACTATCTCCATGTGTAACAGCATCAGGTATGTGTCAAACCCTGCAAGGAAACGGTACGTTTACGCTGGTCAATGGCTGGTTTATCATTTCCAAATCTCCTGAATAAAGGCAATGAGGCAGACCTGCTGTTCAACTAATCGACAAGGTACCTCTGGTCCTTTTTGTTATCGGGGCCAAATTCAGCGACAGCGGATGACTCATCGCGCCACTTTCTTCACATACGACGAGCGAACGGGTATATTGAATTGGGTCGGGAAGATCTAGAAGCGATCAGGTACGATCCGTGGAAATGTCGTCGAAGTCTTTAAGGATCGAAAGTATTGATTCTTTGTGATGGAACTTATTCAGCAGCTGTCCACCCCATTGGAAATGTGGAGTTGCCGCTATGGTCTCCTGCATCGAATGTACAAACTAAGACCGGCCGACCATCAATTCGTGCCGATATGAATTTATGGCATCCCTATCAATGATCGATAATTGAGGAGATAAAATTCGAAAGGGGAACTCAATTTTTCGAAATACACCGACGTTGTGCCATAACTGTTTGATTTGGGAATTCCAAGACAAGGCCCTACACTCAAGTCCTTGGTTTATTCACGTCCGATCACAAAGCAGACTCTACTTTGGACAGCACCATTTCTGCCGATTTGAAGCAGCCGAATAATGCGAACTATGTCAATTACGAATAGCCATTTTATTACTTAAATGCAATAAGATTGTGGGTTAATTTATTATTTATCTAATAAAAAAATCAATTAAACCTGATTGAAATCATTAAAAATTTATTCTGTCGTTGAAAATTGTTAATCTGAGTTAGAAATAGCCCTTAATTACATTAATCATATTATCAATCATATTCATAAAAAATACTGTAAAAATTAGAATTTTATTGAAATATTTTTCAATAAACAAATCCCTCCACTAATATGATTATCAATAAGGCACAACATAAGGTGCCTATCCAAATACATTAAATTACACAAACTCGTAGCTGTTGAAATTGGCAAACACCCTCCTTTGTCTCGGGTGAGTCAACCGGAATAACGTTTACCGACTCGGGTTCAAACTTTGCCTAACAACTTCGTGAGTTCGTAATCCTTCTCCTACAGCATATTGGTTTATTGTTAATTGACTAAACATAATTTTGTTTCATGGGTTTTTTATGCCCTTTGTTCTATGAAGTTATTTCAAAAAATGATTTCAATAGAATATTTGGATAAAAAGCATTATATAATCAAAATTTTTATAATATTTTAATTTAATTTACATTCATAATTTGTAATATCATTGGGGTAATACCTGTAAAAAAATAAATATAAATTTGCCACAAAATAATAAACCAATGAATTGTTAATTTGGCTTGGAATTTAAAATCGTTGCGGAAAAATTTAATCGGGTTTTCAAAT
>Ga0163217_1000894_pt1 | contig 19261 bp, 14 predicted proteins | sample SynspAceP_FD_185933 | JGI IMG/M metagenome (GOLD analysis project Ga0163217, IMG submission 185933) | Saline lake microbial communities from Ace Lake in Antarctica - Synechococcus sp. Ace-P (PacBio error correction) | ecosystem: Environmental > Aquatic > Non-marine Saline and Alkaline > Saline ...
AGAGGGAAGAAGATCAAAAAAAAAAAAAAAAATACCAGAGATATCGAGACCATTATATTATTTTTGGAAAAATTACTAGAGACATATTAGGAGGATCGATTTTATATTATATTAGAAATAAAGCGGAAAGGTCCCCACACAGAATTCAAACCAAATGGCTGGATCGAATTCCCTGCCAAAAGAATAAAAGTCCCTTGGTTAAAAGTTACTGGGTTTAATTCGTTTTTTATCGGCGCAAAATCGCTTTCAATCAAATACGTTTAAGCTTTTAACGCCGCTTGATTACGTGAACAAAGTGGTGCCCCCGCATTCAATATAAACGAAATCTTTGGGCTTCTTCAAACGGCAAACGTTCCATTTGACGAAATTGAAAACGCCGAAACTAAGATCCCAGGGAAGGTTTTTTTTCCCCAGCAAAAATTGTCCTTTCGATAACACACTGGATGAAATTCTTCACCTGCGGTTCATTTCATCGGTCAACACCAAAGCGAAGTTTGCACATCAATCAACATGCTTTTTTGGCTTGGTTTAAACAGGCGTGATTGCGGAATCGACCATAGAGCAAGGGAAGGAAACGTTTTTCCTTAATCATCAGCCAATGCTGGTCTTGTTTTGGCGGCATAAATTGCCATCAGTCCGCTTCTACAATTTCCACCATTATGAACAACAGTTATCACAACATACATAAGAGGATTTTAGCCTTTGAACGTTTCGCTACGCTTTTTTAGACCGGCATAGAGGGAAGGCATAAAGGTGTTTCTCGCCCCCATCGACGTCGGCTTTAATGGCATGGATGTTCAAGCATTAAAACGATTTTTTCATCAAGGTAAATAGCCCCCTTCGTTTACGGTTGATGTTCAACAAGCTGAAATGTTTGCCCATTGGCTAAGCGCTGCGTCGACCATCTTAGTGGCGCCTTTGCGCGCCATCCGGATTTGCTGAACAATAGAACGAATGTGCTCGTCTTGGTGCACCATCGGCCGCCATAGTTTTTAAGACATATTCGCCCTTTTGCTCCGATGAAAACTAAGCAATACCTTGCTATCTTGTGGGCGGTATATTGAACGCCATGATCCCCCAGTTTTGCTCATTGCCAATGGGGCCCTTAATAGTCGGTCAAAATACCGGCTTGGTGAGCGCGATGAAAAGCGCCCCACGCCTAATGTAATACGCCAGCTTTGAATGGCTTTCTTTTTTTGGTACTCCTTGAACAGAAACTGCTCTTTATTTGAGGAAGCTTGCCAGGTGGTTTTGAACATGTACGCTTCCATGGATCACAGGAAATCAACTTGAATCTTATCGTTGAACAGATGAATCTCCTTACATCCACTTTGATGCTAACTTCTTTGGCCGTCTTAAGTCGGTGCGTGCACCGGTTTCACAATAATGGTCTGATCGTTAAGCAATTGAATGTGGGCATAAGCTTCTGAGCCTAAGTGCTCAACTAATCAATCGAAACCAGATCAGGTCTCCGCCTTCTGCTACGCAAGCTCAAATGCCTCAGGCGAAATACCACAATAGCGAAATCAGGCTGGTGCGGCCTTTTATGCGATTCGCAAGGGAGTGGAATGGTGTGGCCAAATAGGTCAAAGACTAAATTCCATTTCTTTATGCGTGATTTTATCAGCGGTATCAAGTTTCATTTTGAGTGCCAATAACTCGCAACAAAACGGCTTGTTTGGCTGCGATAAAGTTAAGCGGCGTGCCTGACCCTTGTTCTATTGACTGCAATTTAAGAAAACTACACGATCCGCTAAGCGTCATGGCTCTACTTGTCATGGTTACATAAACATAGTCGTACCCAGTTTTTTTGTGAAGCACAAGCAAGCTCCAAAGCGCATTTGAAACCCTAAGAAGCAGCGTCTAAGTTTAGACAAGTGGTTCGTCAATAAGAATACTTTTGGTTGACGAACTATGGCACGGCCAATCGCCCACAACGTTTGGGTTTGTCCGCCTGACAATCTTTTGGCTTACGTTCAAGTAGTGGATTCAAGCTGCAAACGAGGCAGAAAACAGAACGTACTTTTTCTTGAATTTCATTATTGGTATTTTCCGCAGGAGAAGCTGAAAACGACAGGTTATTCCGCCACCGTCCATGTGTGGTATAACGCGTAGGATTGGAACACCATTGGCAAATCACGTTTTGAAGAAAGCCAGTTCGGTAATGTCTCGACCGTCTAGTTCAAATACTTTCCGCCATTACTGGATTCAAGACCCTGCATAGTACGCAATAGAGTCGATTACACAACAGATGGTCCAATCAAAGACCAAACGAATTCCACCTTCGGTATGGATATGTTGAATACCTCGAAGTGGCGTGGTAGCTGTCGTAATGTTTTTGTAAATCTGTAATCTTTTAAATATGTCATGGAAACGCCTTCCCTAATAATATTTTACGGCGTCCGAAATGTAAGGCCTTGAATCCAAAATTGTTTTTTGACAGAACCAAACCAAAATGACGATTGATCACACGCTAATGTCGATGCAGCAGACAGTTTTGCCCAAAATAAGCCTTCAAGGGCTTGAGTAACGAAAAGCAATCATTGTGGGGGTTGCGGTGCGGCTTCCGACGCGGTTTAAATTATGTGACCAAAATGCTTCGTTCCAACAAAGAACGAAGACAATGCCTGTTGATGAAATGGCGGCCAAACAGAAAGCGTAAAACCGACTTTAACAACTTTCGTCCCAAGGTGTAGCTCCGTCCCATTCTTTCTTGGCGGTTCTAGAAATTCTTTTGGTAAATCTTTGAAGTGGAAAAAAGATCCATACCACAAATAGGCAGTCATTAATGTAAAAAAAATGGATCAAAGCAAGGCGAGAATCGAGGTAAATCCATAATCTCTGGCATAGAATGTAAATAGGACCTAATACACCAACCGCTGGAAGCATTTTTGGTTGAAATGCATCCATAGCAAAATGTTCTTAGTACGTTTGGCCTGGAAAAAATGCCATCGAGTAAGCCGCTGGAATGGCGATTTATCAGTGCAAGAATCGTCGCACCAAAGGAGGTGACGCGGATTCATGCATGATGAATAAGTCACTTCGTTCCTGGAACATTTGAAGTTATCCACGTGGGTTCAAAACAGTTTAGGCGGGATGAAAAATTGGCCTGTAACTCTGTTTTGAAACGAGGTGATAAACATCCAAATAAATGGGCGAAAAATAACACATGCAACCGTCCCATGCTAATAGGCCAGTCATAATGGTTTTGGAGTTTACGTTGGTTGAATTTAAGAGTCATCGTATTTACCTCACACACGTTAGGTTTTTGCCAACGGCACGAATTAAGAAAAAGGCGACGATATTGGCAAGCCAATACTGCAAACAAACCACGCAGCAAAGCCACACCAACGTCATATTGAAAGAAGGGCCTTGGTTATTAAATTAAGTAGGCTTAAAGTTGTGCTTGTCATATCCTGGACCACCGCATAGAAACAAAAATCTCGGGCAAAAACGGCCAGTAGAAAAATTCAGTTTCTATCATGATCACAACCGCAATAGGGCGTGCTAGGTGTGGGGATAGTTAGGTATCGGATATGTGCAAGCCTGGTTGCGCCATCCATTTGAGCCGCTTCTTTCTGTCGTGTCTTGGACTGTAGTGCTGTCACAAAAACCAGAATAGCAAAGGGGAAGCAATTGCCAGCTCAACCCATGAATAATAACGGACATTAGAAGGTACGAAGATAGCCCAGTTCGATAGGTTCAAAACCCCAAATGACTTGTGATATCCAAGCAAAAATGCGTAAACTCGGATTCATTCATCATTTTTTCGATTAATGGCATTAACCGTTGGCAGATAAGAAAGGAGAAATTAACAATACACGCACGAGTGCCCTGTCCGAAAGAAAGGTTTATCAATCAAAGGCGGATAATATGACGCCCTAATAACAACAACGGTGTGATGAGTACTGACAGTAGCAGTATCATGTATTGGCTATCCGCAGGAAATAAAACCAGGGATCGGTGAATAAAGAAACTCAAAGTTTCTGCAAACCGACGAAGGTTATTTCCGACTGGGTACAATAAGTTTGTAGCGTATTGTGGAAAGTAAATGGTCATGGACAAAGGTAATGACCATCCAACCAACCAGTAGGATGACCTGAGGCGCCATTAATAAGCGAGTGGATTGGAAGCGCTTTCAAATGTTATGTGTCTCTTATTATAAGCAGGGATTCTCCTTAGAGGGGGAAGAATTAGAATAAGAATAGGGCGTAAGGCCCCTATTTCTCTGTCAGTTGAAGGCTAGTAAATAACCCGCTTGACGCAAATTTGACGACTGCTGCTTTAATTAGCTATTTTTCAAAGTTCATCTATCAGTCATAGATCCACGAGGGCCGGCCTGAAATTCATTTGACCAGCCGTTGTCCCAATTGCTTGGAACTCAGAAATAGCAGGCAAACTGAACACCAACATATGGAGAAATTGGTTTTTTAGTGTGCTATCTGTTCGGATCAGCAGAATTATTGCTTTTAGCTCTGCTTCAGCAAAACGGCCGCTTTTTGAAACCTTAGGGTTAGCAATAAGTACTTTGCTGCGTGTACCTGTAGGTAACTGCAGCCCAGCCGTTCCGTTTTACCGAACAAGCCTGGAATATACTCTTTAAGACCGTTGCCCAAACGAACAAATTTCTGTGCCGCCATCGGCGGTTATTTCGTTGCGGCTGGAATGCAAGTGGGACCATGCCCAAAAGCCAGTTTTTTTTTTTTTTTATTTTTTTTTCCCCCCCGGGGGGGGGGGGCCCGCCCTTTTTTTTTCTGTTACAGCGAATAGAGGATTGAGCGAAACCAACTTGATCAGCGACTTTCTTTGCCTTAGAATCCGTTTACGAAAGACGCAGCGAATCGTGGCATCCCATCACATGCCGCATTTGGCTTCATTAACAGGCTAAGCTTTCGTTTGAAAGCTGTTTGCTGCTTGAACCTGGGAGGCCGTATTTCGTTAGCAAATCAAACATAGAAAAGTAACCGTTCTTTCCATTCTTTTGTTTTTTCTAGTTGAGGCTTTCCAATTTTCTCAGAACCAACGCGCACCAAAGGGTTTAGCCATGGCTGTCATAAATGCCAAATGTTGTCGCCCCAGCCAGCTTTACCACGTAAGCAAATACGCGTAAATGCCTTTACTTGGATCATTACGGCAAGCGGCTAACATCACGAATGTGTTTCCCAGCTATCACGGTCATTGATTTCCAATTCCAGCGGCCTTTACAAGGTCCTTACGATTATCATACATTGAGCTTTCCGGCCGTAGAATGGTGCCGCGTACATAGTGCCTTCGTAAAAGATAAACCGCCACGGATAGATGGCAGAATGTCTTTAGCATCGTAACATAACCGCTAGTGTCTACCGGTTGCAACCACCACGCTCGCCCCAGATAGGTCGGCCTCGTAACATACCGATTGTCATTACATCATAAAGACACTTTTATTAGAATGTCTTGAGTGACGTTCTGGCGTAATAACACCTTTTCCATAGTCACCCCATTTTACTTTTAAATTCCTGGGTTTGGCTTTTTCAAAATTCTGGGTGGAATTTTTGCATTTCGAATCATGTGGCCCCGTTATTGAACGGTGGCCACGGTGAATTTGAGTTCTGCGAAGGTGCTAAGCGCTGACATAGCTGCAGTAATGAATAACTGCCTAAAAGCTAAGGGGTTTTTTTGGTAAAGCGTTTTCATAGGTTTTCCCCCGTGTGGAGTTTCCTTTGTTTTTATAGTAGTCCTAATTTCCAGAATATTTTTATCAAGGAAACAATATTAATATAGGCCATGTCAATAATTGACACGTTTGAATACGTAAATAGCTAATACTAGTACTATTCTGTTCCATTTTTCTATTCCTTGATGAATAATGATCCATATAATACTTCTTTAATTTCTATTCCTGAGCGGTATGTTCTTTGTCCTAATAAGGATTTATAGTGACAATATCAAGTATTGTTTCCTTAAGCCGTTTTCGTTTCTTTTATTAGATGGCTATAAATGATGAGATTTATTTAAAAGGGTAACGACATGAGTGAAACTCGGATTCATTGAGCTTTTAAAGCGTCCTGAAATGGCAATGCCGTCGTGGTAATGTTGGACTGGATAATCCTTCTTAAGCCGTTTCATTGATGAAGTCTATTTGACGCTTGAAGAGGAAGATAAGCAGCGTTTTCATAAGCTGATTGAATGTGGAGAACCCAAGAGCTTTTCCCCTTGGTTATGCAAAAGAAAAGCCAGAAGATTCGGACTTGCTCGGTTTGTCAATATTATAGTGACTCGTGTTAAGCCTAAAAGCTACTGAGGCTTAAATGTTCATGGATCGGCAATCGCGTTGTGGTTTGTAATGGCCTCAGTTTATCCGCTCTATTTCATCTCTATTGGAGCCTGTTTTTTTTGGCGTGCATTATTTTATATTCTTGCCGGTTTATTGGCGTGCTAAATTTTTTTGTTTCGAGTTTGTGCGCCAGTCGTCTCACGCAAATTGGGATCGATGAGCAAGGTGTATTTTTGCTTGAGGCGTGGACGTTGTAAAAGGTTGCTTTTTTATACGATCATAATGATCGTTCAAGTTGATCGCTAAAGTGATCGGTCTAAGTTTTTTTCGGATGCCGATTTTTGGGCCTGTTTATCGAGTGATTTACTCGGCGATAATGTGACAAAAGTGCAATATCGAATACTCGTTCTTTTCGCAAGCACAAACAAAATTTTGTTGCGCCGCAGCGAAGGCGTTTTAAAAAAAAGCGGATGATAGGCAGCAGGCGACCTAGTCTTGTATTTTGAGGCGTTTAATATTGTTGGTGAACTAGTGGTCCTGCCTTGTTCGGACTAATCTAGCGTGAAATGCAGGCCGCGGCTTTCTTTTTCGAAGACAGTGGCCGACGTATGATTAAATCTGCCACATGGCTAAGTTACCAGTTCTAATTAAGTTCATTTGGAAATTTTTGTAATTAGCAATAAATATTCTTGGGATTTCAGAACAGTAATAATCCGACTCGATGTTCGCCTCTAAAGCAGTCGTTGTCGTTCTAACAAATGCCCACGTAATCCCACATAAAGCGTTCGTAGCCTTGGCCACGTTTAATGGGTGATAACACGTTCTTCATCTGAAGTTTTGTTACTACTTTCAATCCAATCAGGAAATCATAATGTCACTTGCGGCAAGCGTTTTTCAGAAATGTGATGAGCGGCGGAGCGTGCAAACACAATACATTCCAGCACGAGTTGCTTGCCTAGGGCGGTTGGCGCCATGAAGTCCCGTATAAGCGGTTTCCCGATGGCATAAAAGGTTGTCAAGTCGGTCGCAACTGTGGGTCGATTGACGACCACTGCACCGCAGTGGTAAATGGCGCGGCGGGCCACAACAGGTAAAATTGGGCCTTTGGTCCATGTCCGTGACGCATATTTCCAGGCAGCGTTTATAATGGTTTGGGAAATGTTCCTTTAATAAATCTGGATCTTTTATGAGAAATATCCAGTAGAAAACATGGTGGGAACGCCAAGGCGTTTCTTCATGATTCGAATCGCTCGTAGCATACGATGTTCCCGTGGTGCGAGCTCTTCTCCTTTTATCAACTTACTCATAAAGCGAGTGCCATCAGGCAGCAATAGTTTGCCACCTTCGCCACAAACGGCTTCAGAGATTAAAAAGGTCTTGGCTTTTGCGTCATAAAAGGCAGTCGATGGAACTGATTAAATTCCATATGGCCCTCGACAACCTGCACGCCATGCCATGGCAATACGTCGCCTGACGCTGTGTTTGGATTAAAACCGTATAAAGGTAAACTTTACTGCTGCCGCCGCAAAGCGAGCGAAACAAAGTTGACCGTGAAAGAACTCGATAACATCGTCCGTCTAGGTTGAGTTGGCGTAAAACGCCTTACTGCGGCGATTTGGCCTGCGATGCTAGTTTTTTAGTCGTCACCAACATCGATGGCGACTCGATCAGGATAAAAATCGATATTGGGTGATTGGTGGCGTTTTTGATGAGCGTCTTGGAAATAGCCAGTCCTGTGGCATCGGCATGTGAATATACGTCTGTGGCTATGTCCGGCCTCTTTGGTTAGATGGTATTCCCTCCGCTTTCATCCATAACGAGTGAAATGGAACACTCTTGATCGATAAGCCAGTCAATACTTCTTTTTGAAATGCTCAACGGTAAACGTATGGGCGTCTGGATCGCCAAGCTCACGCCAGCGTCCGATGGTGTCATTAAATATGAGATTCAATAGTTCTTTATCAGATAATACAGGCGCGACACCAACCTTGACATACAAGGTTTGACCCTTCTCGGATATCTGCCTTTGTCAAAATGGCCAACGCGATGAATGACCGCTAAGCTCAAGAGCAAGCGTTGGCCTGCGGCCCCTGCGCCAATAATGACGATGTCGTGTTTTATAGTGTCGACTCATTGTATGATCTAAATTAGACTAAAAAATTAATTTACTATTGTTGGCAAATAAATAGTGAATACTTTCTGGGTCGTATTTTGAATATTCGCCATAACTTTTCATGATTTTAGGGCGGTCTATTGCTCTAAACTCCTAGTTTGGTCATAACAAGATGGAACTCGTTTGATTAATTGTTGTCTTCCTCTGTAATAAGCAAGGCGCAGATAAATTAAGTTTTTAGTATGGAGGTGCCTATGCCGCACGAAACGTCTCCGATCAGGCGTTTTAGTTGAGAAAAGTACAGCAGGGCGACAAAGCCGGGCGTTTGATCTGTTAGTTGTCAATAATCAATACAAGGGTCATCGGTTTAATTGGACGTTAATGTACAAGATAGAAGTTGAAGTAGGATGTCGCTCAAGAAGCTTTTATTAAGCGTTATCGAGCGATAGGCAGTTTTCGAGGGGTAAAGTGCCTTTTACACTTGGTTGTATCGAAATTGCTGTTAATACGGCCCAAAAACTACCTTGTAGTCGTCTCGTCGTCCTCCAGAATCCGATGTTTGAGCTGGAAATGAGAGGTCTCAGTAATGTTATGAAGCCTTAAGCGGATATAGACAACGCCTGAAGCAAGGTTAAACAGTGACGTCCCCCTTTGAAGCTGCGATTAATTATGCCATTCAACATTGCCAAGGAGTTCGTAAGCGCGTTAACTTACGAGAGTTTATGGTCTTGAGTTAACGAGGCATATTTCGTTGATCATGGAATGCCCGTTTGGGACGGTTCGCTCACGAATTTTCGTGCTCGTGAGGCGGTAGAAAACACAATACGTCCGTTTTGTTGGATGGAGGAGAGTAGCCATGACAGATTTCAATGAACACCGTTTCCTGAAAACGATAGTCCCGCCGAAATACCTTTCTAGCCTGTCGGCTATGTTTTGATGGTGAAAAGCGTCCGGAAGCAAAGAATTGAGCGTCTTTAAAGGCGATCATACGGCGCTGAGTCCCGTCAGTTAGAAAGTTGGGCATTTAATTCAGCAAGACCTTCATAAAGATTCCGAGTTCGCTGTTGGCCCTTCAAACAGTTTGGTCTCTCGGTAATTCGAGTGGAAATTGATAAACGACGATTCTTACACAAGAAGAACAAAGGTAGGATTGGGGCAATGCCCTTTCCTTTTGTTTTACCGATAAAAAACAACGTATCACGCCCTGTTGGGCAGGTTATGCTGTCGGGTGCCGCGATCGCGGCGAGCGTTTACTTTTGTGAATTGTTTTTTGGTGGTAATGCGTTGTTAACAACAGACACTAAATCGCCTAATTTCATGGCTGAAGTCCGCCAGCCTGCCAATAATTTGGTTTATAACGGCCATTATCAGAAGTTGAATAAAATGAGTCGTTGCTGGTGGATAACGTTAGACTTTCGAATTAACTAGACAAACACGCTGAGCAGGCGGCGAATGAACGGTAGGTCAAGGAATGAAACCTATGCTCGCGTTCGTTAGTTACCCATATACAAGAGTAAATTTATGAGAGTGTTTTTTCAATGCGTATATTTTTCATAGCATTAATGCCTTGTTTGTCTCAAGCGTGGGGTGGCAAGTAAGCAGCGGCCCCGGATGCATTGCCAGATGTTGAGAAGTATGACTCATCATTTGCGCACTGAGTTACGAGGGGTAATTTGTTCATTCTGAAGCCATGAACATGAACAGCATGCGTATCCGCCATGATGTGACCGGTGAGAATTGAATATGAAAGCTTGGTGGATCTAGAACGGTTGATAAAGTGGAAGTCCTTGCGCATTGATGAAAATCATTTGTTCTATCCGATGCTCATGTTGGCAATTTTGCGTACGCCCACGGTAACCGCCGTTTAAGCGCTTCAAAAATGTCGAAGCCAATCGGTCTAATAAAAGGCTATGAGATGATTCGTAGGGACGATGTTAGTCGATTGCTGGTCGGTAATGTGGTTTTACCGTAAAATGGTCCCCAAAAAGATCAGTATCGATATGGTCATACAATTCTGGCTAGACAAAGAAACCACTTTCCCTCTAAGCATGACATGATGAAATGGATTGGGCAGTTACTGGAAAGAATTCAAATTTACGTACGGTGAAATTTACCCCAGACTTGAAACATGAACGATTTTTGTCCAAAAAGGGTAGTTACTCTGAGCAGTATTGAAGTTTCAGCCAAGGCGCATAAAAAACCTTTGGCGTTTGACTGGTTACCGGAAGGTTTTTCAACTTTGTTTTGGCCAGAAGCCCGGCTTTGATCACGGTACCAGCAATGCTTCTTTATCGCGTGGCAATGACGACCGTGTCCTGTTTTTGTTGAGCCATCATGAAAGCCCAAAAGCATTGTCTATCTTAAGTATGGGGGGCGACAATGGCTGGAAGAACGCAGTATTAAAGTTAAAGATCAGTTGTATCTGTTAACACCAATGGTAGGGAATCCCAGATGTGGAACCATAGAAAAAATTGATGAATGTGTTTATCGTCCAAAGGGCAGATCATGATTGAAGAAACCGGAAGAGTGTTTGTCGATCGAGGAACGGTTTGCTGACGTCGAAAACTATTCGTACCAGAAGCTGTACTTCTTGTCGTGCCCGCCATGGAATGCGGTTCATCATGCGATAGCACAAGTGTCCCCTTTCCTCTAATCGAATGCGGTAATCGTGGCAATTGACACCGTTGGCTGTGGAAAGTGGGGGCAGAGTTGTTAGTGGTCGGTATCCGGAGGAATACCTCTTGCTACAAGCGTCCTGTTTGGATTAATCTAATACCTCTACTTGTTTGATTGGGCGGTGCTGTTTTTACCTTCGGTCTGGGGTGGCGAATCAGGCATTGCTGTTATTTTTTCTATATTGGTCGCTGGTGGGTTTTAATTACTAGCAAGAAATTAAGGTTTCAAAACAAGAAAATTTAAAACAATCTTGAATTACTACCGCAAGAAATTTTACGAAATTGAATCGCTTAAGGGTGATCAATACCGGTTGGTATTCACCGTAAGCGTCTAATTGTCTTTCACCTGGGCACTGTAATGAATTTGGTACTCTAAGGAGCCAATCAATGAACAGATTGCTTAAACACGTTAGTGTGGTTTTTTTGTCAGTACTTTTTAATGCTGACGTCTATGCTTTTCTCACGCGCTTCACATCCCTGACTTTACAGAGTTAGTGAAGGGCTCTCCCGCTTGTTTTGTGAATATCAGTCGGACAATACTGTTTTACCACAAAAACGGCTAATGAAGGGGGTCAGCAATTAGGAACCTAAATAGCGAGAACTCAACACGAATTCTTTTAAGCACTTCTTTGGCCAACAGCCTTTTTGGGTCACAAGCACCAACCTCCAGCAGCAGGGACCGCGTAGTTTCATTTGGGATCTGGTTTTATTATTTCCCAAGATGGCTATGTGCTGACGAACATAATTCATGTGATTGAATGAGGCGGATGTTATTCATGTAGCGCCTAAACGATTCGCCGTGAGTATATTGCCTAAATTAGTGGGAACGGAACCCTAGAACGGATCCTGGGCGTTGCCTAAATTGATGCAAGAGAATTTGCCTATCGTAAAAATGGGCGATTCAGACAAGCTTAACCGGTCAGTGGGTGTTGGCCCATTTGTTTCACCGTTTGGCCTTTGATTACACCGTTACGCGGGGATAGTCAGTGCAACGGGTCCGAAACTTGCCATCTGACAGCTATGTGCCCTTTTATCGCAAACGGAAATGTCGCCAATTAATCCACGGTAATTCCTGTGGACCCTTTGGTTTAACTTGGATGTGAAGTAGTTGGGGATTAAACTCACAAATCTACACCCGTTCTGGTGGCTTTATGGGTGTGTCTTTTGCGATCCCTTCCTAATGTTTGTTGAGTAATGTTGTTGATCAGCTAAAACAAGACGGTAAAGTGTCCCCTCGAGCTTGGTTGGGGGTACTGATTTCAAGGATGTGAACAATGGAGTTTGGCTGAATCTTTGGTTTAAGATCGACCAAGCGGCGCGTTAATAGCGAGTGCTACCGGACTCTCCAGCCGAAAAATCTGGTTTGAATCTGGCGATATTATCATGGTATTTAATGGTAAAAAATCAGCACTCTGCAGAATTGCCTAATGTTGTGGGGCAGATGAGCGGGCGAAAAAAGTCGATGCGAAAGTGTATCGGAGAATGGAAAGAACAAACTAATCTTGTCCACGTTAGAAGGCTAGACCAAATGACCGAAAGACTGGCTCAATCTCAACAAGATCAGAACAGCCCTGGTAGATTGTCAGGGGAGGTTCCTGCAGACATGCGAAGAAGTTTGATATTGAAAGGTGGTGTCAATTATTGAGCAGGTTATCGGGTGGCACAGCCGGCACGTAATGGCCTTCAGCAAGGTGATGTTATTAACAATGTTGAACCGGTAAAGCGTTTGATGGTGTCGCCCGCTTTTCTGAAATTGCAAGGCAATTCGAAATCGGTCTGTACAATGCGTGTTATTCGACAAGGTTATCCAATTTTTATTCCATTCAAAATTGTGGAAATAACGATTAGGTGAAAATGCAAAAAAAGCGACCATTTGGTCCGCTTTTTTATTGCCTGTTAAAGCGGTAAAGACTAAGTGCTTGAGAAGATTTTAGAATTACGTGATAAATTTGTACATGCTTGTTTTTTGTGTTGGTAAGCTTAGCCAGTGTTGTTTCGCTAAAGCCCACCGTTCAATAACCAATGAAGCTGTTCGAGTGGTTAACAGAAAGTGTATTGAGCTTCTGGTAATTTTGCGGGCTTGTTCAATGCATTTAGTAAGCGCTCCTCGCACGGTTTTGATCCTCTATAATCGGGCGACACCGCCAACACGCCAAGTTCTCCTGAGTACTCTTTGCTCAAATGGAAAAGGGCTGCGCAAGCGACAATGGCGCCATCGCGTCGATAACATAAAACGATCAACTTCATTTTCTAAAGTAGTTCACAGAGATCGCCTTACTAATATCTCTTTTCTTCCCAGTGGCGTTAAACAAGGCCATCATGCCGCCGGACGTCATCGATATGCGCAGCCGTAATTGCTCATAGCTGTCTTCGTCTATTCATGGTGCCTGAGCCTTCTCGAGTGAAGAGCTCTCATCAGTAACCACCATTTCTCATTAGTAAGAATCAAATGCGCTCTGGGCACGCTTTGCCGAACAGGCTTGACGCCAGGCCGTTCTAATGCCGCGTGGGTAATACTTGGCAAAATGATTTTTCCTTTCAAAAGAACGTCGGCGTCCTTTTGTTTAACAGCTCAGAGATACAGTTGCCCGTTGCTTTTAAAACACACCTCTTCTTCTGAGTAGATAATCAACTTATTCAGCTTTAAGCTGAATCGCTTGGCTTGGGAATGGCGACATCCTCGCTTTTTAAGTTGAATACTTCTCCGGTCGGTGGAAAAAACCAAAAGGGTGCGGCAATAGACCATATTGGGGTCGTCTTCCGCAGGCGGAAAATCGCTTCAGTATCGATGCGGCGCCAACCCTCTCCTGTAATGACCATTCGGATGCCATCCAACCACACCTAACGGCCTACGATGACATATTACGCGCTGCAGACTTTTAAATCGAGTCGCCGTCGCATTGGCGTATTTGAAAGCCATGGACAACTTGAGCTCAAGCTGAACACGCACCGAGCGGCAGAAGCTTGGATAATGTCCAACAGTTGATCTTGTGGCGTCACTCGATAATCGTCCTCGACACGGGCCTCGGTAAGTGTCGGTTTGACAATATTCTGCTTATTTGTGGACGCGCACCTTGAACTAAGACCAAACGAAATTCCTGGAATCCAATAAGGCGAGATCATGAAATGATGCTTGAAAAATGAGGCAACATTCAACCGCCTCTCACCGGTATCAAGATAACAAAAGTTTTCACCCCTATGGGCATTAATATAGGGGAAGAATGGCGGAACCAGTCCACATAATTAAGTTTCTTTCAGGCACGCTGTTCCTCAGTTTTCTTGCTTATTAGGTTGAAGGCAAAAGCGCTCGAATAAAACCGCGTATTACCCTGTTGCATAGGTTGAACTGAATCCAACGCCTGAATTGTTTTGGTTGGCTGAGCTTTGGTCAATAGAACCTGGCACCTAGTATTAAAGTTTCATTCCATTTGGTTTAAAGGAAAGACCTTCCTGTTGCAACGCACACTGTAACTGGCTTGACGTTTTGTTAAGACTTCACAGGCTTTTTATGACATATCCGATTCGATCGGCGTATAAAAAGATGGAACATCAGGAAATAACTATTTAACTGTATTTTCGTGCCTGTTTTTTCTTCTATACGAGGTAATAGTTGAGCAATTTTCCGCCATTAATGCTTGGTTACTCATGCCGGGTATCGCCCTTAAGTCAAATTCAGTTCAAACGGCCGCAAATTCCGTTGGGTTGTCGCCGCCGAAGGCAGCCGAAGTTCATGGTGGGGTAATCGATGACAAACTGGCGTCGCGGGTAGTCTTTTTTTGAGCTGCTGACGAATTCATGAGTTCAGAAATCACCTCATGCATGGCATCCAATGGCGTTGGTTTTCCCAAAGAGGGATTAAACAGAATGCCGCTTGCCCTGTTATTTGGATGGCGTTCCATCATAATGCCTTTTGTGGGCATAAATGGGCGTTAAATGAGGTGGGTTCGCCGATCAAGGGCGTATCTCGCCTTTAACGAACCTCGTTCTAAAACTAGAGCGCGAGCAACCAGACATTGAGTCTTTCTTCGTCAGCGGTCGCCAAAATAAAATAAGCGGCTGTTTTGAGGTTAGAAAAGCTGCATTGCTTGTACCGTATCTAACACAAATAGCGAAAAAGCCTTTCATGTCACAGCTTGCCCAGGCCATACAGTTTTTTGGTCTCTTTTCTTCTAAATGAAAAGGGTCAGACGCCAGCGGCCTTCTCATAGGGGAACCGTATCGGTATGGCCCAGCAAGCACCAAACACCATCGCCACTGGCCGAGTGTGGCTATCAGTGAACTTATCAGGCTGGTGGTGGCATGGCTATGATTTTCACACTGGAAGCCTTGCGAGCTTTAACCAGCTTTCAAGCAATTGGAATCACGCCTTTATTTTGACTGATCCAGTGTGCTGACTAACAAACTGAATAGATGGCGACGCAATAAGTTGGCGGACATCATACTAATAAGAGAGGGGACCGTGCGGGCATAAATGATGCTGCCTTGTAGTTATGTCTAATATTACTACCGTAAGCTAGGCATCTGGTACACTTCTGCGCACATTATTTTTCTTTGTTGTTTATTCAGCGGCAAGGTTTGTTTGAGGTTTTTTATTATGCTACCGATCGCTAGACTTTAAGTTCATGGTTCAGTCTGAGTATCTCAAGTTCCGCAAGTGCTTTCCTTGATGGGATTTGTTAGGCTTCTGATACGGATGGCAATCCGTCAGCCAACTCTGACGTTTAATGAACGCGTCTTTGATACCGAAGAGGCGAGTTAAATGCAAGCCGGATGGCGCTGCGTATCGTGGCGTTAATAGATCATTTATCCCAGACAGTAAAAACCCGCGGTAGTAAGTCCGTGTTGGTATCATGCTCGTGGGGAGTGGGAGTGGTTTTTTGCCTAATGATCAGTTTGGAATTTATCCCTTATTAAAAGAGGTTTCCACTACCAGAATCATTACAAAATTATGTCATGGGGGCAGTTAAGCTGATTTTGGGTTTACCGAACGGATTTTTGAACGACAAGTGTGGAATATTGTTTGCTTCAGAAACCAAGATGGAAAGTTGGTGTGCGACCCAAGGCCTGTTGACGTCGCCTATGGTGAGGACTCGATTTGTTGAGTTGGAACTAAGAGTTAAAAGAACGGTAGTAAGTGGGTTGTATTGATTTTGCTTTGCAATTAGCCGAGCATGTTTCCAGGTGGCAGGTTAGTATTGTCTCAAAACGCTCAAAAGGGCGTTCGATTGGAAATATGGACAAATCGAATTTCCCTAAAAAGCCACTCAATACAACGAATGAAATAGAATTAGCCGCGTATTGGTTTTGGAAGTGTGGCTAGTGTATTGGGGAAGCAATGTATTTCATGAAAGATGAGGCACTGATGCAGCATTGCCGTCATTCGATGTCTCAGTTGAAGTGTGTTTACCAAGAGAAATGGCTCATATACTCGATTCGTTTAAGGATAACGAATTTAGAGGCAGCGCTTACTGGGAAGAAGAGTCATTGCTGTTGGGGGTCCCGTTAGCCGGTTATGAAATCCGTTGGTTTGGCGAATCACGGGTTGGGCAATGGTTAAAATAGACAGGCGTTTTACTTTTCGTATTGATAAACAGTTTTTTTTGTTCGAAAATAAGCAGATATTTTTTTGTAAAGGGAAAGGCTTCTTTGACACCACCGAATTTGAAATCCAAACTACACACTTTTCTGTGAACAATCTAAGCAACGTTCCTTTGTTTATTAGAGCCAAGTGCAAGAGGCCAGACAAGCACAAAGCCTTGATCGGCTACATAACAGATCAAAATTTGGCCCAATTCGAGCCATTTGTGGGTGTTAAGTGATTATTTACAATCATCAATTCATGCGTTTTAACCGCATTGGTTAATGATGTTATGGTGCTGGACCGTTTGCCTGGCGCCGTCTAAAGAGGCATTAATGTCAGGTGAGGCGCTTTTCTCTATGAATCGGCAAGCGTGGCCAAATATACTCAAGAGCCATCTGGACGAAGTCAAGTTTTGTGGAAGCGCCTGCGTTTGTATCGACAGTGTGATGGTTCGCTTTGATTGCTTTGAATATTCAACAACGCCTTTCATTGCCCGAGCTGACGCATCGTTTTGAGGCGATTTAGCCGATGCTTGTGTTAAATGCGAGTAGGTTGTCAGAGCAGCAGTAATATTTCCTTGTATGGTCAAGGCGTTGATTGTAACGTCTTTCCTCGTCGATGATTGTGATTTGGAATGGGGAAGTTAAGGAGGGAATGAGCTTAAAACCTATCGTCTGAATATCGATTTGATCTTCGCTTTTTCGAGACCATGGGGCGATACGCAAGGCGGTAAAAAAAGTCTGTCCAATCAGGAATTATTTCACAAAATTAGGTCAAAACTGATTCAGCATTTAAGATCAATGTGACCGCCGATGGATTTGTCTTTTCGCTAGACATGCGTTTACGGCCTTTCGGTCAATCTGGTGCTTTAGTTTGAACATGGAATTTCACTCGAAAAATTACTAATCAGATCAAGGCCGAGACTGGGAGCGATACGCCATGACAAGGCGCGAGTCATGTCGGGTAATGCGTTGGATATTCGTGAATTTGAAGCCTGCGCAAGCCCTTTGGTTCTACCGAAGTTACCCTGGACCTTTTGGAGCGATAGGCGCGCTACGTGAACCTTAAGCAGATATCGCCAAAGAGGTTGCGTCGTAAAGACATAGAACATAATATTAATTGGGCGAAGGGGGGATTCGTGAAGTAGAGTTTAATCGCTCAGCATTGCAGATATTGCAAATGGCGGTCAAGAGATCAAGGTTGCAGACACCGCTCTATTGAAGGTGTTTGGCCTTATCTTGTTTAAGCAGATTAATTTAATCTGCCCAAAAGTGATGAATTACGTGAAGCCTATTTTTTATTCGACGAACGGAACATGCTCATTGCAAAGCCGTAAACGATGAGCAACCCAGTTATTACCAAAAGATGAAAATGTCGCGTACACGCATTGCCTTGATAGTTTTGGTTTTGCTTCTTGCAGGAAATTGGAATACGCGTTGTGGAAAGTGCCGTAAAACGTGCATCGCTCTTTCGGTGGCATTATTGATCGATGGCGAAGAGAGTAGTGAAGAAGTAGACGCCAGAAACATGGCGGCTGCTGATCAAGCGACAGAAGAATAGAGAAGCAATACTGGACGCAAATTTGAATTGATTGCTTGCAAGATAAAAGAGGCGAGGTTTATACGCGCATCCTCAATGCTTAGCTCGCGTAACGTGGTCTTTTAATGCAACCGATAGGACAAAAAGAGCGTCCCCTGGCTAAAGTTTTCTTGGCCGCACTCATGTTTTAAACTGAACTGAGGAAGCGAATCCCGAATTAGTCTAGAAGCGAGTGTTTCCTATTTTAGAAGCAGTGGCTGCGCGCACTGCCGGTATCTGGTTTTATTGTGTGAAAACCAACAACCGCGCTGATGCCCTTATTCGCTTATGTCGGGAAAGTGGTGTGGTTTACTGAGGCAATTTCAACAACAAACCCGCTTACTAGCCGAATTATGGAATGCAATACGTTATTCTCTCCGCCAGACAAAGGCATGCTGTGGAAGAACTTCAGCAATGCTATTGCGTTTACCGAAGCGACGGAAGAAGTCGCAATGGACGCCATGCGCCGTTTTCGGGACGTCTATTTATATTTTACGTATTGCAGCGTGTGACATCACTGAGATATTGCCGTGAATGAAGTGAGCGATCACTTAACTTGGTTGGCTGAAGTGGTTGTTAAGAGCAAGTATTCCAACTCCCTTGGCATTATTTGACTAAAAAACAATGGTTTTCTCCAGTGAGTCAAGGAGAGGCCTGCCCAAACGCCACAATTGCCATTATTGGCTATGGGAAATCAGGGTGGTTGGGAATTGGGTTATGATTCCGATCTGGATTTGGTGTTCATTCATGAAGCGCAGGCGTCAGGTAGTAACGGATGGCAATCGTAGTATCGATAATTTAACTTTTTAATACACGTCTTTGGTCAGCGGTTGGATCATATGATTACCATTTACGGCCGGTTGGTCCGTTTGTATGACAGTAGACATGCGTCCTTCGGCTTACCTGGAAACTCCGGTTTGTTTGGTGTCCAGTCTAGATTGCTTTAAGGATTATCAGCCAAAAAGAAGCGTGGGGTTTGGGCAGCATGCAGCAACTTGGACTCGTGCGCGAAGGTTTGGCTGGCGAGCCAACATGCTTGCTTAATTGAAGATTGCCGTAAG
>Ga0163217_1074600_pt1 | contig 19257 bp, 6 predicted proteins | sample SynspAceP_FD_185933 | JGI IMG/M metagenome (GOLD analysis project Ga0163217, IMG submission 185933) | Saline lake microbial communities from Ace Lake in Antarctica - Synechococcus sp. Ace-P (PacBio error correction) | ecosystem: Environmental > Aquatic > Non-marine Saline and Alkaline > Saline ...
AAAGAGGAGATTCGGTAGAGTAGCTTGGCGTTTGCAGTAAGACTGAGCTCCGCGGGCGTGTTTTACCGCGTCTTTTGCCTTGGGGCAGACCCAAAAACATTTGCCGTACAATCTGAGTACGCTCAGGCGCAACGGCCGTTTTGAAGCGCTCTTATCGGCATCAGTTCGGGGTCTGCTGTTGTCTAGACAGTATTGTTTGGTGACGGGCATGGCTTTTTGTGTTTTTGTTTTTTTGGGCCTTGTCTTTTGTTTTTCAGGTGATTACCAGTGCCGTCTAAAAAGTGTGGGTGCGGGGTATTCGCCAAGTACACTTCCGAGCGTGGACTCGGCACCGAACTTCCCTGAGACCCGCAGGGTAATTCCCTGCGCCCAATTTGCGAAGTAGTTTGCCGCCAATCGGCCTGGTGATTCAGACCCACCGTTCCTCATTTGGAGCTTTACACAGCGGAGATATTCATTTTGATTATTTGGATTGGTGTTCTCTTCAGAGTACAAAGGGGTGCTCGTTTTTCTGAGTCGAGAGATTGTTCCACGAAGAATAAGTCTAACTGTCGTATGCCAAAACTAAAATTTTATGGAAACCTGGTTCTGGTTTTCGTGGTAAAAATTATAAGCTATGAAAAGAATAATATTATTTTGATGTGCATCTGAGGCATATCTAATCAGTACAAAACAGTTGAAAGGCAAAAAGGTATCGATGCTATGAGCGGGTTTTTAATTTTGAAGAAATGGTTTGGGGTTTGGATGGTCTTTGGGGGATGGGGTTTTGTTTTTTCTGTTTCCTGGTGTCTTGGATTTTTCGGCTACCGGCTATAATGGTCAGCGGCTGTTTAAATCATTTTTTTTTCCTGAAAGTTTACCTGAAGATCAGTAGCACGGTTCCTTGCCGCTGGCGCTCCTAATTTCGTCCGTGGTGTGGTATGCGCAGTTAGACCGGCCGGTTGATCTACTGCTACGCGCGTGCAATCAAGCATAGAAAAAAATAACAATTCTTAACTCTACTAAACTATCATGTCAAATTTCTTTTTGAGCTGACCATGACAAATAATTAAGCAACTCTAGGCCATTACCGCGTGCTCGCTTTTGCGGTGCTCATGCTCATCACTCCTTGTTTTTGCGCAACACGTATGCGCATTGACGATATCGCTCTCTATCGCCTGAAAAGCTTGATCACACGTGGCTTTTTGCGTCGGCTTGAGTTTGGGGCGCAGTGAACTTCGACTTCCTGTATTCGGTTTATTCTGGTGAGGCACCTTGGGGGGAGCTGCAATTCCGTCCCAGCTTACCAGAAGGCAAATGCAAAAACACCTCAAGCAATGTTATTTGCGTGGCCAGAACTTTAGGTTATCGCCATTATGCTGATGACTGTTTGTACCAATAAAAATTCTGTAGAGCGGGCCGCATTTAACTGGTCGTAGATCGTTTTTCCGTATTTTTGATCGATGAATCGATCCTCGCAACTATAGCGGCGATCAAAGCGGTTTAAGCAGCAAGGTAAGCACGCTCAAGGCACTATTTCTATACAAGAGTCGAGCTGCTACATACCCCGAAATTGGGTGATTATGCAAAAGAAACGCTTGAAGGATATGGGGGCTGAACTCTATTGCCAATTAAAGGTATGTCTGGCAATTTTAACGCCATCGATGCTTTGATTGGTGAGTTTGCTTCAAGCGCAAACGCAGTTTTAGAGGTTCAGTTAACATGCCGCAATGCTACTTCTGGACTGTCTGATTATGAAACAATTCTACAAGGCAGTCGATATGCGGGAATTGATCGCTAAGTTGATACGGCCATTTTCTTCTTATGTCGATGACATATGGGCATACTCGGCGACTTTGAAACCTCGTTGTTTTGCAGCATTGCCAAGGGATCGGATTACGAGACTGGTTTGGATTCTGGCTTTGCTGGAGAGATTGCGGCTTACTTTCGCGGAAGTGAGAAAAAAATACGCAAAATTCGAAGGCTCTCTTCGTGGTACGGATTCACGAATTCTTATTGCTCAAGTACCCCTGGCGGGTATGTTGACTAATATGGGAGAGTCCAGCTGAACATGAGCAGGGTGCTGCAGATAAGTTTGATGAAGTATTAAAAGGATTCCAAAGTTCGTGAAGATTTAGGTTGGATTCCTCTTGTTACGCACCGAACCTCGATCAGATTGTTGGTACTCACGCTTGTGCTTAAAATGTCTTGACGGGTGAGCGATATAAAATCCATCTCTCAAAGAACACGGCTTGGTTTATGAACGGGTGCAATAATCGGCGCCGCACCCAGCGAATTCAATAAGGACGCTTCACACGCTCGAGTATTGGATGGTGCTGAGGGCGATTACTTGTCAGCCCTAGCAGATTTCTCACCTATCTCAGAAATGGATAATGGTTGACAGACGAATTTTGGCCTTTCAAGCGAAAAGGGTATTCCGTTTAGGCGGTGATCAAATTGATGAGCGTGTTGACGTACGCTTTTGTTCCGCAAATCGGTCTGAATTTCCTTCAGAATCGTGGTGATGCAAGTGCACCTTTGAGCCTGTGGCCAACATTAGAAAGATGTATCGTTGATAAAACCGGCTTTCTGCTGTTTCCGTATCTGAGGCGGAGTTGTTTACACGGTTGAGGTGTCCAGGACCAGCCGTTTTTGGTGGTTCGGTGTCGGAAGGGGTCGATGTTTAGTAATATTTCAGTCCCTGCTGTTATTGTTGCTACACAGCGCGCCTGCTCATCGCTACTCCTGTAGACACCTCCAGGTGAGAATGTTCCTTCTCCCGTTAGCGGGTATTATTTTCAAGATCTTGGTGTCCGCCCGGGTCAGCACCGTTGAAGAGGGAGAACACGTGATCATTCTTAGAGCCATCGAAAATGAGACGGAGATTTCCAAAAGCGCCTTAGATCGGCCGTGTGGTAGGTTTCCAATATAATGGAAAGGAAAGGTGACTCTGTGCAAGTGGGTCAGTCCTCTTACTATTTGTTATCCTGGGAAGTTATAAAAATGGAAAAATTACTTAATCTTTATCACGATACCTGGTATTCTATCAGCTTTGAGCTCGGTCATTTGCGATGATCTGTGTTGGTTTGTTGCTGTTTATTTGTGGTCAATAAAAATCAAGGCCCTTTGAACCGTTAACTTCTATTGCCGATTGGAGATTGGGGTGTCGGTTTTTTGGTTAATATAGCCTGGTGAGCAGGATTTATGGCGGCGCCTGTTTTATGAACGCGCTGGACACATGACCTCGCCGGGTGGTCTTGCAATACTATTAATATTCATGGTGGTATTTGAGACAGGCCTGTTTCCCCTTGGATTATTTTCATGGGTGGTGGGTGCTATGACGGATTTCGGTCCTATGCTTGGCTAACCCTAAGACTTTATATGAGTTAAGGCCACTGCTACCGCGGCTCAGTTTGGTCATCTTCGGCAAGCGGTTTTATTAGGTGCGGTCTTGTTGGGTGCGGTCTGGTATAATGGACTTCACTCTCGCCTGATGCGGCTGCGATCGAGTATTATCGGTGGTGCAGATGGTCCGACGGCTATTTTTGTTGCCAGTCGCACTTGCTCCTGATCTTGCCTAGGGGCGTTGCGGTCGGCTGCATATTCTTATAATGGCGCTAGTTCCTCTTATCTCAAGACTCCAATTATGCGGGCTCTGAACATCTAAAGAGGAGCGTTCTATGAAGATGGTGCAGCTGAGGCCAGTTTGACGAAGAAAGAGAAAATTGTCATACTTTTTTCCTCTCGTGGTGGATTATTTTGGGTTGCTATAGTTTTTGCCTTCGGCGGCAGTCTTTGCGTAATGTTTTTGTTTTTGGGCACTCTTAATGCGTGAGTGTTGGGTGTGGTGGATCGCTTAAAGCGTACGGCGCAACATGCCTTGATTAATATTGGGTGACTGTTATTCCCTTGGTCCTAGGTGTTGGATTTCGAAAGATTAAAGTTCTGAGGAATTTTTTGCAATTATTTGAAACCTTAGGATTTTTTGAGTTTAGGGATTAATTGCATTTTCTATCGCACTAGCTGCAGGTATTTATTGATGCAAAATTGATGACTAGGTTTTCAACTGAAGCAATTAATCCATTAATTGGTGCGGCCGGTGTATCGCGGTGCCTATGGCGGCTCGAGTTGCTTTAATAAGGTGGGTCTTGAGGGGGCGAAAAAAAAAATAACTTCTTTTGTTAATCGCACGCTATGGGCGCCATAAATGTTTGCGGGTGTTTAATCGGCTACTGCCTGTAGCGCAGGTGTTATGCTTAGTTATGTTGGTGCTAATATCTAATTATCATTTTAGAAAAGGCCGCTTAGGCGCACTTTTCTCATAATATTTAGCTAATCGAGTACTGAAACAAAAGTAAAACAAACTTTTAAAACCAGGGGCACCTTGCGCATAAAAGATTCAGGCTGTAATTTACGCCTCCCACTCTGACACGGACTTAAACGATCGCAAACAAAGTTTGTCACTTATCCTAGTAAACAACAACGTTGAGATTCGCAAGATCAGATCGCTCTTTAAAATAGATAATCAGAAATTTTGTGTGGGCGCTCGCTCAAAGAGAGCTTCAGAAGATCATCGCAGACCGGCTGCCGAGATGTTAGTTCGATCAAAAAGATTGAAAGTTTACGAGAGCGACACGGGCACATCGCTTTAATGTTGGTTTGTTGGTTCTTCGGGATGATGAACTCGATTAAGTTATAGTTTAGTGTACATAAGATTTTGAGTGAGCAAACTTTTAACTGAAGATTTTGATCATGCTCAGATTGGAACGCCCTGGCGGCAGGCTTAAGCACTGCAGTCGAGCGGTAACAGGGGAGATATGCTTCCTGCTGACGAGTGGCGGACGGGTGAGTAACGCGTAGGAAATTTGCCTAGTAGAGGGGACCAACAAGTGGAAACGCAATGCTTATTATACCGCAATACGCCCTAAGGGGGAAAGGAGGGGACTCTTCGGAAAAGCCTTCCCGCTATTAGATGAGCCTGCGTGAAATTAGCATAAGTTGGTAGCGAGTAAGGCCTACAAGCGCGACGCATCTCTAACTGGCTCTGAAGGGAATGACCAGTCACAACTGGGGACATGAGACACCGGCCCAGACTCCTACGGAGGACCAGCAAGTGGCGGAATAATTGGAGCAATGGGTCGCAAGCCTGATCCAAGCATTTGCCGCGTGTGTGAACAAAGGCACTTAGGGTTTGTAAAGCACTTTTCAGGGTAGGAAGGGTGATAGCTTTAAATACGTTAGTCATCCTTGGATCGCTTAGCCCCAGAAGAGCACGGCTAACTCTGTGCCAGCAGCCGCGGTAAATAGCAGAGGGTGCAAGCGTTAATCGGGAATTACTGGGCGTAAAGCGCGCGTAGGTGGTTTGTTAAGTCAGGATTCGTGGAAATCCCACGGGCTCAACCTTGGACATGGGCACCGATACTGGCTTAGCTAGAGTTCGGTTAGCAGCGGGCTGGTGGAATTTCCCTGTGTAGCGGTGAAATGCGTAGATATACAGCGAAGGAACATCAGTGGGAAGGCGACACCTGGACTACTACCTGACACTACCTCGAGCGTGACGCCGAAAGGCGACTGAAGGGCTCAAGCAAACACCGCGATTAGATTATCCCCCTGGTAGTCCCGACTGCCGCTAACGATGTCTAACTAGACGTTTTGTAAGAACTTAAGTGGCGCGTCTAGACGTCAGATACAGTCGACCGCCCTGGGCAGTAGGCCGCCAAGGTTATATATACTCAAATGAAATTGACGGGGCGCCGCACAAGCGGTGGAGCATGTGGTTAATTCCGACAGCAACGCGAAGAACCTTACATACTCTTGACATCCACAGAAATTTGAGAGATTCAGATTCGGTAGCTTCGGGAACTGTGAGCAGGTGCCTGCATGGCTGTCCTCAGCTCGTGTTTAAGTAAAATGTGGGTTAAGTCCCGTAAACGAGCGAACCCTTGGTCCCTTATTTGCCAGCACGTAATGGTGCGGAACTTTAAGGAGACTGGCCGGATGACAAAACGGAGTGAAGGGTGGGACGAGCGTCAAGTTCATCAATGGCCTTCAGGAGCATAGGGCTACAACACGTGCTATCAATGCGGCCGTTACAGAGGGCTGCAAAGCTTATGCGATAGTGAGCGAATGCCACAAAGTACGTCGTAGTCGCCGATTTGTGAGTCTGCAACTCGACTCATGAAGATCGGGAAATCGCTAGTAATGTGAATTCAGATGTCACGGTGAAATACGTTCCCGGGCTTTGTACACAAACGTACCGCCCGTCACAACCATGGGATTGTTGATTGCCTCCAGAAGTAGCTGCTTAACCCTTCGGGGATGCGGGTTACCTACGGAGTGGTCCGAATGACTTGGGGGTGAAGTCCGTAACCAAGGCTAGCCCTAGGGGAAACCTGGGGCTGATCACTCCTAACCGATAGAAACTCTGGTGAGGCGTTCAACCACAAATATGCCTGATGTCTAATTTATAAGAAGCACAGAAACGTTCTAATGGGTCTGTACGCTCAAGTATGGTTATGAGTTCGCACCCCTGCAATAAGGGTGAGCGTCTGCAGTTAATGCGGCCCAGACTCACAATAACTAAGAATAAGCTAACAGATATTGGGGCTATAGCTTCAGCTGGGAGAGTCGCTTGCTTGGCACGCAGGAGGTCTGCGGTTCGAATCCCGCATAGCTCCACATTTTCTTACTTATTTTCTGTGTGAGAAATAGATTTTAGCTAGAGCTAACCTCACAGCAAGATTACTAAGCAATCAACAGCATAACGTGTGATTGTGATTTTTAGTCTCTGACTTAAGTGCTTATGCACTAAAACTTGCTCTTTACCCAATTGAATTTTTTTGAAATAACGATAAATCAAGTGTTAAACCGGTTGGAAGTTCACTTTAACCTACGTGCTTCTATTATCGTAAATCCAGAGAGGTACAAAAGCTCTTTTGGTATGTGAATTCTGAAGGTTTCGTAGAAACTACTATGGTTATTACTGGTGCAAGTGACCAAGCGTGCACGTTGATGCTTGGCAGTCCAGAGGCGATGAAGGACGCGTGGTAATCCCTGGCGAACCAGTTTCGGGCGAGTCGATAAACAGACTTTGCATCCGACATGTCCGAGATGGGGAACCCACCCCCGCTTGCGGGTATACGTACTGGAATGAATACACATGCCATACGAGGCGAATCCGGGCGAACTGAAACATCTAAGTACTCGGAGGAAAGATAATTAACGAGATTCCTAAGCTTAGCGGCGAGCCGAAAGGGGATTAGCCTTAGTTTTTCTTGGTGTTAGTAGAACGGCTCTGGAAATAGGGCCCCGCGTCAGAGGTGAATAGCCCCGTATACGAAAATGCATATAGTGATAAGAGTAGGACGGGAACCACACGTAGATATCCTGTCTGATATATGGGGGCGACCATCCTCCAGCGCCTAAATAACTCCTGACTGCACCGATAGTGATCCAGTTACCCAGTGAGGGAAGGCGAAACAGAAACCCTGTGAGGGGAGTGAAATAGAATCTGAACGCGTTGTACGTACATTAGCAGTGGGAGCGGACTTGTTTCTCCGTGACTGCGTACCTTTTGTATAATGGGCGTCAACGAATCTTTTCTTCAGTAAGCAAGGTAATCAACGCCATGTAGTGCGAACGCCGGTGGGAAACACCGCACGCGTCTTAAGTCCAGTGCTGCGTTTTAGTTGCTGGAATCCAGACCTCGAAACCGGGGACTGATCTTATCCCGCATGCGAGCAGGTATGAAAAAGGTCTTTGAGCTAACACTCAACTGGAGACCCGGAACCCCCACTCGTTACGCAAGGCTGGGGCATGCGACTTGTAGGATCAGGAGTGAATAAGGCTAATCAAGCTTCGGAAACGATCAGCTGGTTCTCTCTCTCGAAAGCTATTTAAGGTAGCGTCCCTCGTTATCGTCAGCCATTGGGGGTAGAAGCCTGTTTGGGCTAGGGGCGCTCATCATCCCGAACTATACCAACCCATGCAAACTCCGAATACCAATGACGGTGCAATTATCGGGGACCACGTCGGAGTGCTACACGCTCCGCGTGCGTGGAAAGGGAAACACCCAGACCGTCAGCTAAGGTCCCAAAGTTCAACAGTTAAGTGGGAAACGATGTGGCGGAAGGCTTAGACAGCTGGAGGTTTGGCTTCGAAGCAGCCATCCTTTAAGAAAGCGTAATTAGCTCACTAGTCGAGTCCGGCTGCGCGGAATGAATATAAGGGGCTCAAAACTGGTACAACCAGAAGGCTAGCGGCTGCATTAATTGTTATTAGGCATGGTAGAGGACGCGTTTCTGTCAGCCGTTGAATGGGTCAAAAGCCTTGTATAGGCAGGCTGGAGGTAATCAGAAGTGCGAATGTTGAATGAGTAACGACTAAGGGAGTGAAAACTCCCCCGCCGGAAGACCAAGGTTTCCCTGTACCACAATAGTTTAATCCGGGCAGGGTGAGTCGGCCCTAAGGCGAGGCAAGAAATTGCGTAGTGATGCGAAACAGGTTTAAATATTACTGTACCGATGTATATAGCGATGGGAGAGAACGGACTGCAAGGCTTAGGCAGCCAACCAGCGTCGGTTGTCTGTGTTTAAGGCGGATAGGAAGTGACTTAGCAATCGCGGGTCACTCTTTTAGAGAGAAATGCCGAGACTGATGACGAGCCCTCTTTTTGGGCGAAGTGGTTGAATGCATGCTTCCAGGAAAAACTTCTAGCTTCAGATTAGACTTGACCGTACACCCCAACCCGCACAAGGTTGGTCAGGTAGAAGAATACCAAGGCGCTTGAGAGAACTCGGTGAAGGAACTAGGGCAAAAGGTACCTCGTACACTTCGGGAACGAAGGTAGCCACGGCTCGTGTGTGAAGGACTTTGCTCCAGTAAGCACCACCTCAGTCGCCATCGAAAAGATACCAAGGTTGGCCTGCGACTGTTTATATAAAAAAACACAGCCTCTCAAACACGAAAGTGGAACGTATAGGGTGTGACGCCTGACCGGATGCTTTGTAAGGTTAATTGACTGGCGATATAGCGTAAGCGAAGCTCTTGATCGAAGCCCAAGTAAACGGCGGGCCCCGTAACTATAACGGTCCTAAGGTAGCGAAATTCCTTGTCGGGGTACAGTTCCGACAATGCACACGCAATGGCGTAACGATGGCCCACACTCATGTCTCCACCCGACAGACTCAAGTGAAAATTGGAAATCGCAAACGCTGACGGATCGCTCGTGTATCCGCGCTGAGACGGAAAGAACCCTCGTGACACCTTTCTATAGCTTCACAGTGAACTTTCAACCTACTTGTGTGTAAGGATAGGCTGGGAGGCTTGACAGATAGGCGCTAGTTTCTATTGGAGCCAATCTTGAAATACCACCCCCCCCCCCTGGTAATTTTGAGGTTCTACTCAAGGTCCATTATCTGGATCGAGGACACTGTGTGCGTGGTAGTTTTGCCTGGGGCGCGTCTCCATCCCAACGAGTTAAGAGAGCACGAAAGGTGTGCCTGCAGCATGGTCGGAAATCATCGCGTAGAGTGTAAAGAAAAAGCACGCTTAACTGCGAGACAGACCACGTCGAGCAGGTACGAAAGTAGGTCTTAGTGATTCGGTGGTTCTGGTATGGAAGGGCCATCGCTCAACGTGATATCTATAGGTACTCTCCGGGGATAACAGGCATGATACCACAGCCAAAGAGTTCACATCGACGGCGAGTGTTTGGAACACACATCGATGTCGGCTCATCACATCCTGGGGCTGAAGCCGGTCACCAAGGGTAATTGGCTGTTCGCCATTTAAAGTGGTACGCGAGCTGGGGTTTCGAAAGTGCGTGAGCAGTTGTCCTACTCTGCGTGGACGGTTTGAAGATTTGAGAGGAGCTGCTCTCTAGTACGAGAGGACCCGGAGTGGACGAACTCTGGTGTTCCGGTTGTCACGCCAGTGGCATTGCCGGGTAGCTAGTTCGGTACGGGAATAACCGCTGAAAGCATCTAAGGCGGGAATGCCTCCTCAAGATAAGATCTCACTGGGACATAAGTCCTAAAGAGCGTTCGAGACTAGGAGTTGCATCGGTTGGGGTGTGTAATGCTGTGAGGCCAATTGAAGCTAACAATCACTAATTTGCTCCGTGAGCTTGACCATATAACACAAGTGTTTTCTCACGATGAGAAAGCTCATCAAAGATTACAGAGACATCATCTAACGTAAAAACTCCGAGTTTAACACCTGATTCTGTTATTGTCAAAAAAGAATTGTTAAAGATCCAACGCATCGTTCTCGCGTGTTTGTGGTTGGAAGACAAGAGATGATAGAAGATTATCATCCTTAAGAGAAGCCCACGCAGAACGAACGCAGCAAGACTATTGCTTGACCGATCTAGAGCGTTTGACACCTGAATCCCATCCGAACTCAGAAGTGAAAAGCGCCATCGCCGATGGTAGTGTGGGGAGATCCATTGTGGAGGTAGGTCCCGTCGGGTCAAGCTTAAATTAAGAAGAGCCCTGATAGTAACCGCTGTCAGGGCTTTTTTTTGGCCTCAAGAGAAGGAAAAAATGTGGGCAAAATCTACTTGAGGCTGGATACTCCAAGATGTCTAATAGCGTGTGAGGTGATTGAATGCAGAACTCACAGTACAAATGCCACTTAGTACTTTTGAGTAAACAAATGTGATGGTTTAAATAGCATTCTGTATTCTTGCAAACTGGGGATAAGCCTTGTTTTTTATGCACATTAAAAAGCCCCACTTCATTTGAAGTGGGCTTTGTATAAGCGTGTAAAAGATTAACGCGATTGTCTGCTAAATTTCATTCTGAGTAGGATCGTTGAGCGGTCCAAAAGAATATTACTAATAAAGCCCGTAATTTCAATCTGATAAAGCCAATTAAAGATAACCCTACGCGTCAGGGTATCTTGTTTACTCTTGGTGTTCCTGACTTTTGCATCCAGATGAAATAGATGAAGGAGGGAGTGTTAGGTTTCATATCTTAACATAAATCTAATCTAATCTCCCTACAGATAGATTCTATGTGTTTAATTCGTATCTGATTAACAGTTCAATATTATTGATTATTTTTAAGCATAACTCTAGTTGACCTCATGAATTCAAACAGGGCTAAGAATAAGTCTTCGTTTAAAAAGAGTTGGCAATATTTTTGCTCCACGGTTGCGAATAATACCGTCAGTATGTTCCGTCCTGTTAAATCATAAGTTAATACCCCGAGTTTGTCTTTGGCACTATACACGTAGGGTGCATAGCAAACCTACGTATAAATTTAACTTAACCTCCAGGATCAACAAACAGAAATGTCCCTGACGTGTAACTGGTACAGTAAATATTTTTCAACGAACACTAAAGGTTTTCGGTTTCATTACTCAGGATTCAGGTCCTGATGTTTTTGTTTCACTTCTCTGCATCAACACTTCTGGTTTAAAAACTTTGGCTGAAACGGGCCAAAAAGCTGACATTCCAAGTCGCTTCAAGGCAAAAAGGCCCAGAAGCTCAACGTTCAACTTTATAAGGTAAACGTTGCTGAGGATTCTCTCAGCGTGCGAATGCTAAAAAAAGCGACTTTTCAAGTCGCTTTTTTGTATTTTAATAGTCGCACACCACCAAGATAAAGAATCCTTTCTGCTAAGCACAGCTTTTCCTATATCCACGCGCTTTGAATGTTGTTAATTATATTCTGGTTAGGTATTTACGGGAGGTTTTAATTATTATGGCTGTAAGTCATTACAGAGCGTTTGTTGGGTTGTGGGTCTCGTTTGAAATAAGAAGAAGCGTTAACAAAACTCATAGAGAGCCTTACAGCAATCAAGCCAAAAAGTTAAAACCAAGGTAAATAGTTTCCCCACCAACAGATCAGTGATCGAAGCGTTTGGAATGGGGCGGCGGGGGGGGGCCCGCTGAACAGCCAAGAGACGATAAAGTGCTCAGAAAGACCGGAGGCTGAATCTAGAGCGTCAAAAACTTGCTGAGCATATAAGCGGTGCCAAGACAAATCTCGCCACAGAAATGATAGATCAAAATCGCGTTCGAAAAGAAAATGGCGATATTGCTTATCAACTTTACGGCACAATAAAAAAGTGAAAAAAGCTCTATTATTAGCCAGTCAACACCTCGCTGTGATTTGAGTTCGTGGACCGCTTGGCTATTCGTTTTAAGCTTGATCAGGTCAATATGACTCACTTCTGAACAGGTTGCAGTAAAGATTAACCTCCGAATGCGAAGCCTCATCTTATGTTACTTGTTTGTAATAAACCGTGTTGAAACGTGGTTGATGAATGATCCTATGCAAGGTCAATTTGAAAATCCCTGAATGATCTAATGTGGTAAAGTTTCTTTTTTTGCTTAAGTAGGGTTTTTCCGACCGCTCTAGTCACACTCTTATGTCCTCGTTGCTTTGGTTTTTTTCTTATTCTTCTCCTGCAAATTTCACCCTTTACTAGTGTCTCTTGTGCCGTATATGACGCAATATATTTTCAAAAATCAATTCTAAAGTGTCAATAAAATAGAAACATTACATGCACATTCCAATCTTTTTTTATTTAAACTATTCGTGACAGTTCATGATATAATACGGCTATATTAACTCGTTTTTGTTATAGGATATTTAATGGCAATTGAAAATCTCCTCTTTAAATGATCAACATTTCATGAAACTAGCAACCTATGGTGGATAGCTTGATGCAAAGTAGCTTTGTAATCTACTTGTCCTATTCTGTGAAATGTTTTAGATTTGTTTTGACTGTTGCTTGCACTATCCAAGCGCGCCTAAAGAAACCAGCTAAAATATTTAAACCCGGGAAAGCGAGAATGAAAAAATCGATTGATTGCTATTCGCTCTGTGTCGCAGGTGCTCCGCAATTGGCTTTCTGTATCAGTTCAAGCTGATGAAGGTCTACAGTACAAGCATGTTTACGGTAACATTCAATTATGCAACATAGACCAAAGCATGCAGGAAGTTAAATTTGAAGATAATACGGTAACATTGAAAGGTTTGAAAGGTGAACTAAAACATCCAAATTGTGACCTAACTGCTTTTTTTCAAATATGAATTGAATACGTACTGATGCAGATCAAAAATCAGAGTGGCCAGGTGAAAGCAAAGAGCTGATTTAGACCAATGGCGTTTCTTGTTGAGTTTTGAAAAGGTAACTTTGGTAAAAGTACAAGTTGGTTCCTTTCCGCACTCCATTTCACAGCATATTTACCAGACTGGTATTAATCATTTGAATATCCTAGGCCCACGAAAAGCAGGGAAATACTTCTGAAAGGCGCCATCGATTGCTATACTGTCTCACCATTCTATGGATGGCGTTATTAGAAGTTCAAGTATGCTGCCCAATAAAAGGGTGACATGCGATTAGCTGGATCTAACACAGATGGAGCTTCTGCTATGGCTGTGCGTTAAGTATTTCAACTAGATCTAAGTCTCTGATGCATTGGGTTATGGATGCTCGTGAGCAATACCGTCACTATCTCAAGCAACTACTAGGTTTTTAGCAGTTACCTTACAGTTGATGCACGAATCGGGCTACTTCTCCGTTACGGGTAAGTGAAACGACTGAGATACTCAGACGTCTTGGTCTAGCTGCTCGTTTATGGTTACGCATAGAGTTTGGTGATGTGTTACGCTTACTTTACCATGAATGTTGATCTGAATGCCTCTGATGACTTTTAACGAGTCACGTGTACGGTGTCTTACTTACAACTTGGCGTCAAACGTAATTGTTTTTTTATGCTGGCGGTAGGGTACATTACAGTCTTTCTGAAGATGATCAAACTTCTGTTGGCTCAGGTTTACTACCGGCTCTTCTACTTTCTAAGATCTCTTTATAGCATGATTTTATTTCTCTAGGCTCACTATTTATCTAATAAGGGTAGGAGCCTTACGTTAAGCAGATATATCAGGTTCATATTTCTTATCTTCTTGTAGGCGGCTTTGTTGGAACATTTTGGCGCCAGATGGCAGCATCTGGATAGCTTTCTTTTTTATTGCTGCCCCGGTTTATTTTAAAAGATAAGGAATAACTTGATTGTTATTTAATCAAGACCGTTAAACTTATTTTTTTAAAGATAGCTGGCCGTTAATTATCTCACATGAATCTTTTTCTCAAACGTATTCTGGATACGGAACAAATTGATTGGATCTCGCCAGTCCAAATGTCTGAGTTTAATAGAAAACCTTTGGCAAGAGAAGAAGGCTGAGCAGAGGTCATCCGCGACGAGTTTGGTACCCTAACCGACAGCTGGTTTCTGATTTTTCGTTCGGCCCACACCCGCTCGTTGGGTGAAGAAATACTTGTAATTAAATGGGTATTTTCCTCACGCATGAAAAGGCGTGAATTTTAAGGCTAGGGGATAAGATTAATTTAAGGAACCTCCCGGTACTCCAAGTCATACGCCCGCATAGTCTTGATTGGCTTGTTTTTTATTAGTACACACAGCTGCAATCAATTTCACGTGGCAGATTTGAAATCAGGTCTATGGTCGAAACACTAGTACTATTGGCCTCATCTAGACGTTGCAGACCATTGGTGTCACTCTTATCATTTGGTACGGCAGAGCGAGTTTGGCTTTATTCGTATTCAAAATGGTGAAAATACCTCATTAAGGACAATTGGGACTTAGTGCTTCTTCCGTTAGAGCTTCCTTCATTTATACTACTGGGACAGGCAAATATGGTGGTACTTTTAATGAATAACTGGTGGTTGGCTAGAAGAGCCTGAGTTTTAAAGCAGTTAAGACTCGCTTTTTAAATGTTGGCGCCTCAGATCATGTTTAATTTGGTATAGAAAACGCGACATTTTTAAATTTAGTCCTCTACTATATATTGAGGTTTTACTGTGACACTATTATACCCGCGAACAAAGCCGGTAAGTTATTTTCTGCAACCCGTTGTGGAAAGTGATCAGCTCTTCCCAGTTGGACGAGTCTCATATTTGGCGTTGTCGCACAATTACGCTGAGCACTCAAAAAAGAAAATGGGAGATCGAATCCTGAACAAAGAGAACCACCTCATTCGTTTCTTTGCGAAAGCAAACTGCGGATCTGTGTTGTTCTGCTAGTTTTTCATGATGTGACCCGGCTATTTCCTATCCTATGGCTTCTCACAGTTCGAATATGAAGGTTGAGCCTTGGTTTTATTGCTTATAGGAGGCGTAGGTCGTAACTTAGCGATGAGCGGCAGTTGAATCGCATTCTTGGTTACGCAAGCCTGTCCGGTTTGGGCATATTGACACGAACGTGATCTACAGGCGCAAGCTAAAAAGAAGGGTCGTCTTGGAGGTAGGGAAGATATTTGATGAGTCTGGCCCAAGTAAGCCATCAATACTTTTTAAAAAATGATCGTTTCTTCAGTGTTGATGCTTCGCAAAAGCAGAAAATTTCGGTTTAACCAGGTTTAAGTGGTGATGTTAGCCCCAGATTAGTCGGGTTTCTAATTTACACCACTGGTCTATTGAAGAGGTAATTTGTAAAATTATCCGAATGGTTTTAACTTGAATTAACTAAGGCGGTGATTTTGACTCATGACAGGCCGCCTGAAAATGTGGTCGTGTTGTTGTTGGTGAAGAAATGATGGCTTGGGTTGAGCATTTGTTGGTGAATTAGCAGTGAGCGTTACCGATTAAACTCAGTAAACCTTATCGAGTATAAGTGATCGCCCCGGGTGCTGATATTTATTGCTAATAAGTGAATTTGCGACTTCTGCCGTGCATAACCTGTTATCTTTTCTTGGTTGCCGGCGTTTGCCTTGATAACGGCTTTATGTCTGCTATCATCATAATTTTGACATCGTTACAGGTAGGGGGACTGGTCTGTAACTTTTCTTTTTCGGAGCATTGTATCTGCACTGTACCATTCAATGATTATGATGTTCTATTACCGTCTATTACCCACGCTGACGTGATGGTATTCTGAGTTTCTTACATAATTATCACAGACAGACTAAGTAAATGTGTATTTTTCCTGGTGATACAATCCAAATAGTTCTTTGCTCGCATGACTCTAGACATTCCAATGATGTCAACATTCTTGTTCAGCCTCCTTCTTTGACTAGCTTTCCGGTTCAGTTTTTTTTTTCAATTCCTTCACTGTGTGGTTAGCGCCAAATTTTGCATTTAATAATTCTTCTTTGAAAAGTGCATTTATTTATTGACGATGGTGAACATCGAAAGCAAACAGTTTGTCTATGAAAAAGTAAGATCAAACTTTGGCTTGATTTCGTAGTGAACTAGATAGCGTTCTCTCTGCTTTGGCCAATACGCAGCCAATCTAATTAATGAATGGACAAGTCTGCACATTGAATTCATCTTTCCCTTCGCTTAGGAGTAATCCGCTGACGGCTTAACCATACACCGTAAACAATAAATCAGTATAATGTTGGCCACTATACATGCTTACATAGACTCCCACAAGCTGAGACATAACGCTAATCGCCGCTAATCCTAACAGTGCCTCTGTTCGAAAAATTTCCTGCGAAAATGCCTCCCAGCAAACCACAAACGCATGATAGTGGCCATAACACACCACCACACACACACAATCGAACATCCCGTCGGATGTGTTTTGAATTTGTTGCTGATAATGGGTTGAATAAGAAATGTGAAATAATTGCGCCAGCCCCAATGCGCCAGTTGCTAATGCGCCAAGGGTGGCATGATGTCTGATCCCGCGCATATTGCTAACGAGCCCAGCAATGGGCCGTCATGTGAAATAATCCACCGGATCAGTTTGTTACAAATATCATGGCAGCAATACTAACCATCCAACCATGGGCGCCTTAGAGAAGTCTCTTGAAAAGGCGACCCTAAGCGTAATCACCGTCTGCGTTTTGTGCAGCCTGACGTTAAAGGCCAAACCACACAGTATACCAAATGGATTCCAAGCCTAAAGCAAAGAAAAGGAATGTTTGACCATGCGGCGCAACAGGCGACTAATTTACCATGTCTAAAAAAGGCATTTACGAGTGCAAAGCAAAAATGAAGCAGCCAAGAGCAAACCCGCCTCCCAAAAGCGTGAACAGACAACTGATACTGCAAGTACCATGGAAAGAGCGCGCCTAATATTGTTCTTCTAGCCAGTCTTGAACAATCAATAAATTACCATTCATACAATGCCTTCAAAAAATGGATAGAGCGACGCCAACGATAACGGCGGGCGAAAGATATTAACATAAGGATCACCAAACTACCTTGCTCGTTCGCAACACCGCCCTGAACTACATCGCTGGTATCCCGCGGCGGCAAAACGCTCCATCAAAAAGCAAGAAAACCTTCATATTACAAAGACCTAAAAGTTTCCTCGGCACCCCGGGGGTAGCCCATTTTTCCTGAGATAGGTGGCTGCACTTTCGAGAAGTTGACACATAGGCAATTTCGAATAGCTACAGGAAGATTTAGAACAAGTGCGATACTGCAATTGTCATGCCTTTTGACGAGCGCATTGAACCTGGTTTTTATGACGTACTGTAAACGACTCTAAAAAAAGCAAAGGAACAGCTTTGCAATGGCAAATACCATAATTGCGCCCAAAGTAGTCTGGAACAGAGTTGTTTGAACTTGAAACGAGCATTTCTACTGCACACTGTTTGTGGGCTCACTGGATGGCTTCCTAATGTTTTTATTGCCCGTAATGGATTTTAGTGTCAATCCTTCCGGTGCTCTTTTATGGGCTTTATGGGCTTTTATTATTCTGTAATCTACATCTTTGTTCTGAAAGTTAGATGCCAAATAAATTTATTCCCAGTTATACTAGCATTTTAACCTTGGCTGCTTCTTCTTTTTATCTTTTAGGAAATGCACTGTTTTTGGGGTTTTTTAGTGGTTTGACTCGCTGTAGGTGCGCTTGAATTTTTGATTCTGACTACTCATGGTCGTTACGTATTTAACTATTACTTAAAACTTTTTTTTAACAATACATACTGTTCTCTATTCGCTTCTTATTTATATATTTCTCACGAACATATCTCATCGGAAGTGTTAGCGTTTTATTAAGTTCGAATTTTTTATAATTATGTTTAACTGTGCTTAGAATGTTGCTTGAAAGTCTGATTATTTTTAGCGTAGTTACCCAGAAATATCGCTTATATTAAGGGCAACATAAAAAATGAGGTTTATTGTCAGGTAGTTAGTATCCAGGTTTGTTAAGTGGTTTAATGATGAAAAGGGTTTGGATCTCTTTGAGCGTGAAAGGTGGAGCTGATGTTTTTGGTTCCATTTCCGTTCTATAAACGCTGTGGATGGTCGTCGTACTTCTGATACAAGAAGGTCAAAAAGTGACTTTTGCAGTTACTGAATGACGCAAAAGGTCCTCAGGCTGAGAATGTAACGAATTGTATCCGTTGACCTTTACTTCAGTTTTTTTTAAAAAGCCCATGCTTTATACCCGCATGGCTTTTTTATGCTTAATAATTCGGTAATCCTGTACGCTAAATGTTGGGAGGACGTTGATGTGTGCCCAGTCGCTTTATTCGTTTAGGTGCGTTGCCCTTATGCATACAAGGGCTAGATACGTTAAATTGATCTTTTAGGGTGTGCCTGTGTATTTAAGGGGAGGTTGGTCTAAAAGGTCAAAGCCTGCTGCCCTTATTAGTTCCTTGAGGAAAAGTGGATCAGGTCAAAGTGTACCACTCAGCTTATAAAGATGTAAGATCGGTCGCTAGATACCCAGAAAGTTTGGGATATTATTTTTTGAGGGCGCTTTCTCAAAGGGCTGATGATTTGCAGCATTTCTTTGGATGCTCTATGGCTTTAATTATTAAACCAAAAAATAAAAAATTAATAAAGCATGGATAAAATAATAAATGATCAGCTTTCTTTAAGTATTGTTTGGATCGCGTATAAAAATACGCAGATCGACACACCAAGAATTTAGTGGCGTTTATTACGTCGTAGAGGTGAGGCTTTTTTACAGCGTTTAAGATAGCGTTTACAAGAAAAGTTGCAATTTATATTCGGTGAGCCGGTGTTAGTGTGGCAAGAATATTGCGGTGTTCCATTTGTTCGCCAATTTGCTGCTGTTTCCGACAACCGCGTGGTTTGAATTATCTGAATATTATAACCGTAAAAGTGTGGTTGGCTTAATTTTTTTGAATTCTGAAAAGGTTTTAAATCTTTGTTGTGGATGGTTAAAAATCCCAGCTTTGGGAAGCAGGTCAAAGAGGAAATCCTCTTCGCCTGCTTGCTAAGGCGGTTCGTGGTTTACTTGATATTAAATGCGATTAGCCCAAAGGTAACCAATATCAAAAAGCTTGGGCAGCGTCGGTTTTTGGAGTTCAAGGCAAT
>Ga0163217_1008232_pt1 | contig 19256 bp, 12 predicted proteins | sample SynspAceP_FD_185933 | JGI IMG/M metagenome (GOLD analysis project Ga0163217, IMG submission 185933) | Saline lake microbial communities from Ace Lake in Antarctica - Synechococcus sp. Ace-P (PacBio error correction) | ecosystem: Environmental > Aquatic > Non-marine Saline and Alkaline > Saline ...
CCTGCTTTTCCAGATCGCTCCGCCATTACTTACTGTAAGAAAAGAAAAAAATGAACTAGCTCAGACTAGCGTGTTCTATTCTCACAACCTCCAAGTAGTTTGGTTTGGATTGCCTCTCATCTACAAAGCCATTCATGTGAAGCACAAAACAGACAAATCACTATAACGACCTTTTCATTCCCTCTACCAACCAATAGAAAAACTCGTCAAAGGGCTATCTTCGTTTTATGACGAGTACTCACAGCCGCCTGGATTGCAAACGGGCTTAACAATGAGAATCATGTCAGCCTCGTCTGCCGTTGGTGATATGGACGTGTGAACTTCACCCAAATCTGACATCGATCTGTTTAATTCTATTGGAAAATGAAACGTCGGCGCCCCAAAACAAAATCGAAGCCTTTTATCACCTTCTTTGGGATATACCAATTTAGACATTGGCCATAGTGTTTTCGGACTTCGAGAATGTAACCGAAATGGCAGCCAAAGACATCACTTATTACCAAATTTTGATTGAGTCCTAGAACCCTAACAGCCCATCAGACTTGCTAGCCACAATTAAAGTTACACGTCGATATTTGCTCAAATGTGGGATGCCACTCTTTTTCATCAAGAAGCTAACATTTAGCAAAGCAAAAGCAAACCCACGCAAAAATACCAAATACAGCCTACAACTTAGAGCCCAATCTGAAAGAGTGGCCCAGGCGGGCTAAGAGACATGCAAGTCATCGACTGGGTTTGCCAAGCGCCAAACTTACACACAAACAGACCTAAGGCGCCCCTCATAGAAAACACTTCTTATCAAAGAAGATGAATACATTCAACTCAAAGGTCGGTAAGCATTTTGGAAGAATACGCTGGGCTTTTGCAACATAGTAGCAGGACGTAAAGAAGAAAGACCTCTTTTTGACCATCACGCACACGTTGCAAAAACTGTTTGATTTGACGACGACCCGACTTGAATGCGCAAATGTTGAGCGCTTCATCAAAGTGCTAATTGACCAAAGTGTTGCCGCGCCATCCAACAGCTTAACGAATTACGCCTACAGGCATTTTGAAGAATCCTTTTTGACCAAAGCGCTGTCGCCCTGTAGAAATCATCAACAATCATTTCCAGGTTTGCCTACGGACAATTTGGTGAAGCTCGCCTCCACCACCTATTCCAAGATCACCGTCTAGCATGTTTGAAATTTATGTTTACTGGGCACTCATGAGAATATAAAAGGCATTCGCGCCAACACGATTGAGACAGCTGCGTGCAACCTAGAACTAGTCGACGACAATTTCAGAAACAATAAAACAGAACACCGGGATCTGTTTTTTAAGACATCATACAAGCCGCCACAACCTCACAAGTATCTTTAAGATCGATGAAGACAACCTAGCCTTGCGTTGTCGATATTACCAGAATTTGGTGCAATCATCGGTCAATGCACACCGATGCTTTTCATATTTATAACGGTTTGATGCACACACACTACAGGTATTTGAAATTTACGTCGCTTATGGCTGCCAGATCACAAACAAATTCCCTATCTTCTCGGCCAAGCCAACGCCATATCCAAAAAGTAAGAATTGTGTACATTGCAATGGGTCTGTTCATGACATTGCAAAAGGCCGGGTGGAGACCAATCTGAATTAGTTGCATCGATGCCCAAGCCTTCTGTGAACGTCACGGACTATTCAAAGCAGACACTGAAGCTTGTTGTTTTTTGGCTGGTCAGAAAACCACCTATACATGTCTGTTACAGGCACAGCGCAAAGACATTTCAGATCCGGAAGTAAATTTGGGAATTCGCTCAAGCTACGTCCCAAGACCCAAGAGCATTTAGACTACTATTTATTCTCAACCGTGGCTGATATTAAATGCGACCAATCCGACCCAGTGGAACAAGTTTGGCGAGCCAATCGCTTATGCGTCAGCTATATTTAGAAACAAAAGCGCGCGCACTGCGTCGGCTTAGACTTCCCTATCGAGCCCGATGATGAAAGCGACGAACATAAACAACGCGCAGCTGGAATTATTATCGAACGTAATGTCGATTTATGGAAGCAAAAAAATTTGGGGAATCGATTGAAGACGAGTATTTTATTCGCTCAAATGGTGACGAAATAGCCTGGAATACAGAAGCCATCTACGCATCGCCAAGTGAAAAGCCTCTAATAGCAATTACACCTTTAGGTGACGCATTTTTCTGGCGCCAGCAAATTTTCATCTACAATGCCCATCAAGCAACACCTTTGCGTTACTGGCAGCAACCTTTGAGCAGGCTTGGCCTTACCATTTTGGACGCTAAAATAAGCCACGACGATCGAAACTTCACTTTAGACAGTTTTGTTTTGTTATGGACAGTAATGAACAACGACACCAATCTAATATCTAGGACAATAAGAGCGCATCACTCTATTCGTAAAACACTGAGTGGAACAACTTGAAACACCATCAGTGTATGAAGCGCGTACAGCGCCACAACACCAGAATTTTAAAAAAATATTCAAAACTCTCCGGCGACCGCAATTTTGTCCAGCTCAACCCGAAGAAGTTGTGGTTCTGCACTAGAAATAACTCGCGCACGATAGACCTGGGTTACTGCTCTAGTAGGCAGTTTTTCATGAACAAACAACATCATATGCTTCATAAACAAAATTGCCACACTCGGTGAAACGCGTAGAAGATACGTTTTTATATCACAGAAAGAAAATGGCAGACCTTATTACTGAACAGAAAAACATGAATAGAATTTGCACTCTTTTAAAAAAAGAAGAAAATAAGACCGTTTTTCTGGCAAAGCGATGGACCTAAAACCAAGAACCCTCTATACACTCTTTGCACGCCATATCCTTTCCAAAAGCTTGCAGAGCTTCTAGAAGGGCTATCCCCAAAGACCCGAAAAGCCCCCTTATCAAATTAAACATTGGCGAGCCACAAACACGAAGCACCGACCATTGGTGCTCGATACGCTTGCCAAAAGCTTAAAGTGGTGTTAGCAAATACCGCAAGCAACCAAGGGCGAGTTACCGTTAAGAAAATCTATGAGCGAATGGACAATACTCGCTTTAAACTGATAACCTCGATCCAGACACAAGAGATCTTCGCCAGTAACTGGGACTCGGGAAGCGCTTTTCGCCAAATCACTCAAACACGGTTGGTGAAAAAACAAGAACTCCGCCTTTGTTGTCAGTCCAAATCCTTTTAGCCCAAATTTATAAGGTGATGGCATTCTACTGGAGCAGAACTTCCAATTTTCTACCTTGTGGCGCCGAAACGACTACAAGGTTGATAACCAGCTCGTGTGACGATAGTAATCTGGCAGCGTTGCGAAAGTGTTGTGTCGTTTCTCACCCCAACAACACCAAGTGGCACCATTAACCACATAGATCGAATACGCTTATCTCAATAGAGAAAGCCAATACCTTCCAACTTTACATCTCGCCGATAATGTTATTCAGAAATATACTTTGTGATTCAAAGCCTCCTCTAGGACTGCTTGAAGCATGCCAAATATTAAGGACAACACAGATTAAATAATCACTGTTTGATTTTCCAGTCTCTTCAAAACGCTCCAATCTACCGGCCTACGCTCTGTTTTTGTGGCTGGCGACGCATCTATATTGAAAACCCTTTTTTACTTTATAGAACCTACCCAAGGATGCGGCCATGCCAATTCACGCACCAAAGACGCGTCTATCGCCGCTTGGAAATGACATGAAAGAAACATGTCATTTAAAAAGTGCGAGATATAACACCGTAGAGTTTGAATTTCTGTTTTTAGAATATATTATCGCCTAATTATGTCCGTCTCTAACCTGATAAGCAGGCTTTACTTATGGCCCTGCGCTGAAACATAAAGACGAAGATTTTTGCAACTTTACTGATCAAGAAGAGTCCGTTTGTCGTCTTACCCGGAAGCTATTAGGTCGAGAAGTGGATGGTATAGACGCTGGCGACCGCCGCCTAATTTTCGTATGGCGTTTATCGCCCGAATGATCTGAATGCGTTGAGGCAGCAAAAGAATTAAACGTACTTCCTCAGTCGCCAGATAACGCCCATAGCAATCTGTTTATAAAGATAACTCATTGAAAACCACACATGAAGCAACACAATCTTCGGGTTCGTCTCGGTATTCGGCAAACACAAAACAAAGAAGCAATTGCTAGAAGTTTTTCTTATTCAGCACGCAAGCCTGATCCAGAAAAAAGTACGCTGGATGCACTTTTAGAAAGCACCAATTATAAGGTGGAAAACGCGACACTTGTACTGAAGAAGCGATCTAAACGCGCTTACACATGAACCTTTTAAAAGCGGGACTAGAACAGGCAGAGTTATGCTTCCCGTTTTAAAAGCGTCTACAAGCCCAATTATTTTTGTGCATTAGCCGCTGATAAGCACCAAAGTAACCCAGCAGAAGCGTACCTAAAACTTCAACTAATTTCGCACCGGCTTAGTCAAACCTCACAATACAATATTAGATGGTATGTTTGGCCTAACTGATCAATACCGCATGACAAAACGAAGGCCCTATCGATGTAACGAGAGCCTAGCGATCGTCAACTAAGCGCACGCATGGAAGGCCCGCACTATTGAAGTGTTTAGCGTTGATATTCCCTAAAATGCTGAAACTTCATTGTTCTACTTGGCATCGTTCGGTGATGCTGCACGTGTTCCGTTAGGCGCCCACCTACTCGAAGGCACAACCGTTATGCATGAAAGGTTTTGTTAACTTCAATGGCTGTACTTCGCGCCTCTAGCATGGTTGGAAGTGTCGTATTTCTGCTGGCGTGTCGTCGTAATTGGTTCTGATCTAGGCTGGCGGCTGCTCCCAACATTGGTCAACATCTGTCTGGCCGTGGCAACATTGTCATTGGGGTTTGGCCGAAAAATTGCTGATTGGTGCCAATGCACGGCATTGGCATTGGTTGCTTCGGTGATCGCTGTATCGTAGAATCTGGTTTGTATTCACCGTGGCTCTAAAGTGGCCGTTCTGGAATGAAAAACAAATCAAGTCGTTTCTACTGTCAAAGCACGCGAATTATCGGGCCCCAATCGGATCTTTTATTTCGTCCCGCAACTCACCAAACTGGGCGATTTGAAATGCAAAACCAATAGAGCAACCATCCGCACTAAAACGAAGTGCTGCATCCTCATAACTAAAAAAAATAGAAAACACTAATAAACCAAGAAGCCGCCATTTGAGAGCAACTTTAAATGGCGCATTGCGGAACAAAAAAATGATTGAAATATTTGGCATCAAAAATTGCGATATCCATGAAAAAAGCCTTCGCTGGTTAGAATGCAAACAATTGTCATACACCTTTCATGCCTATAGAAAGAAGGCTTTAGAGAGCTACTGCAAACGCGTGGGGTAACAAAGCTCGGCTGGGAAAATATAATCAATAAACGCGGAACTCACTTGGCGAAAACCCTTGAGGAGAAACGAAAAAACACCACTGCGGACAATGACCAACGCCGTCCACATCATGGGTTTCTCAATCTTCTATTATTAAAGCCCCCTATTGAAAAAATCGATGTTCCGATTATTTTTAGGCTCAGTATTGAAATGAATACACCCAAAGTTTACTGTTAGCGTAGACTGGAAAGTATAGATACGAGGGTTTCTTTTCTCTGCGCCATAGGCGTCACCGATGGCAGTAAAACCAGAAGATGGATTATCAGAACGGATCACCGGGACCCGAAATACGATTGCCTGAAATAACTGGCTGCCTGAAAAGGCTTACAAACTAGCAGAAATCAACCTAAGAATACAACAAGCACCTAATTTATAATCCACCTTTGTATGAATCTCCTGTATAGCTAACAGAACATTCATAAGGTAGCGAAAAACTAACCCCACAAAGGTAAGAATGTCTGACTTGTCTACCTAACACTAAAACTTGCCGTAGATCTTATTTCTCGCCCTTCTGTAAACACCCAGAAGACGCAGGCTTGCCAAGAACCTCATGATCGAACGATTAAAAAACGTGGGTTTTAACATTGAATACATGCCTTTTTGGAGAAGTAAAAAACTTTACATGCAAAACTGCGGGCACTTACCGGCCCAACCTTGCTTGCCGAACACAGGCTGACGTTGTGCCAACAGGTCCAGAGGCTGAAATGGAAAGTTCCCCTTTTTTCTCTCCGCACTTATCGACGGCATGCCTCACCGCACGCGGCCGGCTGACATGAAAGGTAGTCTGCCGCAATGGTTACGCAGTCGAAAAGCTTTATTGGAGAGACCCTGCATCATCAAGGCCAAAATATCTTTCTTGTCACCAGTGATGGAAGAAAGGTTCCATTTGTCGAGATGGTACCAACACGTGTCGTGGCATGCGCTTATGGCACGCAATGAAAAGATTCTCGATTGGTGTACTTGTTAGGGTGAAAACCGTTCAAGCAACTAAAACGCTTGCGACATTATCAAAATGGTCGAACGCCTGGTTATTTAGTGTAAAATTTAAACCGTGCACGGGAAGCAAGGGCCCCACGTGCTTACCCACATCTTAGCGCAAAAACCCGAATTCAACTCTAGCAGCCCCGCACTTGATGAAAGATGGCGCGCGCGCAATTGGGATGACGGTAAACCGATTTTCCCACCAACCAGCTTCCAAATATCAATATAGAGCGGAACGGGAGCGCTAATGTTTGTTTCCTGGCAACTCATGCTCATTTAATTTTCCGCTTTTTCTCGGAACTCGACTTCGATCACTTTAAAGTCCGCGTTAATAGACTATCCTCGACAGGCAATGAAACTTACGGCTACGATATCGAATGGACATACACGGATTGCTTTTCTAACTCGACCAGGAGAGCTCGTTGATGCCATGGTGACGCGGTTCAAGCGACGGTCAATATCACCCCTGAACTATCCACTTCTGGTGGTACCCTCTGATGGCCGATTCAAATTGCCAAAATGGCACACCAGGTCGTGGAGCTAGGTCCAATCAATGCCACCATTCACCAAGATTACGAATGCGTCGATGCGACAGCCTAAATAAGCTCTCTGAAATCTACACTCGCAATAAACCAAAAATTTATTTACAGACAAAGTATAAAACAAAGTATCCAAATGAGAGCTCTTATCCATAAATAGCGATGAAAGCTATGAAACAACCCAAGGAGCGCTTATAAAAAATGATCAAGGCGGGTTAATTTCGTCCTTTTGAGTGCTCATACTTATGGTCGCAGATCGCGTCATTGCAGAATCTCTTGCTCAATGAATTATGGCCCCTTAATTTGGACTAATACTTGCGGGATGCGGAGTGCCTATGGATCCTCTCTCGTTGGCTTACCTAATCAAATGAAATATTCTCAGAATTTATCACATGATTAGAAAAGAAGATTAATAGGATGCAAACTGACATCGAAATTATACAATTATCCTCCAAACAAAAAGATCATGCTTGGGCTTGAAGAAACAATTCACTATAGTCAATAAGAGCGACCATCAAAATTGTGTTCAAAAATCACCATCAATTCGAATGGCAACGACATTGACGTGACAATTTTGAAGCAAGCGCAGGTAAACCCGCTTTACCTCTATTTTCTTTGATTCGGATAAAACACCTTGGGAAAAATGACATCGACTGCGCAGAAACAGCTTTTAAGTCTCTTAAATTGGAAGTACGCTGTTAATTCGAAGCATGGGAAGAAAGAAGGAGACCAAAGACCCCTGATCAAATGTGGCAAATAAACGCAATACGTGAAGGTCCGTTTATTTGGAACTAGGTTACCGTACAAAAGCGGTACCAGAAATATTAATAGAGACTTTATACATGCAAATCACACTTCTAAAGGCAAGCTTTCACTGGCCACGTAACGCAAGCTGAGTTATGGTAAATAACGGTTTCCTGCGCCCATGCGAATAAGACTTGTAAGAGCTCGCTGATTCAGAAGAATTTTGAACAAATTTGACATATACAAGTGGATAACGGCGAACGTTTTCAACACCTACGTGATTTAGCAGAATCCGGTTCAAGGTACTATTTCAATGAAATGGTGGCAAGCTGCAAGAAAAGTACAGGTAGTGAACGCGTTATCAAGCCGCTATGGACAGATGGGCTGAGCAGAGGCCGATCAAATTCAAACCTAAGCTGGTGTATTGTAAAATAAAGCAACAGTGTTGAGCGAACACCAACACAATTCCAGTAAAAAAATTAGAGACATAAACCCAGTAAAAAGACCAAAAAAAAGCTCGCTCTGTAATATTGATCAGAGCGAGCTTTTTTATAACGTTACGCTAGTACAGCCAAAGCTCCGCTTCGTAATTAGGCTCAACTGCCGTTTCCTGCTACCTTGCTCTGTATAAATCACAGACCTTTTCCTCATCCATACTACAACAGCACGAGACAAAAGACCAGTAAAGTGGGCCTGTTGTGAAAAAAGTGAACGTAACCGCACCAAACGTTGAACGGAAGCCTAGAATCCCGTATCAACATTTATCAATACCTTCCGCGCCGCAAAAACGGGCGGCCAAGCAAAGTAAATCCCGCTGATCACATCACACTTACGTTTACAACTTTTTAATGCCGACGCCGATTCAAATTAAATTTACGAACCGATGTTGCACACTTGGCGTATCACGAAGAAAAATATTCAGCACCAATTTGCACCTTGATATCTGCAAAGAGCAACGGATAAAATCCGTTTTAACCAATTCAAATGCTGGGCCACAGAGGCCTACAGCAGGAAGAGTAACCACATTTCAAAGATTACCTTTAGTGTCCACAGTTTGTCCAATACAAGACTCTAAAATAAAATAGTGAAAATTAACCGCGAATAATAGAAACGTTTCAGCTTGCTTGCCTTTTTCAATCCTTCAGTGACTAAAAACGGACTAACTGACCTTAACAAGAAAGCGGCGACCACGACCTCGTATATGCACGGTAAAATGAAACAAATACGTCCATCGCAATTTTCCATTGTTAAAAAGCCGAAACCTTGAAGAATTAAACCATTTTAACTGTTTCCCCTGCTCACGGTCAATCACTTCATCTTCATCAGACTCGGAGTCGAAACCGACAGAACTAACCTGCTAACAAAGCACCGGACATAAATCCAGATACTAGAACAAAGCCAAAGTATATTAGGAAATTCGCGCCTACTTCCTTCAAAACCCCTGCAATTAGCAGAGGTACAATCAAAAGCAATAAACAAGGCTAACTATATACGTGCTAAACGAAAAAAAAGCGGAACCACAAGAAGACCTTTATAATGCGAAACAACTATCCTATGATGCATTCCATAAAAGTATATCTCTTATTCAATTAAAATATTATTGTGAAGCCGAGGCCCAATTTTTAAAAATAGCTCCGTGTTAAGTACACAAAGTGATAAATAGAATATTTTTATCAACTCCCCCTTTTTGAATTACCATGTGAACTAAAGAAGATAGTTAAGTAAAATACTTAACGTCTTTATGAAGCAATTTTCACCGCCACTTCTTAACATTTTACCATGACCAATTACTGGCGCCCCATATATTCGTATAGAACAGCTCATAAAAATACGAGTTTAACTTAGTAAGGTACACACAGAATGTATCTATGAAACACCTCACAAAATCAACCAACGTATAAGACGAATTAGAATTCAACTACAATTTCAAGAAGATCGATGATAGTTTAAATCAGGTCCTAATCAGGCCAACAAAAAGACATGCTTTTAATGAAAGAAAAGTTCGTCCATGCTAGGACAAACACTCCGAACTCTTATCGCCAACAACAACCTACTACGATAGCGACAGCCACCGCATTATTATAAGAAACTAGGCTGAAAGTGAATGAGTGGACTTTTAAAACATAAATATCAAATCTTCCCCGATTACTTCAGTTGATACGTTGGCTCCAGAATCATTTAAAAATGGAGCCGCCTTTTAGGGCGGCTTCACGACCACTCGATATTCCCTAGTTCATAGCTGATGCAAAAGATTCATCAGCATCTAATCTTACCCACAAATCCCTAAAAATAAGCCCTTTCTTTTTAGCCGCCGCTGACGTGACTTACCGTGTGTGATACATTGGATCCTTAAATACACGCACGATCAAATGTCACAACTGGGGTCTATCCTGTTATATCAGTATCCGCGAGCAAGGCATTTTCGCCACAATTTCCGGCAACTTCAAATGATGAAAGGAGCGCGTATAATCCATCTTGCAAACATCGCTCTAACAAAACCAACACGTCACTAAAGCGGAGACTGAACAACCCAAACAAGCCAAGACAAAAGCATCTCTCCCAAACCTGCCGTAGCGTCTAGAACCGATAACATTTTGAACGCTTTATTTAAAACCACCGCCCTTTGCAATAATCCTGTCCTTTTTCCGCCACCAAAATCGTCGCCTATGAACCACTGCCCCTGATGAAATCTACATACACGGTTTAGGAGCCCCTTTTTCCTGTTTTTGCCAATAGCGACAACCATCTGGCGTTTTAACAAAAGGTAACATATTGCGTATTCGCAATATGATACTTGTTGTTAAAAAGCCAGATGGTGTCTATTGCCAAAAAACAGGAAAAGGGCTCCTAAACGCTGTTATGTAGAATTTTTACAATCAGGGGCAGTGATCATAGCGACGAATTTGGTGGCTGAAAAGGAACAGGAATATTGCAAAGGCGTTGGTTTAATAAGCGTTTTCAAATTTATCGGTTTCTTAGACGCTACGGGCAGGTTTGGGAGAGATGCTTTGTCCTTGGCTTGTTTGGGTGTTCAGTCCCTCGCTGTGAAACGTGTTTGGTTTTGTTAGAGCGATGTTGCAAAGATGGATTTATACGCGCTTTCCTTCATCATGAAGTTGCGGAAATTGTGGCGAAAATGCCTTTGCTCGGATACTGATATAACAGCATAGCCCCAGTGGTGACAAATTTGATGTGGTGTATTTAGACCAATGTATCCACACACGGGATAGTCGTCAGCGCGCTAAAAAAGAAATGGACATTTTTTAGGGATTTAGTGTAAAGATTTAGATGCTGAGATCTTTGCATCCAGGCTATGGCAACTAGCGGAAATATCGAGTGGTCGTGAAAGCGGCCCTAGGCGCTCCATTTTTAAATGATTTCTGAGCCAACGTATCAACTGGAAGGTAAATCGGAAAGATTTGATATTATGTTTTAAGTCAACTCGATTCACTTCAGCGCTAGTCCTCCTTAATTAATAATGCGGGTGCCTGTCGCTATCGTTATAGGTTGTTGTTGGCGATAAGATCGAGTTGTTTTTCCTAGCATGACGAACTTTTCTTTCAATTTAAAAGCATGTCTTTTTGTTGCTTGATTAGGACCTGATTTAACTATCAATCGTAATCTTCTTGAAATTGTAGTTTGAATTCTAAATTCGTCTATACTTGGGTTGATTTGTGAAGGTGGTTCATAGAATACCTTCTGTGTGTTAATCCTTACTAAGTAAACTCGTATTTTATGAAGCTGTTCGTATACGAATATATGGCGCCAGTAATTGGCATGTAAAAATGTAAGAGTGGCGTGAAAATTGCTCTCATAAGACGTAAGGTATTTTACTACTACTTCTTTAGCTTCACATGGTAATTTACAAAAAGAGTTTGTAAAATATTTAATGATTCACTTTTGTAACTAACACGGAGTCTATTTTTAAAAATGGGCCCCGCTTCAACAATAATATTTTAATTTGATAAGAAGATATACTTTTATGAATGATCATCAGGATAGTGTTCCCCGCATAATAAAGAGTCTTCTGCTGTTCCGCTTTTTTTCGTTACGCCACGTTTAAGTTAGCCTGTTATGCTTTGATTGTGAACCTCTGCTAATTGCAGGTTTTTGAAAGAGGAAGTAGGCGGCGAAATTTCCTAAATATACTTGGCTTGTTCTAAGTTATCTGTTTATGTCGGGCTATGGTTAGCAAGGTTAGTCTGTCGGTTTTCGCTCCGATCTGAGAAGATGAAGTGATGAACCGTGAGCAGGAACAGTAAAATGGTTTAATTCTTCAAAAGGGTTTCGGCTTTTTTAACAATGGAAAAATGGCGATGAACGTATTGTTTCAATTACCTGTGCTATAGGCGAGGTCGTGGTCGCCGCTTTCTTGTTGAAAAAGTCAGTTAGTCGTTTATGTCACTGAAGGTGAAAAAGGCTAGCAAAGCCTGAAAACGTTTCTATTATTCGCGTAATTTTCACTATTTATTTTAGAGGCTGTATGACAACTGTGACACTTAAAGGTAATCCTTTGAACTGTTGGTACTCTTCTGGCTGTAGGCTCTGTGCCCTCCAGCATTTGAATTGGTTAAAAACGGATTACCGTTGTCTACTTTAAGCAGATTAATCTAGGTGCCAAATTGGTGCTGAATATCTTTTCCTTCAGTTGATACGCCAACGTGGTGCAACATGGTTCGTAATTTAATGAATCGGCGTCGGCAATTAAAAGGTGTAAACGTAAAGTGTGTGTGTCAGCGATTTACCTTTGCTGCCGCCGTTTTGCGGCGCGGAAGGTATTGAAATGTTGATAACGGGATCTAGCTTCCGTTCACGTTTGGTGCGGATTACCACGGTCCACTTTTTCAAACAGGCCCACTTTACTGGTCTTTTGTCCTCGTGCTGTTGTGGTATTGGATGAGAAGGTTCTGTTGATTTATACAGAGCAAGTAGCAGAAAACGGCAGATGAGCCTAATTACCGAAAGCGGCTTTGGCTGTCAGCGTACGTTCAATTTAAAAAAGCTCGCTCTATCAATATATAATGAGCGAGCTTTTTTTGTCTTTTAACTGGTTTTATTCTCTAATTTTTTTGTACTGGCTTGGTGTTGGTGGTTCGCCTCAACACTTTGTCTTATTTAAGATATCAGCCAGCCTTAGGTTTGAAATGACTCGGCCTCTGCCTTCGCCATTTGTCCATAAGCGGCTATATAAGCGATCACCTCCTGTACTTTTCCTTGCAAGCTGCACCAATTTCATTAAATAGTACTGAACCGGAATTCTGCTAATATCACGTAGGTGTGAAAACGTTCGCCGTTATCCACATTGTATATGGTCAAATTTGTTCAAATTCTCTGAATCCACGAGCTCTACAAGGTCTTTATTCGATGGCCGCAGAACCGTCATACATAACTCAGCCTGCGTTACGCTTGGCCATGTGAAGCTTGCCTTTAAGAAAGTGTGAAATTTGCATGTATACAAGTCTCTTATTAATATTCTGTACCGCGTATTTGTTTACGGATAACCTAGTTCCATAAACGGACCTTCCACCGTATGTCGTTTTATTTGCCACCATTGATCAGGGTCTTGGTCTCCTCTCTTCCCATGCTTCGAAATACAGCGTAACTGTCCGCATTAAGAGATAAAAGCCTGTCCGGCGCTAGTCGATGTCATTTTCCAAAGGGGTTTTATCCGATCAAAAGAAATAAGAGGTAAAGCGTTTACTGCGCTTGCTTCAAAATTGTCACGTCAATGTCGTTTTGCATTCGAATTGATGGTGATTTTGAACACAATTTGAATGGTTTCGCTTTATGTGACTATAGTGAATGTTCTTCAAGCCAAAGCAATGATCTTTTCCTGTGGGCCAGGATAATTGTATATTTCGATGTCAGTGCATCCTATTAATCTTCCTTTTTAATCATGTGAATAATCTGAGAATACTCATTGAAGGTAGCCAACGAGAGTCCATTAGCACTCCGCAATCCGCAAGTATTAGTCCAAATAAGGCCAAATAGATTTCTTGAGCAAGAGATTCTGCAATGGGAAAAAAAAAAAAAACCCCGCGATCTGCGACCATAAGTATGAGCACTTCCAAAGAAAATTAACCGCCTTGAATCATTTTTTATAAGCGCACTCTAGGGTTGTTCTAGCTTCATCGCTAATTTTATGGATAGAGTCTCTCATTTGGATCCTTGTTTTTATACTTTGTCGTAAATAAATTTTTGAGTATGCGAGTGTAGATTTTTCAGGAGCTTATTTTAGGCTGTCGGCATCGCGCAGTTCGTTAATCTGGTGAATGGTGCATTGATTGGACTAGCTCCAGACCTGTGTGCCCATTTGGCAATGAATCGCCATCAGAGGTACCACCAGAAGTGATAGTTCAGGGGTGATATTGACCGCCCCGCTTTGGAACGCTCCAACCATTGGCATTCAACGAGCTCTCCTGGTCCGAATTAGAAAAGGCATCCGTTGTATGCATTCGATATCGTAGCGTAGTTCCATGCCTGTTCCTAGGATGTCTATACGCGGAACTTAAGTGCATCGAAGTCTCCGTATTCCGAAGAAAGCGGATAAACTGAAGGCATTGGAGTTTGCCAGGACACATTAGTCGCTCCCGTTCCCGCTTGTAAATATTTGATTATTGGAACTGGTTGGTGGGAAAAACGTTACCGTCATCAATGCGCGCGCGCCATCTCATCAAGTGCGGCGCTGCTAGGTGAATCGGGTTTTGCGCTAAATGTGGATAAAGCAACGTGCCTGCTTCCCGATGCACGGTTAAATTACCACAAAATGAACCACGTCGACCATTTTTTGATATATTCGCCAAGCGTTTTAAGTGCTGACGGGTTCACCTACAATACAACCAATTCGATCTTTTCATTGCGTCCATAGCGCATTCCACGTACCACGTGTTGTACCAATCGACAAATGGAACCCTTCTTTCATCAACTGGTGATCAAGAAAGATATTTGGCCTTGATGATCAGGGTGCTCTCGCAATAAAGCTTCGACTGCTGTAACCATTGCGGCAAGAACTAAACCTTTCATGTCAGCCGCGCCGCGTCCGGTAGAGCATGGCCGTCGATTATGGAAGGAGAAAAGGGGAACTTTCCATTCAGCCTCTGGACTGTTGGGCACAACGTCAGTGTGTCGGCAAAGCAAAGGTTTGGGCCGGTAGTGCCCGCGTTTTGCATAAAAGTTTTTTACTTCTCAAAAGGCTGTAATTCAATGTTAAGACCCACGTTTTAATCGTTCGATCATGAGTCTTGGCAGCCGCGTCTCTGGGGTTACAGAAGGGCGAGAAATAAGATCTACGGCCAGTTTTTAGTGTAGGTGACAAGTCAACATTCTTTACCTTTGTGGTTTTGTTTTTTCCGCTACCTTAATGAATGCATTCTGTTACTATAACAGGAGATCATACAAAGGTGGATTAATAAATTAGGTTGTTGTATCTTAGGTTGGATTCGTGCTAGTGTAGCCTTTTTCAGCAGCCAGTTATTCAGGAATCCGTATTTCGTCCCGTGATCCGTTTCTGATAAATCCATCTTCTGGTTTATACCATCGGTGGAACGCCTATGTCGCAGAGAAAAAGCCAAACCTCGTATCTTATACCTCCAGTCTTTACGCTAACGTAACCTTTGGTGTATCATCATACTCTGAAGCCTAAATAATCGAATCATCGATTTTTAATTAGGGGCGTTTAAATAATAAAAAGATGAGAAACCATGATGTGGAACGCGTTTTTCATTGTCCATGGTGTTTTCGTTTTTCTTCTCAAGTTTTTCGCCAAGTTAGTTCCCGCGTTATTTGATTATAATTTTCCCATCCGAGCTTGTCTACCCACGCTTTGCAGTAGCTCATCTAAGCCTTCTTCTATAGTCATGAAAGGTGTATGCAAATGTTTGTGCATCTAACCAGCGAAAGGCTTTTTTCTAATGGTATCGCCATTTTTTTGATGCAAATATTTCAATCATTTTTTTGTTCCGCAATGCGCCATTTTAAGTGCTCGCCCCCCCCCCCCCCCCCCCCCCCCCCCCCCCCCCCCCCCCCCCCCCCCCCCCCCCCCCCCCCCCCCCCCCCCCCCCCCGCCCCCCCCCCCCCCCCCCCCCCCCCCCCCCCCCCCCCCCCCCCCCCCCCCCCCCCCCCCCCCCCCCCCCGTCAAATGCGCTTCTTGGTAATAGTGTTTTTCTATTTTTAGTTATGAGCGTGCAGCAACTTCCGTTAAAGTGCGAGGCTGTCTTATTGGTTTGCATTCAATCGCAACAGTTTCTGAGTTGCGACGAAATAAAAGAATCGATTGGCCGAATAATGTCGCGTGCTTTGACCAGTAGAAACGACTTGATTGTTTCATCCAGAACGGCCACTTTAGAGCCAGCGGTGATAGCCTACAACCAGATTCACGATCCAGCGATCACCAAAAACCAATGCCCAATGCTGCATTGCATCCAATCAAAGCATTTTTCGCCAACCCAATGACAATGTTGCCACCGCCAGACAGTGTGCATTGTTGGAGCAGCCCGCCACCTGAAGATCGAAACCTATTACTGACGACAACGCCAGCAAGAATACGACCTTCCACCATGCTAGAGCCAAGAGTACCACATTGAAGTTAACAAAACCCTTCATGCATAACGGTTTGCTCGGCTAGGTGGGCGCCTAAACGAACACGTGCAGCATCATCCGACACGGATCCCCCAAGGTTTTTTTTTTTTTTTTTTTTTTTTTAAAGGAAAAAAAAAAAAAAATAACAATGAAGTTCAGCAATTTTTAGGGAACTTAATCAACGCTAGAAACACTTCAATAGTGGCGGCTCCATGCGTGGCGCTTAGTTGACGAATCTGCTAGCTCTCGTACATCGATAGGGCCTTCGTGTCCATGCGGTATTGAAGCATTAGGCAAACATACCATCTAAATTGTATTGTGAGGTTTGACCAAGCGTGCGAAATTAGTTGAAGTTTTTAGGTACGCTTCTGCTGGGTTACTTGTGCTTCATAGCGGCTAATACCACAATAATGGCTTAGTAGACGCTTTTAAACGAAGCTAACTCTGCCTGTTCTATGTTTCCCCGCTTTTAAAAGGTTCATGTGTAAGCTTTAGATCGCCTTCTTCCATTCAAGTGTCGCGTTTCCACCTTCATAATTGGTGCTTTCCTAAAAGTGCAATCCACGTACTTTTTCTGGATTCAGGCTTGGTGCGAATAGAAAACTTCTAGCCAAATTTGCCCTTCTTGTTTGTGTGCCGATAACCGAGACGAACGCGAAGATTGTGTTTCTCATGTTGTGGTTTATCCAACTGGTTTACTTTATAAACAGATTGCTTATGGGTTATTCTGCGACTGAGGAAGTCTTTAATGCTTTTTGCTGCCTCAAACGCATTCAAGATTCTTCGAGGACTAACGCCATACCGAATGGCGTCGCCAGGGTTTATACCATCCAAATTCTCGACCTAAATAGCTCCGGTAAACCACACGGATCTTCTTGATACATAAATGCAAAAAAATCTTCGTCTTCAATGTTCAGCTCAAGGCCATAGTAAAAAGCCTGCTTCGGTTTAGAGACGGACATAAATAGCGATAATTATCTAAAACAAATCAAACTTACGGGTTGTAATATCCTCGCGATTTTAATGACATGTCTTTCATCATTCCAAGCGGCGGATAACCGCGTCTGGTGGTAAATTGGCATGGCGCATCCTTGTAGGTCTATAAAGTAAAAGGGTTTCAATATAGATGCGTCGCCAGCCAACAAAACAGAGCGTAGCCCGGTAGATTGGAAGCGTTTTTGAAAAAGAGACTGGAAATCAAACAGTGATTATAATCTGTGTGTCCTAATATTTGGCATGGCTTCAATCCCAGAAGGCCGGCATCCTAGAGGAGCTTGATCACCAAAGATATTTCTGAATAACATTCAATCGCGACGATGGTAAAGTTGAAGGTATTGCTTTCTCTATGAGATAAGCGTATTCGTCTAAAGTGGTAATTGTGCCACTTGGTTGTTGGGTGGAGCCCAAAACGAACAACACTTCGCAACGCTGCCCAAGATCTATCGTCAACGGCTGGTAATTCAACCTTGTAGTTCGTTTCGGCCGCCACAAGGTAGAAAAATGAAGTCCTTGCTCCAGCTAGAATGCCAAGCACCTTCATAAATTTGGTAAATAAGGATTGACTGACAACAAGCGAGTTCTGTTTTTTCACCAACCAGTGTTTAGTGAGCGAAAGAGCGCTCCGAGTCCGTTACGGCAAGATCTCTGTTCGGACGAGGTTATCAATTTTAAAGCGACGTATTGTCCATTCGCTAATAGCATTTCTTAACGGTAGACTCGCCTGGTGCTTGGTTTGGCTACACACTTAAGCTCTGGCAAGCGTAAATCGAGCACAATGCTGTTGCTTCGTGTTTTGTGGCTCGCCCAATGGTTAATTTATAAGGGCTTTTTCGGTTTGCGATAGCCACTTCTAGAAGCTCTGCAAGCTTTTGGAAAGAATGGTGCAAAGAGTGTATAAGAGGGTTCATTGGTTTTTAGTCATCGCTATGAGAAAAACGGTCTAATTTCTCTTTAAAAGTGCAAAATTTCTATTCATGTTTCTGTATCAGTAATAAGGTCGCCATTTTCTTCTGTGTATAAAATATCTTCTACGCGTTCACCGAGTGTGCAATGCTTTTGCCTTATGAAGCTGATGTGTTGTTCATGAAAAACTGTGCCTACTAGAGCCAGTAACCCAGTCTTATCTGCGCGGTTATTTCTAGTGCAGACCAACTACTTCTTCGGCTTGGCCTGACAAAATGTGCGGTCGCCGAGAGTTGAATATTTTTAAAATTCTGGTGTGTGGCTCTGTAAACGACGCTTCATACATTTGATGGGTTTTCAAAGTTGTTTCCATCAGGTGTTTTACGAATAAGAGTGAATGCGCTCTTTGTCTAGATAATAGATTGGTTGTCCGTTGGTTCATTACTGTCCAACAACAAAAAACTGTCTAAAGTGAAGTTGTCTGTCCCGTGTGGCTTATTTTAGCGTCAAAATGTAAGGCCAAGCTGTTTCAAAGTTTGCTGCGAGTAACGGAAAAAAGGTGTTTTGCTGATGGGCATGTAGATGAATATTTCTGGCGCCAGAAAAATGCGTCCACCTAAAGGTGTAATTGCTATTAGAGCTTTTCAACTTGGGCGATGGCGTAAAATGGCTCTGTATTCCAGGCTAATCTTCGTCACATTTGAAGCGAATAAAAATACTCGTCTTCATCGATCCCCAAATTTTTCTGCTTCCATAATATCGACATTACGTTCGAATTAATTAATCTTCCAAGTTGCGCGTTGTTTATGTTCCGTCGCTTATCATATCGGCATCGATAGGGAAGTCTAAGCCTCGACGCAGTGCGCGCTTGTTTTCAAATATACTGACGCATAAGCGATGCTCGCCACTGTTCCACATGGTCGGATTGGTCGCATTAAAATGTTTAAAAAAAAAAAAAACACCCACGGTGAGAATAAAAATAGATAGTCTAAAATGCTCTTGGTCTTGACGAGCTGCCGAATTCCCAAATTACTCCGATCTGAAATGTCTTTGCGCTGTGCTGTAAACAGACATGTAATTAGGTGGTTCTGACCATCCAAACAACAAT